>OQVR01000591.1_pt1 | contig 16290 bp, 16 predicted proteins | sample 1691521 | NCBI WGS metagenome assembly OQVR01 (sample SAMN03418256, study PRJEB22391) | human gut metagenome | biome: human-gut; feature: organic feature; material: feces | host: Homo sapiens | place: Tanzania | collected 2013-01
GTTTTAACCTTACAGCCACACGTGATGTAGCTCAAAATAGAGACGACAAGGAGAAGGTATCAAGAATTTTCAGTAATGTGTTATGGGCAAGATGCCTGCTGACGGTGTTTTCTGGTTTGCTGTTATTTATTGCAATTTCTATAGTGCCGTATTTTAATGAAAATGCTGCTATTATTTGGATAACTTTTCTGCTTGTTCCTGGTTACATTCTTTTTCCTGATTGGTTTTTCCAAGCCATAGAGAAGATGAAATACACCACAATTTTTAATTTGGCATTCAAACTGATATTCACTGTGGCGGTATTTATCTTCATTCGAGATAGAGAGGATTATCTTATTCAACCATTGCTGACCACAATCGGATATTTGCTATGTGGCGCAGGAGCGTTGTTTTTGATTCTCAGAAAGTGGAAATACAAGTTGTATGGTCCAAATTTGAGTGAGATTAGGAAAACAATCAAAGGTAGCACAGATGTGTTCATCAACAATCTGATGCCTAACTTGTATAACAGCTTTTCTGTGATGCTGTTGGGATTCTTTGGTGGCGCCACTGCCAATGGCTTGTATGATGGAGGAAGTAGATTTCCATCAATTTTCTACCAATTTCAGTCAGTGCTATCACGAGCTTTCTATCCATTCTTGTCTCGTCGACCAGATAAACATAGCTTTTATGCAAAGATAAATATGGCAACGGCTTTAGCTGGGGCAATATTGCTAATTGTGGTGTCTCCGTGGTTGATTAAAATCATGTTAGGCGACGAATTTGAAAAATCCGTAATCGTGATGCAAATATTGTCGTTCTCTGTTGTGTTTTTAGCAATGAGTTACACCTATGGCACCAACTATCTTATAATTCATCACAAAGAGAGGGCGTTGAGAAATTTGACATTTGTTACTTCGCTTATTGGTATGTGTGTGGCTGTTCCCTTGGTGTATTATTTCACTTATATTGGAGCTGCAATCACAGTGCTCCTTTGTAGAGGATTATTGGGCGTAGGCTCATTCGTATTGGCTAAAAAGTTTATGAGGATTTTTCCTTTTCATAGTTTATAGAAAGAATTTACTAAATATTTTTGTACATAGTCAACTTTATGGGCGCTGTATGTATAAAGCTTACAGACAGTATGTCTACATAATTCATAAATTAATTATTAATAACATCGTGACATCAATTAAACGTGGCATCAATTATTTGATGCACAACAGGACACAGTTTTGTGACTCAATAGTTAAGATCTTTTTTGCTTGGCTGCCAGACAAGCAATATCTGTCATTGCGATTCCGTTTTAAAATGGGATATTGGCCAAATTTGACAACCCCTCACACATTTGTGGAGAAAATCAATTGGCTAAAGCTGCATGATCGCAAACCTGAATACACGATGATGGTGGACAAGTATGCGGTGAAAGAGTATGTGGCGTCTAAGATAGGTGGAGAATATATTATTCCTACTTTGGGTGTGTGGAAGGAGCCTGAGGATATTGATTTTGACACATTGCCGAATCAGTTTGTGCTGAAAACCACTCATGGTGGAGGTAGTGGTGGTGTGGTTGTGTGCAAGGATAAAAATACCCTTGATAAGGGTAAAGCTATAATGAGGCTTCGTAACAGTATGGATAGCGACATTTACCGCAATCTGCGTGAGTGGCCGTACAAGAATGTGAAGAAGCGGGTGATAGCGGAAAAATTCATGATTCCAAAAGAGAAGGTGAATGACCCTACCTACGACCTGACGGATTACAAATTCTTTTGTTTTGGTGGCGAGCCATGCTACTGCCAGGTGATTCGGGACCGCCACACCCGCGAGTCGATAGATTTTTACGACATGGAATGGAACCATCAGAATTTTGTAGGCCTCAACCCGAAGGTGAGTTGTGGAACGGCACCCATAGCTAAACCTGTGTGTTTGGAACTGATGAAGGATATTTGTAGAACGCTTTCAGCAAATATTCCTTTCCTCAGGGTTGATCTGTATGTGATTGATGGTAAAGTCTATTTCGGAGAACTAACGTTCTATCCAGCCAGTGGAATAGGAGTGTTTAAACCGAATGAATGGAATCTGCGTTTGGGTGATATGATAAAGATAGATTAAAAACTCCGTGCTGATTATTAAAAAATAGGTGTAAACTTAATGGTAAAATTCTTTAAAAATCCGTGTAATATATATATATCGCTCCTTACGTTCTACTCAATGCAGGGCACGATGATACCTACTGGTGGCAGTGCGCTCTCGCAAATGATAGTGCTCGTCACTATGCTGATGGGGCTGTATTACACCGTGAAGGTGGTGGCGATGAAGGGGAAGCCCGTTTACTTTAAGGGACTAAACCTGCTGTTTTTCATCTTCGTGGTATATGGCTTGGTATTGCTTTTTAGCGACCATCATTACGTGGTTAAGGCAAAGCGATTTGGAGATGGGACGGTAAGTAATTTTTCATTTCTAAAAAGTATATTTCTCTCATTACCAAATATCTACATATTCTATTATTTCTCCACAAAAAAATACCTTACCGAGAAATTGCTGAAAAGATGGATATTCATATTTATGGGGGCTGCTGTGTTTATGTTTGTCGATTATAAGATGACCACCATCCACGAGCTGCTTCTTGAGGGAACGGATGTAGGCGAAGTGACCAACAACATGGGGTATGTGTTCGTGGCGCTAATGCCTGCTGTGGCTTTATTCAAGCACAAAAGTATTCTTCAGTATGGGATGATGATTTTCTGCATGGCGTTTATTGTGATGGGTATGAAAAGAGGGGCAATCATTGTGGGCGTGTTGCTGATGCTTTATTTCCTGTACTTCAACTATCGGTATCACCAAAGCATGTCGAAAACTAAAGTGCTGTTCTTTTCCGCTTTGATAGTAATCGCTGCTGTGTATATTGTGCAGTATATGATGGAAACGTCGGGCTATTTCATGGCGCGCATTGCACAAACCGAAGAAGGCGGTTCCAGTGGCCGTGATGCGATATATGAGCATTTTTGGAACCATTTTAAAAACGAGACTGATAATATTAAGTTTATCTTTGGCAATGGAGCGAATGCCACTCTGGGCATCTACATCAACTATGCGCACAACGACTGGTTGGAGATTGCGATCAATCAAGGCGTGCTTGGCCTGGTGGCGTATGCATTCTACTGGCTGTGCTTCCTGAAAACGATATGGGATACGAAGCATAACAACACGGCAAGCCTGGTGCTCAGCCTCTGCTTTATTTTATTTTTTGTCAAGGCCATTTTCTCTATGTCATACGCTTGCTATTCAATGATGGCGTGCACCACATTCGGCTACTGCCTCGCCCACTGCCAAACCCCAGAAGAAACAGAATTACAAAAATAGGAAATGAAGAAGGTATTATTAATAACGGAAAATTTAGGGTCGGGGGGAGCCGAGCGGCAAATTTGCGGACTGGCTTCGCTGCTGACCAAGGCTGGATATCCCTGCCGACTGATTACATACGTTGAGAATCAGTTTTATGAACCATACCTCAGGCAGAATGGCGTGGATTATCAGTTTGTGCCAGAATTGTGGAACCACAACACTCGTGTGATTCGTGCGGCGAAGTATGTGCGCCAATTCAAGCCTGATGTGGTGATTTCGTTTTTGCCGTCGGTGAATAAGACGATGTGTTTGGCGAAGTTGCTGTTTAAGGCGAAGTTGGTGGTGTCGGAGCGCAACAACAACACTCGCATCAATCGTGCCGACAAGGTGCAATTCAATCTCTACCGTATGGCTGATGCCATTGTGCCTAACTCTAACAGTCAGGGGGCATTTATCCGCAGTCATTTTCCGTTTCTCGGCAAAAAGGTGCACCCCATCATCAATTTTGTGGATGTGAATCGCTTCACTCCTGCAGCCGTGCCTGTGCAAAACGATGTGTTGCGCATTGTGACGGTGGCTCGATACACGGGGCAGAAAAATGTGCTGACCTACTTGAAGGCTGTGCGTAAGGTGAAGGATATGGGACTTAATGTGCATTTCGACTGGTATGGCGACAAGAAGCACAATGCCGCCTACTATGCCGAAGTGGAGAATCTGTATGGCGCACTTGATATCGACGACTACCTTACGCTACACAACCCTAACCAAAGGATTGAGGAGGAATATCGCAAGGCTGATATCTTCTGCCTGCCGAGCCTCTATGAGGGCTATCCGAATGTGGTGGCAGAGGCTATGTCGTGTGGGTTGCCTATCTTGTGTAGCAACGTGTATGAAAATCCGTATATCGTGGAGGAAGGCGTGAATGGATTCCTTTTCAATCCGGAGAATGAGGATGAAATTGTGAATGCAGTAAGGAAGATGGTGGCACTTTCTCTTGCAGAAAGACAAGAGATGGGGAAGCGCAACCGTGAGCTATGTATGACGCGCAACACCGAAGAGGCTTTCCTTAATTCGTATGTAGATTTAATCGACCGCTTATAATATCTTGAAATGAGCAAATTTAAAGAACTGTATCATGCCGATATCGCCCGATATGGCGGTAAGGCAGAGGCGTATATGAGAGTGTTTCACTACCTTTATCGCAAAGCAGCAACTGCCACATTTGCACCAGCGCGCTTTTGCTACAAGGCACTGTTTCGCATTTGGGCAAATCGTAGAGGTCTTGAACTGACTGCGAACCAGCAAGTTGGGGGAGGCTGTCCGAAAACCTCAGATAGTAACACCTGAATCTTACAATCTGAAAGTTTGGATGAATTTTTAGTCCATTACACTGGCAAAAAGCCTCCTCTAATGGTGTTCAAACCACATTTTATAAGTACTGACACTTATAAATTGAAAGTTGAAAAAAACGATAAAAGGAGTTCTCGGACGGCCTGGGGGGGGGTATTTATATAGGTCATGCCTATAATATCACTATAAATTGTAGAGCAAAAATTGGACGCAACTGCAACATTCACAAGGGCGTGGTTATCGGACAAGTGAACCGTGGCCCTCGCAAAGGTTACCCCACGATAGGCGATAGGGTGTGGATTGGCATCAATTCGGCAATAGTGGGAAAAGTGACGATAGGCGATGATGTGCTGATAGCTCCCAACAGCTTCGTGAATATTGATATACCTTCACATTCCGTGGTGTTTGGCAATCCTTGTGTTATAAAGCATAGAGATTGGGCTACAGAAGATTATGTGAATAACATCGTAGAATAAATCATTTAGAAAAATATGAATTTAAAGAAATTTATATGCTTAGTGGCTTATTATTCCTTCGCTAAGCATTTGCCTGCATCAACAAGTTCGATGACACATTGGACAAGAAAGATTCGTCGCGCGATTTGCCGCCCAATATTTGATTATTGCGGTGAAAATGTGAATGTAGAAAAAGGCGCTAATTTTTCAACTGGGGGGGGCATTTTTATTGACTCAGGAAGTGGACTTGGCGTAAATTGCCGAGTGCACGGTCCGTTGCATATTGGTAAAAATGTGATGATGGGGCCTGATGTTACCATTCTCACACATACACATAATATCGAGCGGACAGATATTCCAATGGGGCAGCAGGGAATGCGAATATCTGAAGTTGTCATTGGAAATGATGTTTGGATAGGGATGCGAGTTATCATAATGCCTGATGTAAAAGTAGGCGATGGTGCCGTAATTGGTGCAGGAGCTGTTGTGACAAAAGATGTACCTGATTTTGCGATCGTTGGAGGCGTGCCAGCAAAAGTCATAAAGTTTAGAAAATGAATAAAATTTTAGTTATTGGAGCTTTTGGTTATGAAAATAACCAACTTGATGGTCAAACAATAAAAACGAGGAATGTATATGACCTTCTTAGAAAGAAGCATAAAGGAAAGCATTATTATATAGACACATTGTCTCTAAAAAAAAGACCATGGATAGGATTAATAATGTTGTATAGACTTATAACTTGTAATACACTAATAATTCTACCTTGTTTGAATAACCTAACTTTTCTATTCCCTATATTTTACTATATGTCAAAGATGTTTCACTTTGAAATTATAAGTATTTGTATAGGAGGATGGCAAGTAGAGTATTTTTTAGGAAGTGAAAAGTTCGGATTTCATCCAAAACAAATGAATATGAGTAAAAAAATTAAAGCCTTTTTACCAGAGATGATTAAGGTGAATAATGATTTGATAAACATGTGTGGTTTTACAAATTCAGAAGTATTCCCTAATTTTCGTGAAATTGATAGGAAAAATCAATTAATTAATAATGAGAAGGGCTTGAGATTAGTATTTATGGCTCGTATAAATAAGATGAAAGGGTATGATGTAATATTTAACTCTCTCAACTTCATAAGAGATAAATGTCCTAATAGTAGTATAACTTTCTATGGAGGTATCGCTTCTGAAGACAAAGATGATTTCTTGAACAAAGTGGAAGCAAACAATGACATTGTTTCTTATAAAGGGCTTTTATCTCCAGAAAAAATACATGAAACGTTAAAAAAATATGATGTGATGCTTCTTCCAACAAAATATTACACAGAGGGATTTCCTGGTAGTATACTGGATGCATACATATCTGGCATTCCTGTTATTGTGACGGAATGGAAACATTCACATGAGTTTGTTTCAGATGGAAATACTGGTATTATTGTACCATTCGAAAATAATCAAGAAGATTTTAACAACTCTATTTTTAGCCTGTATAAAGACAGGAACAAACTGAATTATATGAAAAAAGCGGCATACAAAGAAGCTAATAAATACTCTGAAGAAGCTGCTTGGGATGTGTTAAAAAAATATCTATAATATGTTATTATTTACAGGAGATATAAATCTTACTGATTGGTATTTCAATGTTGGTTTTGGAATCGGTACTAGGATAGGCAATGGCTTTGACCCTTTTCGCAAACTTAACAGAAGCGCAAACGATCTTTGGATTGGCAACTTTGAGGGTGTGGCTTCTCCTACAAGTGTAAACAAAGGAATATACGCTAAGGCTTTTCGTGTGAATCCAAATGCGCTTAAGAACCTCCATCATATGGACTTCTATGGTTTTGCCAATAATCATGCAATGGAGCATGGTGATGTCGCATATACGGAGACTGTAAAAGCGTTGGAAAGTTACGGAAGCAAGGTGTTTGGATTGCATAATCGTAAGAGCGTACTTTTTGAACATAAGGGGCGAAAGTGTAGTATTACAGGTATGTGTCTACGTATTGAGGCAACAAAAAATGCTCCATTGTATTGGCATAATCCTGAATATCGGGAAATAGAAGAAGAATTGGCTTCGCTTCCCAAAGATGCTTTTAAAATTCTTTATGTGCATTGGGGAAATGAATATATAGATCGTCCGTCAGCAGCCCAAAAGAAATTTGCCCATTGGTTACTTGATAGTGGTTTTGATCTTATTATAGGTATGCATCCACATGTACTTCAAGGATATGAGGATTATAATGGGAAACGAGTGTATTACTCCTTAGGTAATTGTGTATTTGATATGCCGAGTGAGCAATGTAAGATAGGAGCACTTGTTGGATTAGACTTCGTGAATGGAAATCCTGTTTATATAGAGCAGTATATTCATATAGATAAGGATTGTTGCCCACATGTGGTATCTGAAAGAGAAACACCTTTGGAATGGAGGTTTGCTCAATTGAACGATAGATTGAAGGTTGACGATAACTCAGAAGAATATCACCAAGAAATATTAAAAGGATATCTTGTTTATCGAAAAGCTAATCGCAAACAGCTATTAGCTTCGGCTTTCTTACATCCAGGCTCTTTCTTTGGAGTAGTGAAAGATTTTGTTAAACGAAAGCTAAAAAAATAATATATATGCATTTTATAACATCACCAGAGAAAAAGAAATTGGTTACACCAATACTAAAGTTGGTAACATGGCTAAATCCGAAGATGCCAAAAACAATGATTCAGATTCGTCACCTGCTTCGTATGAAGCGTTTTGCAAATCTTCGTCATCCACAAGATTTGAATGAAAAAATTCTTTGGATGACCCTTCATTCTGACACTACAGAGTGGAGCCGTTTAGCTGATAAACACGAGGTGAGAGCGTATGTCAAGGAATGTGGTCTTGAGGATACGCTTGTAAAGCAGTATGGACTATATAATTCTATGGCAGAGGTTGATTTCAACAAGTTGCCTAATGCTTTTGTGCTTAAGCCTACTCATGGTTCGGGAGACGTTGTTGTTGTGCGAGATAAGACAAAGGCAGACCTTGAAGGAATTCGCACTAAGATTCAGAAAGAACTGAATGAACATATCTGTACAAGTGCCGCAGAGTTGCATTATACACGTATTCCTCATAGAGTAGTTGCTGAGGAGCTCTTGATAAATGACCCTGTATCAGAAAAATATTCCTCTACATTGATAGATTACAAGGTCTGGTGTTGCAATGGTAAGGCTCAGTTTATTTGGGTATGTATGAACCGCTTCGTTCGCAATAAAGATGGCGCGGAAGTTATGATTTATGATAGAGAATGGAATGCTCATCCTGAATATTGTCGTATGACACCTGATTTTTCTTTAGCAGACCCTATGCCAAAACCTGCAGGATATGAACATATGCTTGAAGTGGCAGAAAAGTTAGCTGAGAAATTTCCAATTGTTAGAGTTGACTTATACAATTTAAATGGCAAGATTTATTTCGGAGAGATGACCTTCACTTCTTATGGAGCTATCATGGATTTCTATACTGATGAATTCTTGAAGAAATGTGGAAGCATGATTAAGTTGCCAAAGGCCACGAGGTAAGTGATAGGTGTTTATTTGTCCGCATATGTGTAAGCAGAACGTAGTCTGCCACAATCCCATCAGTGCGGAGCGAAATCTGTTTTTATTAGAATAAAATAACATGGGCGTATTTGATAAGTATTTGAACAAAGTAAAAGGGAGCAGGGGAGACGTCTACAGACCTACTACAGAAAACTTTTTTATAGGAAGTCCTGAAGCAGAATCAGAAGCGACAAGTACTCCAATAACTCTTGATCAGTTTTTTGAAGACTATCTTGATATATTTAGTCAATTGAACAATGAGAAATTCATAGTTTTAGGTCGTAAAGGTTCGGGAAAGACCGCTATTGGAGAGCATATTTTTGCTTTGGCCCAGGGAGAACCTAATCTTTTTTGTAAGTTTATAAAAAAAACAGACATTGATGTTGAACATATTGTCCAAATAGGGAAAAAACAAGGGTATTTAATTGAAAGAGGTCTTTTGTATAAGTGGATTATGTTAACACATTTGTTGGATTTGATATTACAAAATCAATCAGCCATTGAACATCCTGCAATTAAGTTTGTAAAACAATTTGTTGATAGGAACAGAGGCTTTATTGACATAAGAAAAGATGAAATAAGGGAGACGATAACTAAGACAGGTTTTACTGTTGGTGCGGAATATTTGAATAGAGCAGTATCTGCAATAGGACATAAAGAACGCGAGATAAAGGGCGGAAGAGCTGATTTTTTCAAGATGCTTCCTAATCTAGAACTTATCCTAAATTCAATCTTGAAATGCGATAAAAGTAATAAGTATATTGTTATTTTTGATGATTTGGATATTGGTTACCATGCAGATAATCTTAACGATATTGAGACAACTGCTGATTTGTTGCGTATGGCAAAATATTTTAATGTTGACTTCTTCGCTCGTAATGGCATTGACTCTAAGGTTTTTGTTCTTCTTCGCAGTGATATAGCCAAATCGATATTGTATACAGCAGATATGGGTAAACTATTAAATAGTTACTCAGTTGAATTAAATTGGTTTGAAGACATCTATAGGGGTGATGAAACAAAATCACTACTAAGGCAATTTATCAATAAGCGAATTTCTATAAACTTTAATAAGGCAGAATATAAAATAAACGATATATCAGATCCGTGGACATCATTTGTCAACGAGAAATCATTTTATGGAAAGACTGGATTTAAATATGTAATTGATCATACTTTTTATAGGCCAAGAGACTTAATTCTGTTTTTTAAAGATATAAATACTTTAAAATTAAAATTACCACTTAGCCAGAACGACTTAAGGCAGGTCTTATTACCTCGATATGTAACAGCTATGGTAAAAGATTTAAAAGGAGAGTTTTCGTTAAGATTTTGTAGTAGTGAGATAGAGGCAACTTTTAGAGCCTTAAAGAGATTGACTCCGAGAGATCCGTTCAACTATGATTCTTTAGTAGAGCTTATGGAAGATGAGGGAATAGAAGTTAAAAAGAGAGATGACATAATGCAAGCATTGTTTGAATATTCGCTTATAGGTAACTATCAGCAGAATAATGTGAGATTTAAATATCGTGAAGGAGGGGCAGAAAATATAGAAATGGATAAGAAGGGCTATTTCATTTTACACTACTTACTACAAGCTTATTTTAGACATAATTAATATATTATGCAAGACTACGGATTGGTGTCGATTATTACGCCTACTTGGGCGTGTGCTGACTTTATAGCTGAAACGATTGAGAGTGTTCAGGCGCAAACCTACGAGAATTGGGAGCTGCTTATTCAAGACGACTGCTCAAAAGATAATACGTTGGAGGTGGTTAAACCCTATATGGAGGCGGATAAGCGTATAAAGTATGAGTGCAATCCTCAAAATTCGGGTGCGGCCATCACTCGCAACAATGCGTTGCGTAGGGCAAAAGGGCGATGGATTGCTTTTCTTGATTCTGACGACCTTTGGCTGCCAGCAAAACTTGAGCGTCAGCTTAAATTCATGACCGATAATGGCTATCATTTCTCGTACACAGGATATGAGGAAATAGAAGAGAATTCCCAAAAGACAGGTGTAAGGATTTCGGGGCCTAAGCATGTGGCTAAGTTGGGCATGTTCAGTTTCTGTTGGCCCGGATGTTTGACGGTGATGTATAATAGTGACCATATTGGCTTATTGCAGATTGCTGATATCAAAAAGAATAATGACTATGCGATGTGGCTTAAGGTGATACAAAAGACTGATTGTTTTTTGTTGGATGAGTGCCTTGCAAGGTATAGGCGTGGTAGAGTGGGAAGCGTGTCTACACATGGTTATTCCACGATGATACGATGGCATTATAAGCTGTGGCATGAAGCAATGGGAATGAATGCTTTAGTAAGTTTGTTTTGGACTGGAGTGAATCTTGTATGCGGAGTATATAAGAAAATGCACTATGTGAAGAATTACTCAGCAGCGATTCTTGGGAAGCATTGAAGATGCGGTTTTGGCGTATATGAGAATTGAGAGGTAGTGCAGACTCTACCGTTTTATGGCTGATTATTTATTGGAAGATACAGAAAGTCCTTGTGTGCGTGCTCAAAACGATTGTTTCGAGGAAAGTGTATGCGAGGATGGCATTTAGACATTTTTAGTTGTGATAAAAAAAAGAGTATTTGATTTTATTGCGGCTCTTTTGGGGCTGCTTTTGATAGGGTGGGCGTTTCCAATAGTTGCTTTGCTGATTCGGTGGAAGATGCCGGGAGGTTCGGCGTTTTTCTGCCAGAAGCGTGTGGGAAAGGATGGTAAGCTGTTCACATGTCATAAGTTTCGCTCAATGACTGTGGCTCCTACCACTTGCTCTTCTCCGAAAGGGGACGAAGAAGATTCGTGGAGTTCGGTGTCGGTAGCAGGCGATAGCCGCATCACTCCACTCGGAGCTAAACTCCGTCATTATAAGATAGATGAGTTGCCCGAACTGTGGGATGTGCTAATTGGCAATATGAGCTTCGTGGGGCCTCGTCCTGATGTGCCAGGTTATGCCGACAGATTGAAGGGGGCTGACCGCGATGTGCTGAAGCTGCGTCCAGGCATAACCGGTCCTGCCACGCTGAAGTACAGGCTGGAAGATGAAATGATTTCGGAATATGTGAAAAAGAGGCAAGCAGATGGTGATAGTCGCCCGATGCAAGAGATTGCCATAGAATACAACGATAATGTGATTTACGCCGATAAAGTGCGCTTGAATAGTTACTACTATCGTCACTACTCTTTCTGGAAGGATATCGAAATAATATTCGCCACTGTGCTTGGATTTAAAGTGAAATTTGCTGGTGAGGAAGTGTGATTAATGAAATGATTACTCCGAAGGAATGTGTGTAGTGACATACCGGTGGGGATGGGTTTATGCCTATTGGGTATAGTTCCTGATTTGTAGCTAACGATTATGGATGAAATATATGAGCGACTGAACCCCAGGATTCCAATTGAATATGTGCTTTTTTCGTTTTTGGTACTCTCTATCGTGATAGTGTTGGGGATGCTAATGATGAAATGGGGACGGGTTAAGAAGTTTTTGTTGGGATCGTTGCTGTCGGAGTATTATTTCTTGGTTCTTTGTTCTACGGTGATTTGTAGAGGCTGCGGTAGTGAAAGACGCAAGGAATTAATTCCTTTTTGGAACTATGCTGATATTTGGAATAGGGTGGACTATCCAACTGACTTGATTGAAGTGCTGCTGAATATCGCTCTTTTCGTTCCGATAGGACTTTTGCTTGGCGGTATGGAAATGAAGCTTAAAAAAGTTTTTTTAAGTGGAGTAATTCTCTCGTGTGTTATTGAAGGTTCTCAGTTTGCATTTCGCAGGGGACTTTGTGAGACGGATGATGTGATACACAACACTCTGGGATGTATTATTGGATATTTGGTGTTTCTTTGGTTATTGAAAATCAAGAGGTATCATCGTATAAAAAAATGAGATTCTAAATTTGATATAAAAATGGAAGAAAGAAAGATGATTTATCTTTGTCTGGCTCACATGAGCGAGGCTGGAATAGAACAGAAATATGTGAAGGAGGCGTTCGACACCAATTGGGTGGTGCCTATGGGCCCGAATGTGAATGCTTTCGAAAAAGACTTGGAGGCATTTGCCAACAGTAAGAGTGATGGCACTGAGCCGCTTGACCGTAAGGTGGTTTGTCTGTCGGCTGGCACGGCTGCGGTGCATTTGGCACTGATTGGCTGTGGTGTAAAAGCTTGCGACGAGGTGCTGGTGCAGAGTTTCACGTTCTGCGCTTCGAGTCATCCTATTACATATCTTGGAGCAAAGCCTGTGTTTGTAGGCTCGGAGGACGAGACTTGGAATATGGATCCTGCATTGCTTGAGAAGGCTATCATTGACCGTAAGGAGAAAACGGGAAAATATCCGAAGGCGATTGTGCCTGTGGCTCTCTATGGTATGCCTTACCGCATCGATGAGATTATGGCGATTGCCGATAAGTATGGCATTCCCGTGGTGGAAGATGCAGCAGAGGGCATGGGCTCGCGCTTCGATGGTCAGGTGCTTGGCACATTTGGCAAGTATGGTGTGCTGTCGTTCAACGGCAATAAGATGATTACCACGTCGGGTGGTGGCGCCTTGGTTTGCCGCAATGCGGAGGATGCCAATGAGGTGATGTGGTATGCCACTCAAGCTCGTGATGCTTATCCTTACTATCAGCATACTGCTATTGGCTATAACTATCGCATGAGTAACGTGTGTGCTGGTATCGGTCGTGGTCAGATGACTGTGCTCAATGACCATATTGCTCATCACAAGCATGTGCAATCACTCTACGAAGAACTGTTGAAAGACGTTCCGGGCGTGCATATCCACAAGCAACCAGCCGACCCTCGCTACGATGCCAATTTCTGGCTTTGTGCTGCCACACTTGATGCAGATGTGAAGATTCAAGGTCAGGAAAACGCTTATAAGGAGGTGATAAAGACTGCTGTGGGTGGAGCGGCTGGCGTGATTCACGCCGTTGACTCTGCCGTTACCGACTGCCAGCCTAACGAGAATGTGGAGGCATTGCGTGTGTTTATGCTCGATAAGAAGATTGAGTGTCGCCCTGTATGGAAACCAATGCATAAGCAACCAGTGTATGCCGATGCGCCAGCCTATACCAACGGTATTGAGGAGAAAATCTTCAAGGTGGGCTTCTGCTTGCCAGCTGGCCCGTATGTGACAGATGATGATGTTCGCTACATCGTGGACTGCATTAAGGAAGCGATTGTACGATAATAGGTGGGCGATTAGTGGTGATGTGTAGTGTGGAATGCACGAATGTCGGCTAATCGCCCATTTTGTCTCAAATAGGCTTTGAAAGACGGTATGTTCAATATACTGATACGGATATAAATTACAGAATATAATGGAGATAGATAAAGGATTGATTGATGGGCTGTTTGAGCAGGCGAGGGAGAATCCTCGCTTGCGGCAGAACTATGATTTGCGCACATCGGCTGACGATAATTCGCAGCGTATGCTGAATGCGCTTTTGCCTGGCACGGAGGTGCCTGTTCACCGTCATCCTCACAGCAATGAGAATGTGATATTGCTGTGTGGTAAGGTGGTGGAAGTGATATATGAGGATGTAGATGATGTGCTGTCGGGGGCGGACGGTATGGGGCAGGAACCCCTCTTGGCTTCCTTAAAGGGGGAAGATGTGGCTGCGGGACGGCGGCTGCGTGAGGTGAAACGAGTCCTGCTTGACTCGGCTGCGGGCTGCTATGGCTGTGTGGTTCCGAAGGGCGCGTGGCACACCGTGGAAGTGCTGGCACCTTCGGTCATCTACGAGGCAAAAGACGGAAAATACGGCGAAGACGGCAGCGAACCGTTCAATACTTTTAAAGCAAAGGGAGCGGAAAAACAAGGAACAGGCTTCAGCTACATTCTCCAACAGTCTTGGCGATTTGAAAAAGAACATTGAGTATCTGATTGGCATGGAACGCCAGTCGGGTATCATGGATGTCATTACTCCGCTCTATGTGTCTCGTATGCTGAATGTGCCTTTGGAAGAGGTGGAGAAAGTGATGAAAGAGTTATGATGACATTAGCAGATTCAGATTGCTGTAGTGACGCATACTAAAAATAGGGTGATTATCTTTGTGGCAAATTGCAATCCTAACAATCTACCTGCTTACAAAATTCAAAACGTATTATGGGACGAGCAAAAGAACTAATGATTGAAGAAGATGAACGTGGATTCTCAAATGATTCTAAGAAATGCGTATGTGCTAAAATGTTTCCCCATCAAAAATACATACAAGAAGCCATTAAAAAATCCACTCAATATGGTTATTGCGATTATTGTGAAGAATACGGTGCTATTATCACATTGAATGAGGTTGTTGAAATGGTTTATAATAACTTTATACGCTATTTTGAGAATCCTGCTGAAGAATTACCATTTGAATCTGGTGGAGATTGGAGTGAGTTTAATGGCTCTGGGTATCATAAAGAAGGTGGTGGGTATATTTTGCCAGACAATAGAAGTATAATGGCTACCAGCGAAGCTTTGGAATATGCAGGATTTCAACCATATTCTGATGAATTGTTTGATGATGTTGCAAATAGCTTCCACTCTAATGATTGGGTTCTGAAAGATACCTATTTATTAACAGAGGAAGAACAAATGCTATATGATTGGGATAAGTTTTGGAATAAAAGTATCTCAGAGTTTAAAAATGGTGTACCATATGACATTATTAAGAAAAATAACGAAGAACTATTGTTTCACATTACAGAAAATATTGGTTGTAACTTAAAAGAGTTAACAATAACACTCTCAAAAGGTTCTCGGTTATTCCGTTGTGTGAATTATGCAGTTGTTCCTAACCCTTTGTTACCTCAAAATATATGGGCCCCTCCTGCAAAGTATGCAACAGCACAAAGAATGAGTCGACACGGACAGTCACGCTTTTATGCTTCGTTTGACAAACAGACTCCTATTCAGGAGGCCGTCTCAGGAGGGACTAACAAAAAACATTGTTTAGGTGAGTTCGCTTTGAAAAATGATATTAAAGTATTGGACTTTACAAATGTGCCAGAAGCTAATATTTTAAATGTGCCAGATTTTTTGGTATACCGATTTTTTGTAAGTTTTGCTAACGCTATTACCCAACCCGTTGCTGATAATGAAAAGCATAAATACATTCCAACTCAGTTAATGAGAGATATTATTGAAGATGGATATAAGAACGTAGGTATCGTGGGAATTAAATATAGAAGTGTCAAAGGGGTAGATACTGAAAATGTAGTGCTTTTCTTGGATGAGCATAGTTGTATTAATTATTTAGAATTAGTAGATACAGAGATTTTATAATTTTAGTATCAGAAACTTCAAATGAAATTTGAATGAATCTAATACATCATATACAATGAATACTATTTCAATATTTCTTGGATCTTCACATACGCTATCGCACGAACGTGTTTTGATAGGAGACAATATTCGTAAACTAAGTGATTTATGGGAGAAAAAAGGAGTACGTCTTCACTTACTTGTTTGGGAAGACTATAAAGCTGAATATAAAGGACAATCTAAGCAAACTGATTAACGCGAGTTCGGGATAAGCGTGGACTGAAAAGGCGCGATTCGGATGCAGACAA
>OQVR01000601.1_pt1 | contig 16138 bp, 19 predicted proteins | sample 1691521 | NCBI WGS metagenome assembly OQVR01 (sample SAMN03418256, study PRJEB22391) | human gut metagenome | biome: human-gut; feature: organic feature; material: feces | host: Homo sapiens | place: Tanzania | collected 2013-01
CGGTAAGCTCATTCATGGACATATCGCTGCGCTTGTACTGAAATTTGATGAACTCGGCAACGTACTTTCTTACCGTCAGATACTTGCGGTAGGTTCGGACAGCTCGGTCTTTTCCCACGCGTTGGGCAAAGGCTGCGTTCTCCTTGTCAAAAGCTCTGAGTAATGTCTCATACTCCGTACCTATGCCTTGATATGCGTTTCTCACCATTTCAGCGGTAACGAACGCCTCACGGTCGGAAAGCCGTTGGTAATGCTTAGCGATTTGAGCCTTGATGTTATCAAGCGCAAAGTTCACCTCATTGGCTTCCTTGCTTCTGCCTTTGGCTCTGTTGCCCTTGGCATCCCATATCGCCTTGGTCACGCTCAGCTTGCAACTGAACTGTGCGATAGTTCCGTTGATTGTCACACGTCCCATGATAGGGACAATTCCGTTTCTCTCCTTGCTTCCGTTTACATAGAAGACTGTCTTGAATGTACTTCTCATAATTCCTTGCTTTTTGTTCTGTGCAAAATTAAATCATGAGAGTTGCATGGCAAATTCACAACCTGTGCAGAATTGAGAAGTAAAAACCGAAGCCGTTAAAAATGCTTATTAGAGCGTTTCTTTGAGGTAATGACTTGAAAGCGTTTCTACTTCTCAAATCCGCCATTTTCGCATTTCCTCACGAATGCCACAAAAAGCCAACGACTGCCACAACCACTTGAAACTCAAAACAAAAGCTCAAATCTGCTATTTTTTGCTTTTTTAGTCATTCTTTTTCCCAAAAACAAGGATTGTCACCCAACATCTTTTGTAGAATTCTGACAGATTCTTCCTGACCAAGCATAAATGTGGGTAATGCCTCAGCTATTTTAATATCTTTGTCGAGTATACGATCTAAAAGTATTAAACTTTGATAATATAAAGTACCACAAGTAGATAAAAGGTCTAAATTCTTATCTTTGTTTTTAACAAATAGATAAGGATAGTAACCATAAAATGCAGGATTCTCTGTAAAAAATGATTCATTGAATAGCATGGACTTTAGCTTTTCAGGGATAGGAAGCTGATCTATGTAATACTTTGTCATCTTTAATACTTCATCCTTAATGTTATCTAGCTCATATATCTTCAGTTTCATATTATTTGATATTTGTAAATATATTTTTGTTTTCAAAAAGTTTAATAACATTCATTTCCAAAGAAGTTCTTTTAAATTTTACATTTTCTCTCCAAAAGTGTGAATCGTAGGCTAAACTTGCAATAACTTCTTTTAGATTGTTATTGTACTTAATTTTTTTCTTGTCATTTATTTTCTTTGTTCCAACATTAAATACAGAAGTGTTGATTCTAACATTCTTTCCTCTGTAAGTATATAATCCTATAAGTTGTTCGGATTCTACTTCTGTAAAACCTCTTCTTTTTGTGTAGTTTATATCTACAGATAGAGAGAATGGGATTTTTGTATGTTTGTCTTGTGACAATTTTGAATTTTTTAAATGTCCTTCAAATTTTAGAATGTCTAAATTTGAAGTATTTACATAAAGTTTCCCCTCAAGTATGCTCTTGCTAAAATTCCTTTTGGCCTTGAAAGATATAACATAAATACTTCCCTTGGCTCCCTCAATAATGGAATAGTCTACATTATAAAATTTGCTATATTTGGGAGACAGCAAAGGAATTGGTATATGTTTTTGAATCTTATTAGTATATATACCCAATTGAGCTAAAGAAAAGAAATTGGTGCAGTAAGAGTATCTGCATTCTTTGGTTGATGGTAAGGAAGCATAACGACCTGTGATTAAAGACAAGCCTCTTAGAGATAATTCAGATTTTGCAGAAAAAAAAGCTTCAATAAATTCATTACAGACATCACTGTTGAATGTTGTTTGTCTATAAAGAAAGTTTGATTCTATATATTTGTTCTTTTCCGTCTCTATCTGTATTTTCTTGATTATTTTTTGTATAGTTACGTCTATTGGATATGCTACGACTTCATTAAGTTGCACAGTATATGGCTTCATTTTAATTGTAGAATTTAACATAGATACAGGAATTACCACGTCGTTATATCCTACATAACTGATTTTTGCAAAACCATTAGAGGTTGTCTCTATATAAAAATCTCCATCAATATTGGATATCGTTTTATGATCAGCGTCCACGTAAATTGAGGCGAATGGAAGTTTTGTATTAGTTTCACAATCTATGATGCTACCTTGATATCTTTGTGAATAAATCATGGAATTAACAAAGATGAGCATACCCATCAGAAGAGAATCTCTCTTGGTATATATATAAAAGTCTGTGCACTTAAACAAGTGCACAAACTTCTTTACATTAGAATTTTTAAAATACATATCTACCTCCTATCCAGCCTGATACTTTTACACCATCATCAAACTTTTGCTCAGATTCAACGAATCCATACCAGCGACCCATTTCTAGACGCTTTTCAAGTTCTGTTACTTCAAACTTTTTCATCATAGAAAATCTAGTTAGAAACTCAATTCTGCTTTTTCAGTAACGCTCACACTACCAGACTTAAAGTCTTGGTTACTTGAAATTGACAAAGACCATCTGCCCATTTCAAGTCTTTGTTCCATTTCTTTAATTTCAAAAATCTTTCTCATAATTGTTTAAATTTTAGTTTATAAATTATTTTAAATTTCCTTTGTATGTAGTTCCTCTAAAAGTTATAATAACTTGGGTTGCCATTTTTTTAACTTCTTCGGAAACGTTTATTAGATTTTCATCTTGTAAAAGTCCACACTCAAACAATACTACATCTCCTTCCGCATTTTGTAATTCAAATGTGGCTTCGTCTTCAAATAGACTATTATTTATAAGGATATAAGTTAAATTGTCCTCAAACAATTCAACATCTCCTCTCTTGATACCTTTAGTAGTGTCATGAATCCCAGCTCTGTCGTCATGATCAATACCCCCCCATACTTGTAGTGTGATAGGACCTTGTGTCGCAAACATGCTTATGCAGTTTGATACAAACAAAAATAATAATAATAATTTTTTCATTTTACATTTATTTTTAAATTTTATGGTCGCAAAGTTAGATACTTTTCTGCAATAAGTTAATCCTTTTTGCTTGACAATGAGTTGACAATGTTTGTATCCTTAATAAAAATGCTGCTCTAATGTCATTGTTATTCCAAGTATTTTTCGTAATTTTGCAATATGAAAAAAATAGTTATAATATTAGTTTGCGGAATACTCTTCTTTTTTATATCTTGTGCATCAAGGAAGCATAAGATAGACTTTTCTATCCTTGAAAGAAACGCTGAAAAATATCCATTGTATTGTCTAGATGAAACAGATAGTTTAATGGAAAATAGTGATTTGAATCAATCTGACATGATGCATTTGAAATTACTAAGATTACAATCAAAAGATAAGTTGGACATGAATATTTCCACATCTGGAGATATAGTGGAAATTCAGCATATTATAGATTATTATAAAAAAAATAGAAATTTAGGGTTCCTAAAAAAGTCATTTTATTATGGAGGGCGCATATATGCAGAACTACATGATGCGCCTCAAGCACTTTCTTATTATAATTCTGCCCTAGAAGTTAATGCTTCAAATGTAGACTTAGAGTCAAAACTATATAGTCAAATGGGGTATTTATATTTCTATCAAAATCTTTATGCCCCTGCTCTTGAATGTTTTAATAAAGCATATCGTTTGGCATGCTTATCAAAAGATACAATGAAAATTGTAAATTCTTTAAAAGATATGGCTTATGTTGACCAGAGTTTGTTGAACTATAAGAAAAGTATTATTATTTTACAGAAAGCATTGAAACTATGTAAAAATAGTTGCCCTGCTAGAAGGAAAAACAGTGTGGTATCTTATCTAGCAATGGCATATAATAAATTGGGTGATTATCAGAAGGCCCATGATATTATTCAACCGGCATTGCTTAACTTGCATAGCTCAGATACATGTGCAGTATATTCACTATATGCAGAAATTCTATATAATTTAAAGAATGATTCGGCAACCTATTTTTTCGAATATAATGCTAAAAACGGAAATATCTATGCTAAAGCGACTGCATATTCATTTTTGACAGAGAATGCTATCAATGAAGGTGATGTGAAATTGGCAAAACAATTTCTTCAAATGTATTTTAAAGCAAGAGAAACTGTTGATAAATTTACATGTTCAGAAACGTTAGCTAAAGCTAATAAGTTATATAACTATCAGCAGAAACTTAAAGAAAGAGATAATGCTGAGAAGCAAAAAGGAAAAGTAATGTTTATTTCTTGTACAACAGTGTCAGTTCTTATAATAATATTATTGCTTTGTATTATTTTTATAAAAAAAATTTCGAATCGAGCAAAACTCTCACAGAGGCATTATGCTCAATTAAAAATTATACAAGATGGACTTCTGCATAAAAAGGAAGCCGAATTAGAGCAAATAAAATTTAAGATAAGTAGTTTGGAACAACAGTTATGTACAATGGATTCACGTAACAAGTTGCTGGAGGAAGAACTTTCTTCTGAAAAAGAACTTCTTCAGAAGAAAGCATTATTGTATAGTTTTACCAAACAAGAAAGAGAGCTGGCAATGGGTAAATTAAGGGAAACAGAGATTGTGAAGAAAATCTATACCCTTAAGAAATATGAAAGTAAAGAACACTTATCTATTTCTGACAAGAAAGATTTGATAACAGTCTTTGAATCATATTTACCTAAGTTTGTGGAAAATCTATACTCCCTGTATGATGTTAGCAATCAGGAGCTTCTGGTGTGCCTGCTTCTTAAACTAGAAATTAAGCCTTCCTACATATGTGTGCTATTAGGAACTACGGTATCTTCTATTTCTAAAATAAGAAGCAGACTGTACCAAAAGGTATTTCATAAAAAAGAGAGTGCAGAGAAATGGGATAATTTCATTCTTTCCCTATGAGATTTCCTCATATCCCACTTGCTCCTCATATCTGTCAAATCCGATGCTGATGTCGGCACCATATTTCTGGAGTAGCTTGAGCAGCTCTTGCTGCATGTCCGGGGCGATGGGGATGGCGCCACGCTTGGCGCGGCAGTAAGTGGACTCGCTATAATAGGGGGTGCGCTGCCAGAACTTATAGGTATTGCCGGAGGGGACGGTATCAAACATGCGCTGGAATCCCCTTGCCAAGCGGAAGGTCTTCTTGGTGAGGCGATGCTTGCAGCCCTCTTCGCTGCACTCCAGGAAGCGGGGATTGAGGATGGCGAAGGCTTGCTCCTTGGCTACCAGCTCATGGTAGCGCTCATAGCGGGCACAAAGTTGGTGTACTGGGCATGCCTCGTGGTGGCATACGGTGTCTACGGAACTGAATCGGATGTCGTTGCTGATGTAATTGATCATAATGATATTCTATTTTAAAAGTTGCTGATTAAAGATGTTTATTATTATTATTTGAAGATGGAAAGATGGTCTTAGTAGACCGCTGCAAAGGCACTAACAAGCACTGTCTGAGCCTGGACCAAGGGCTATTCCTATGGGACAGCCCACTAGCGCCTATGTCGCTAGTGTACTGTCAGGCGGAGGCAGCGGTCTGACAGTGCGGAAATCGGTGTGGCGAGATAAATCTCTGATTTTACCTTCACTCTTCACCTTTCCCTCCGAACCCCTAGTAAATAAAGGGGATTCGAGGGGTGAAGAGTGCTCGTGGCTCTTCACCCACTCTTCACCTACTCTTCACCTATCAGGAGATAAGCCTGCCCTCGCTTGGTATGCTTCGACTGGCAGCCCATCAGTTTCAGGCATTTGCCTATCTTGATGCGGCAGCTCATGCTGTTCTCCAGGGTAGGGTATAGGGAGTGCAGCTTGTCGAATATCTCCGAATTGATGTACCACTTGCCCTCTTCCTCTTCCTCTGGGATGCGGAAGGTGCTCTTCACCATGTTGTCCACCTCGTCGGTCTTGAAGAATGGCAGGTTGTTCTCCTGTATGCGGTCCACCTCATCATTGCTAAACCAATATGGGGTATTATTATCCCTGAGTTCATACATTACTTGTGCATAGAGCTGGTCATAATTGATGGCAGAGCCATTGGCTATATATTCACCGGCTGGTATCTGAATGCAGATGAAGCGGCGGCTACCCGTGGCATCGCAGAGCGGATGCTCATCGTTGGTGGTGGCTAGGAAGGAGGCATATCGGCGACGGTCGTCCTGGCTCTTTCCGAAGATGGGGCGACCATTCACCTTCACCTTGGAGAGTAGCTGCTTCAGTTTGCCCTGCTGGGATGGGCCCATGTTGGCAAACTCATCGATGTTGACATAGAGATTGTGGGTGAGTGCCATCTCGGTGTCAAACTTGTTGCCGAAGTTGATGTGATCCAGGAAGTACTGGCGCAGCTGCTGGGGCAGGAGTCTCACGCCGAAGGTACTCTTGCCGCAGCCCTGCTGTCCGATGAGCACCGGCACTGCCTCATTGCCATGCAGCATGTCCATCTGGAGCCAGTGGGCCACTGAGGAGCGAAGCCAGGTGGAGAGCCAGCTCAGTTGCTCGCTCGTGATGCCCGGTATTCTGCCGAAGAGAGCCGCCACATGGTTCTGCCCATCCCACTTAGGCAGATGCTCCAGATACTCCTTGATAGGGTCGAACTCTGGGATATCCTCCGAGTGGATGTACTCCTCGATGTCTTGGCGTGGCGACTTCTTGCCGCCAATGCCCAGTTTCTTGGCCTTGCGCACGATAGAGTTGAAAGCCTCTGAGGTAAATACCTTCCAAATAGGCTTATCTTCCTCATTCTCAGGGTTTACCATGTACTCCGACTTGCCGCTTACAATGTTTCTGCGGAATCGGAAAAACTCGTCTAGGAAGCTCTCTACCTGGTAGATAGCTGATCCGATACTTGTCATCTCAATGGATGACTGATTTGCATTTGAAAGATTTGTACTCATACTTATGTTGAATTTTTAATTAGAAATTATTCTATGTTTCTGCTCAGTGGCTCCGCATCTGTGCCTTGCCCCTTGGAGGGTGAAGAGAGGTGAAGAGTGGGTGAAGAGCCGCATTCTCTCTTCACCTCGCTAACATTCTGTTTTATAGCTACTTGCGTTGCTTAGGTGAAGAGTGAAGGTTAAATCTTCAATTCACCTAGAAATACTGGGATTTTCTTTCTGGGTGCAAAGATAATCAATATAAAAAGGTTTTGCAACTTTTCCCTGCCCGTTACCCCTGCTTTACTGAAAAGTAGGGAAAAGGGATGGGGGAGCGGGGAAAAGAATGGGGAAAAGAAGAATGTGGAACAGAAGAATAGAAAAGAAGGAGAAAGTGAGGCAGTTTCAAGAAAAAAGTGTATCTTTGCAGCATCATTCATAAAAATAACAACTACAATCAGATATGAAGACAGATCCAGAAGATAACGCGCTCAGTTACGAAGTCTTCGACCGACAACTGAATAACTTCTATCGTATGCTCCATGTATTGATGGAAGGGTGGGATGACTATAGCCCACAAGAACTTACATTCGACATCCGTTCGCTCTGCACCAAGGCCAACCGCCTCTGCCACATGGCAGTGCAAGACCTCGCTTTGCAGCATAGCGACATAGCCAACCAGCGCAAGCAAGCCAACGAGGAGCACTGCTCCAAGCTAGACATCCTGGTGGGCAACCATCTCACGCCCCTCATGGCTCGCATTGTGAAGGAATCGGGGGCGGGACATTACATCGAGGGCAATCGCACCAAATGGGCTCCGATAGAAATGACCGAGCTCATCCCGCTGCTCAATGATTATCTGGAGAATGATGACCTGACGGATGGCAAGATATTGGACGTAAAGGATATAGAAGAGATAGAAAAACTGGTAACCAAGAAACTGAAGCCTACCAAGATACCGGGCGTGAAACCAGCGGAGAGACTCTGGAATTTCTTCCAACTCTACAGCATGGCATGTTATCTGTGGCTTCACTTTCGCCGAGTGAGCCACTTCACCACTCTTGCCAAGAGCGAGGAGCAGATGGCTCGACTCATGGAAATGAGTGTGCAGCAATATCAGCAGGAGTACCCCGAGGAGCTAGAACGATATTTTGCCACGCTGCTATATATAAATAATGTGAAGATGCTATCAGCAGATGAACTGCTCGATGCCCGGAAGGAGCTCATCAAGGAGGTGCCCCAAAACTTGCAGCTCGCCTTTGCCCGCTATGTGAGCGACATCCGACAGCTGGGAGCCCAACTCATTCACATCGACTTCACAGCCGATGAACTGAAGCAACTGTTGTCTGCCACCGTCAAGTGGCATCTCATCGAGGAGGAGCTTTACACGCTGTATCATCCTGAGCGCATCGTGCCCACTCTGAATAATCAGGTATTCTTCTCCGTACAGAATGGCACTCCTATAGATATGGAGCAGCTGAGGGAGAGAATGAAGAAGATGGTGGATATGGTTACGCGCAAGAACCACTGGTTCTGTGTATGGTGTGTGCTGAAACATCACAACTTGCTGCGAGATACCCAGAATTTCAATGCCTTTGCCCATCAGATGATGAGCCGGGAGTGGTTTGGCGACATCGATGAGCGCTATACCTTTTCGGGCGATACCCTGCGCGAGTATCGCCGCTACTTCTCGGATATAGACTTCAAGGAGTGGGATAATGATGATTTTATGGCAGAAAGAGCCGCCTTCGGTATGAAGAAATGGTCGCCCAATCTCTGCCAGCAATTCACCAACTTATGCTATCAGATGGACGAGGCGTTCTGCGGTTAGAACTCTGCATCTATCAATCTGTCGCAGAAGTATTCTGGCGATAGATATCCCTCTATCAAAAACGGATTTATCTGTACCATAGTTATTTACATCATTATGAATTTTACGTAACGAAGATTTAATAATGCTGCAAAGTTAGCAAAAAGTTTTTAGTAACGGGGGCATTTCTAAAACCTTTATTACTAATTAACTATTTAGATGATGCATCTTATTAGTATGCTTATTTGGGGGTGTGCCTTAGTAATCCTGGATATATCCCTTGGTAAACATATCGTAGGATAGGGCTTCCAGCTCGGAGAGCGTCATGTGCTCCACGGCATGCTCTATCTTACGAATCAACTCATCTCTCTTGAAATCATCATTGTCGCTGAGGCGCGATGTAAATCTATTGCTCATCCTTTTTTACTTTGAACTTTGAAAATTGAACTTTGAAATTTATGATTACCCTTTTCGGGGTTAGTTTTCTTGACGTTCGTATGTATCTATCACGTTTCCATCATACTCCTCGTGGCTCATGGGGTGAATGTTCTGGGGTAGGTGAGGGGCTTTTGTTCCGTCTGATACATACTTCTGGGTGGCTATCTCGATGCGGATTTCATCCCAGAGCCCTGCATCCAGGAATGACTGATGGGTGATGGCTCCACCCTCCACTATCAGGGATTGCACCTTATTATTATATAGATGCTCCATGATTTGCTGCAACACAGCCTCATTGCCCTGGCTGAAATCTAAGCCCTCGAAGCATGGATGATGGCGGTCGATGACCAAGCGCATCGGGTCCTTGCCGCTCCAATGGCGCACATTCAGCTGGCTATGATCCCTTTCGTCAGTGATTCTGCCCACCAAGATGGCGTCATTCTCAGCTCTCAACTTATGGGAAAGCATCTGGGTGAATGGGGTGGAGATTGCCATTCCCTTGCCCTCATTATCCAAGTATCCATTGGTTGTTTGTGCCCATTTCAGGATGATGTAGGGGCGATGATGGGTGTTGTAAGTGATGAATCGCTTGTTCAGCTCCAGGCATTCCTGCTCCAGTACGCCCACTGTAACCTCGATGCCAGCCTCGCGAATCTTCTTGATGCCACGGCCTTGCACCTGGGCAAAGGGGTCCACGCAGCCACATACGCAGCGGCGCACTCCCTTCCTAATCACCAAGTCGGCGCAGGGGGGAGTCTTGCCATAGTGGGAGCAGGGCTCCAAGCTCACATAGATGGTGGCTCCCGGCAACAGATGCTCATCCTCTGGCTTCACAGAGGCAAAGGCATTCACCTCGGCATGGCCCTCGCCGCAGCGCACATGGTAGCCCTCACCAATGATTCTGCCATCTTCGCTCACGATGACGGCACCCACCATCGGGTTAGGTTTGGCATTCTGTCTGCCATTCTTCGCCAACTGCAGGCAGCGGCGCATATACATTTCGTCTATCTTATTCTGTTCCATTGTTCATATCAGTTTTGTATTACAAAGGTAATAAAATATCTCCAAATGGGAGCAAAAACTCAAATAAATGTCACTCGAAAAGGTAAAATAGCTGATATTTTGATATTTTTTGCTGCCAAAATGCATGGGACAACTTATATTCCTACAGAAGAAGAGGAACTTCCAAATGGCGACTTTGTATCTAAATTCAAGGTGTCAATGGAAGAAGCTGGAGATATCTACATCAAGATTACATACACTGAGGGAGAAGCTAAGCTGGTATATGATGACCCAACCACTGGCATCTCTGACATCGAGGCTGCTCAGCAGGATGGCAAGGTTGTGATCTATAACCTCAACGGTATGAAGGTGCAAGCGAAAACATACAGATGATTCGTTTGCACCTTTTTTCGTTATTTATCAAACTTTTCCACCTTTTTATATTAAGTTTTCAAGAAAAAAGTGTACCTTTGTCCACAAATCAATAGTAGATGAAAACGTATCAAGAACTTTGGCAATCACTCACCCCGCTATATGATGCTGGCGAAGCGCAAGCTATCGTCCGCACTGTGCTTGATGTGAAATATGGTATGACGCTGACCGACATCATCTGTGGAAAAGTTAACGAACTGTCCACAGATGAGGGGGAAAAACTAGAGGCTATCATCGGAAGACTGCAACATGCCGAACCTGTACAATACATCCTAGGGGAAGCAGATTTTGCAGGCAGAACCTTCCATGTGGAGCCTGGCGTACTCATCCCTCGCCCCGAAACTGCCGAACTCTGCAAATGGATAGAGGCAGATAGCAAGGGCAAAGCAGCAGACAATGCCAACCCGGAGATGGCTCAAAGAAAGCAGATTCTAGACATCTGTACGGGTTCGGGATGCATCGCCATCACCCTGGCGCTAGATGTTCCGAATGCAGAAGTAGAGGGCTGGGACATTTCGGCAGAAGCCCTGCGCATAGCTCGGGGAAATGCTAAGGCATTGGAAGCCAAGAATGTAAGCATCAAGTGTCGAGATGCCTTGCAGCTGATGAGAGATGCCGAGAAAGAGCAAGGCAAGTGGGATGTCATCGTGAGCAATCCGCCCTACATCTGCGATAAAGAAAAACAGGACATGTCTAAGAATGTACTTGATTATGAGCCAGATATAGCTCTCTTTGTGCCCGATGCCGACCCCTTGCGCTTCTATCGAGCCATCGCCCAGTATGCAGCTCTTGCCCTGAAGCCCGGTGGATGTCTTTATTTCGAGATCAATCCTATCTATGAAGAGGAAATGCGACTGATGCTCAGTGAGTTTAGCTACGCTAAGATAGAGACCAAGGTGGATGCTTTTGGCAAGAAGAGAATGATGAAATGCTTAAAAATGGAAAAGGAGTAAAATGATGGAATATGAAAGTTACAATAAGCCCAAGAGGGCTAAACGACCCATGACTGAGCAGCAAGCACTCTTGAAGCTCACCACCCTCTGCACCCAGTCGGAACATTGCTCGCAAGAGATGATAGACAAGATGAAGAAGTGGGAGCTCTCGGAGGATGCCATCGCTAGAAACATGGAGTTCTTGACACAGAAGAAATTCATTGATGATGAGCGGTTTGCCCGTTTCTTTATCAATGACAAGATAAAATACAATAAGTGGGGACGCCGAAAAGTGGAACAAGCTCTCTGGATGAAACGCATCCCCAAGGATATTTCCGACCCTATCTTTGATGAGATAGAGGACGACCTCTATATGGAGACACTCTTGCCACTGTTGAAGAATAAGTATAAGACCATCAAGGCTAAGAACGACTATGAGCGCTCGATGAAGCTTATTCGTTTTGCCATGGGCAGGGGATATAGCATCGACTTGATTCGCAAGTGCATCGACCAGCTGGGTATGGACGATGACTTTGATATGGGATAAAAGGTATATGAAGTGGTTGGGTAAGAGCTTGTTGCAAAGGCTTTTAGACATGGCAATCCCTGAAAAGTGCGCTGTTTGTGGTGCTCGCTTGCGGGGTAGCGAGGAGCATATTTGTGTTTCTTGCCTCTCAGCCCTGCCCTTTACCGATACTTGGAAAAATCCTGCCGAAAATGATATGGCAAAGATGTTTTGGCATCAGATGCCGATAGAGCGGAGTTGTGCGCTGTTTTATTACAAGAGTCATACTCCTTCCTCCCAAGCCATCTATAGTCTTAAGTACAATGGGCAGCCCGATATGGGGCGATTTCTGGGCAGACTGCTTGGTAAGTATGCCCAGCAGGTGGATTTCTTTGAGGGAATAGATGCCATCATTCCTATTCCTCTAGCCAAGAGGAGAATAGAGGAACGTGGTTATAACCAGTGCGTTATGATAGCTGAGGGGCTGAGTGAGGTGTGCCATCTCCCCATCTTGCAAGATGCCGTGGAGCGAGTATCTTTTCTGGAAAGTCAGACGCATAAGAGTCGTTGGCAGCGTCGAGAGAATGTGGAGCAAGTATTCCGGCTTACGGGCAAGGCAGACTTGCAGGGCAAGCATCTGCTCATCGTGGACGATGTTTGCACCACTGGAGCTACTATTTTGGCTTGTTGTGAGGAGCTGATGAAGGCAGAAAACGTAAAATTTAGCGTGCTTACTGTAGGATTAACAGAGAGTTAAAACAATTTAACCCTCAATAGTACCTTAATCTGCAAAAAGAATTGTACCTTTGCAAATAAAATAACATTTTAATCCTTATATGATTATGGACAAACTAAAGAAAGAATTTGCATCTAAGTTGTTGAAAGTTAAGGCTATCAAGTTGCAGCCTAACGATCCATTTACATGGGCTTCTGGCTGGAAGTCACCATTCTATTGCGATAATCGCAAGACTCTCTCCTTCCCAGAGCTCCGCAACTTTGTGAAGTTGGAGTTGGTACACGCTGTCTTGGAGCAGTTCCCAGAGGCTGATGCTGTGGCTGGTGTTGCCACTGGAGCCATCGCACAGGGAGCATTGGTTGCCGACGAATTGAACTTGCCTTTCGTTTATGTTCGTTCAAAACCAAAGGATCATGGTATGCAAAACCTCATCGAGGGTCAGCTCGATCCTAAGGCCAAGGTGGTAGTGGTAGAGGACTTGATTTCTACAGGTGGTAGCTCACTCAAGGCTGTGGAGGCTCTTCGCCAGAATGGCAATGAGGTTATCGGTATGGTGGCTAGCTATACATACGGTTTCCCTATCGCCGAGAAGGCTTTTGCCGATGCTAACGTGAAGCTCGTTACCCTGACCGACTATGAGCACGTAGTGGAAGAGGCTCTGGAGACTGGCTATATTGCTCAGAGCGATGTAGAGTTGCTTCACGAGTGGCGCAAGGACCCAGCCAACTGGAAGAAGTAATACCCATTTATCCGACTATAAATAGATGAGTACAAGTACATTTGAAAGTAATATCAAGCAGATTCCTCACAAGCAGGAATCTGTTTTCAATACTTTGAGCGATCTCAACAATCTGCAGATGCTCAAGGACAGATATGAGCAGGTAAAAGACCAAATCCCTGAGGATAAGCGCAAGGAGATGGAGAAGATCAAGGATCTGAAGTTTGATTCTGACAGCATTTCTATCTCGGCTCCTATGGTGGGTGAGGTCAAGATGCGCATCATCGACCGTGAGTTCCCTAAGACAATCAAGTTTGAGACCGAGAACAGCCCTATCCCATTCAATTTCTGGATACAGCTGCTCCCTACAGGAGAATTCTCATGTAAGATGAAGCTTACCATCAAGGCTGAGCTCAATATGTTTATCAAGGGTATGGTGAAGAAACCTTTGCAGGAAGGCATCGAAAAGGTGGCTGATGCTTTGGCGATGGTGCCATATCAGGACTAGAATTAATTAAGATTTAATAATTAAGAATTAATAATGGCACATAAACTTTGGGAAAAGAACTTTGAAGTAAACAAGGAAATCGAGCGCTTCACCGTGGGACGTGACCGTGAGTTGGATCTCTATCTTGCCAAGTATGATGTATTGGGCAGTATGGCTCACATCACTATGCTCCAGAGCATCGGGCTCTTGGAGAAAGATGAGCTGACTCAACTCCTTGCCGAGCTCAAGAATATCTATGCCATCGCTGATAAGGGCGAGTTTGTTATCGAGGAGGGTGTAGAGGATGTACATTCCCAAGTAGAACTGATGCTCACCCAGAAGTTGGGTGATATGGGTAAGAAAATCCACTCGGGTCGTTCTCGCAATGACCAGGTTTTGGTAGACCTCAAGCTCTTTACTCGTCATGAGTTGAAGGAGATTGTGGACGCAGTGAAGATTCTCTTTGATGAGTTGATACAGAAGAGCAATCAGTATAAGAATGTATTGATGCCTGGTTATACACATCTCCAGGTGGCTATGCCTTCATCATTCGGCTTGTGGTTTGGCGCTTATGCCGAGAGCCTTGCCGATGATATGCTTTTTCTCCAGGCTGCTTATCGCATGACCAATCGCAACCCTCTGGGTAGTGCGGCTGGCTATGGAAGTTCATTCCCTCTGAATCGCACCATGACTACCGAGCTTCTGGGCTTTGACAGCATGGACTATAATGTGGTTTATGCACAGATGGGACGTGGCAAGATGGAGCGTAATGTGGCATTCGCTATGGCTACTGTGGCTGGTACATTGGCAAAGATGGCTTTCGATGCCTGCATGTTCAACTGCCAGAACTTCGGTTTTGTGAAGTTGCCTAAGGAGTGTACCACTGGTTCCAGCATCATGCCTCACAAGAAGAACCCTGACGTATTCGAGTTGATTCGCGCCAAGAGCAATAAGCTCCAGAGCCTGCCACAGCAGGTTATGCTCATCATGAACAACTTGCCTGTGGGCTATTTCCGTGACCTTCAGATTATCAAGGAAGTATTCCTTCCAGCCTTTGATGAGTTGAAAGACTGCCTTCAGATGGCGGCTTACATTATCAATAAGATGGAGGTCAATGAGCATATCCTCGATGACCCTCGTTACGATCCTATGTTCTCTGTAGAGGAAGTGAACCAACTTGCGGCTAACGGAATGCCATTCCGCGATGCTTACAAGAAGGTGGGCTTGGAGATTGAGGCAGGCGAATTTAAGCCTAACAAGGATATTCATCATACCCACGAAGGAAGTATTGGCAATCTCTGCAATGACCAGATTCTGGCGTTGATGGAGAAAACTCTCTCCGAGTTCCACTTTGAGCGCATGGAGAATGCCGAGAAGAATCTCTTGAAGTAAGTAAACTATTAGTATAAGGTATTCTTATATATAATGATAGATTCTTATATATATAATAAGGTGAAGAGTATGATGGTCATGATGGTGGTCATCATGCTCTTTTTCTCTTCTTGTGGTGCGGAGAATAGCATCAGTACACAGTATCCTTGCCAGTTTATCTTCCGCACCGAGTTGCATCCTGGTACAAGTATAGAGACAGCACTCAATGGAGCTGGAGTCTATACAATGGTTAGTGCGCAGAAGAAGAATGGGGCTTGGCACATCTATTCTACCCTGAATGATGGCAAGAATCAGACGGATGATTATACGCTCTCCACGGCTAAGGAAAATTATGCCAATTATTCTTATCTCGGAGCTGGCAGTGATGCCAAGAATCCGCTGAACAATGGTTTTATTCTCGGTTTGTCCAACTTCAATGGACCTGTGGCTTGGGATCGCCAGTGCCCTAATTGCATCCTTCAGTATGGTGGAACCAACTATCCTTTGGCTTGGACGGGAAATCGCCAGTATGTTATTTGCTCCAAATGCCATCGTACTTATTCGTTGGAAAATGGCACGATAACAGAGGGCGGGCAAGGCAAGGGGGACAAGGCTCTGATGCGCTATAGAGTATCTTATGCAGGCATCGGAAGCATACTTTCTGTAGGCAATTAGAGGAAAAAGGGAAGAATTTGCGCTCATTTTTATTTAAAAAATGTAAAACCTTTGGTGATACGAAGAAATAACTGTACCTTTGCACTCGCAATTATGCGGAAATAGCTCAGTTGGTAGAGCACGACCTTGCCAAGGTCGGGGTCGCGGGTC
>OQVR01000602.1_pt1 | contig 16138 bp, 17 predicted proteins | sample 1691521 | NCBI WGS metagenome assembly OQVR01 (sample SAMN03418256, study PRJEB22391) | human gut metagenome | biome: human-gut; feature: organic feature; material: feces | host: Homo sapiens | place: Tanzania | collected 2013-01
GCATGAGACACGACATTGCGACTGACGGAGAGGGGAAGAGAGAATAGTTGGCACGGAAAATGTAAGCCAAGAGCAAGTACATAATGCTATTGCTAAAGCTGCTGATGATTTAGTATATGGAAAGATGGGCATTTTGGCTAAGATGGATGGTACAGCAAGACGTAGAAGATAAGGAGTTGCGTGATTATGAAAAACAACAAAAAAATCTTAGCATTGTTAATGACTATGCTTATAAGCGGTTCTATGGAAGTATATGCTAGTGGGTTGAATATTACTACGGCAAATCCTAATGCTAATATATATAATGCACGTACAGGTGGTTATAATTATAGCGCTAATCAATTTAATGCATCAGCTAATGTAGCTCAACCTAGAGAAGTTTTAAATGTTTTGATTGCTAACCCGATAAAAAATCAGATACCTGTATATACATCACTGACTTCAGGAAAAGTAGCAAGATATTTTAATGTCAATGAAGTTGGTTATTGTGAAAGCAATGCCTATTTTTTGGATGTTTATGTATATAGCAATGGATTTGCGCAGGTAACTTATTTTAATAAACAAAATAAAGATACAAAAGAATTACAAAAACATGAAAAAGGACAGACACGAAAACAAAAAGATAAAAATGGTGAAAAAGGGGATGCAAGGCGCAAACCAAATCCTAACAAAAGAAGAACAATAAACATAGAAATTGATGGAGATTTATTAAGTACCGCATTTGAAGTTACTGCCATTACCGTTACAACGACTATACTTGTAGGTGCTATATTAGATGATGCAACAGGAGTGGGTGTAATCGATGATGTGTTTATTGCACCTTTAATGAAAATTCTTTGGGATTTGTCATCCAATAGTATTTTAGCGGAGTGATTAATATGTTGAAAAAATTAAAAGAATTAAGTAGATTAGCAAATAAAGTATCTTTATATACCAATATTAATGATACGTCTCATTTTCTATATGGTATTATTTTGGCAGTTGACGAAAATAAAATAGCGGTGCAGCTGATTTCGCCGGATGGGGAAAATGACGGTATAGTTGCTTTTGACACGGAAGAAGTTTTCAGAATTGAACTTGATGGACAATATGCTGAAAAAATGAAGAAACTAAGTGGCAATATTCAAAGGGTTGGATTTCAATTGGTTGAAAACAGTATATATTTATCTGTTTTGTATTTGGCTAAACAAAGGAATCAAATTGTATCTATTGAATTATGCAGTAGTGGCTATGATGATGTTGTCGGTTTTGTTTCAGGTATAAGTGAAGATGATTGTTGCATTAATCAAATTGATGAATACGGATTTCCAGATGGATGTTCATACATTTCATTGGAGGACATCACACAAATATCCTGTGGTGGCAAAACTGAAAATAGAATTTATAAATTATGGAAGAGAAATAGTTAAAGAATAAATTCTTTGCGGCATTATCCTTTAAAAAATCAATGATAGGGAGTGCTTAGACCATGACGAACTTTTTAAACAGTATACCTTATGAATGAAGTACTGAAATTGAGCTGAAAAATCCTTTCTTATGTTTGAGGGGATTCCCAAAAGGTGCAAGTAAGGTTAAGGGAACAATAAAAACCGGACAGAGGTTTGTAAGAGCAGGAATTAAAAGAAGAAATACGATTAGAGGTTTAGGCTCGGTTTTAGGCTCATTTGTTTCTGCGGCACGTTCCATTTGGAAAAAGCTTACACATAGATAAAAGGAGGTTTGAAATGGGCGAAAATAGAATATATAAATTTTTCCCTTTTGCTTTTTCAAAACTTTGTTCGCTTTTAAAATACCTAAACAAAATGTATGAACAAGGATATAAAATCGTTGATATAAATTGGGGGTGTATACTAGTTTTTGAAAAAACAACAAATAAAAGCGGGTACAGTTATTATATTTTAACAGAACATTTTTCAAGAGGCGGGAGAACAAAATGGAACGATATAAAATTTCTTGAAGAGAGAATTATCGACTTTTATGATGGTAATGGTGAGCAGATAAAAAAATTTGATGCTTTTGTGGGTGTATATTATTATATTTATCTCAGCAAAAATATATCGAATAGTGAATATCAATCATTGTGTGACTTTAGAAAAAGATATATTCACAGAGTCAATGTTCGGAGATTTATAATATATTTCTTTATTGTAATACTATACCCGGTGTCCTTGATTTATAGACATTTTCATTAAAGCAATTTGATTGAGAAAAGCAGTAATTTATGTATGAAGCCTTTCAGAGAGTCTAATCTGTCGTTGACCATAATCGGTGAAGACTGCTGTAAGCTAAAAAACGAAATCAACCATATTATTGGAAAAATGAATATGTAATTGATGCTTACATTTGTTTCCAAAGCGCATTTTATTTGGAAAAGGTTATCCGTCGGGTAAGACCGCAACCTACACCTACGACGCATGGGGCAAAGTGACCGAAAATGCCACATCAGCCGATACACAGAACATAACCGAGACCAATCCCATTCGTTACCGTGGTTACTACTACGATACAGAGACCAGACTCTACTACCTCAAGAGCAGATACTATGACCCGGCGGTTAAGAGGTTTGTTATTGGCGTTATGTATTCATTTTATATTTTCTAAAAGAATTCTTTAAAGTCGATAAATGTAAGTAAAGAAAACCCATATTATTTATCCGTAAATGGAATTTTGTTTAGCAAGAAGCCGTTGAAAGTATTGTGTATTCCGGGAGTATATTACCTTGAGTAAATGTGGTTGTTTTCGAATGTAAATACAATCATAAACTATACTTAAAGTAGGAGAAGCCATATGAAAAAGAAGATAATTGTTGTATGCATAATAATAGTTCTCATGTTGACATCTATGGCGGCATATTTATTTTACGTTCCTCGTTATGAGAAAGTGGTGGCTCGAAACGGAGACGATCTTGTTTTTTCGAATATTCCATATTATTATTATTCTGACGGGTGTGGAAACATATTGAATAATTATAGTCTCCTGGTTCCCGATGTAGATAAAAAGATTGAAGAATATATTAGCAAAATGTACAAATCAGGAGATTTTTTGGTTTCCGATTATAATGGTGGAATATGTATAAATAGATATGTTGGCAATGAAAAGGATGTTGTAATTCCCGAAAAAATAGATGGAAAGAATGTAATAAAAATCGGACTATATTTTGAAAGATCATGGGATGATACTTCGGATGGTATCGATGGTTCGAAATATTCTCAAAGAAATGCTTTTTATGAAACCGGAGTTAAATCTATCTATTTGCCGAGCGGTCTTAAAGAAATTGTTATGTATTCATTTTATATTTCTGAAAAGAATTCTTTGAAATCAATAAATGTAAGTAAAGAAAACCCTTATTATTTATCCGTAAATGGAATTTTGTTTAGTAAGAAGCCATTGAAAGTATTGTGTATCCCGGGAGTATATTACCTTGAGTAAATGTGGTTGTTTTCGAATGTAAACCACTGCAATGAGGTTCAACAAGGCACAGATGTTGAACCTTTAACTGTTTCGTTTTATGCTGAGGGAATAGAAGAATTAAAAGAGCATATTCCCGTTATTTTTGCAGAGGCGAAAACAAATGAGAAATATATAATTAAATTTTAAAATTAAGACTCGAATCTCAAAAAAGATTTTTGTAAATTGATTAGGAGAACGATAAAGATATGAAACCGATTTATATTTCAGGCGAAACGTTGCAGGGTGAGTCATATAAATTATTTATAAGCTGTTTGTTTGAAAGATCTAATATTTTTTCTTACGAAGTGCTTAAAGATTTTGATATCTTACACGATATGGAGGATAAAAAATATCTTGATAACATCTTGAAATCGGAAAAGATTTTTAATAATTTCTACAAGAAAAAGAATGTTGATGAAAGAAATAAATTAAAATCGTTTGTGTATTTGAATAATCAGGCCGTAAAAAAATATTTGAAAAGTGCCGACTCGATTTATCATTGGAATTACCCGAACGATATAGAAAATTTGTGCTTCTATAAAAACGATGTATGCGTCTTTGAGTCTGTAACGCATGAAGATTATTTTGTTTTTTACTCCGAGAACAAAACAGAAATTGAAAGGCTAAATGAGTTCGGACTGAAATTAATTTAGTATAAAAAATACCCCTCGATAGTTCAATTCGACTATTGAGGGGTTGCTGTTTCTTAAAAAATCAGAATTTTCCGCCGCCACCGCCATAGGTATTGCCGGAGGATGATTCGTGAGTGCTGCTGCCTGAGCCGTTGTTATTGTCATTATTCTTCGGCTTGGCCGTTCTTGTAACGTTGCTGTAAAGGAAAATGTCATTGCTCTCGGTAATGTTGAGGCTGCCGCTCTTAAGATAACTGTTTGCAGCTGCCTGCAAGTTGACGGTTTTAAGCTTCCTTTTCATGCTGCCGACAACAACAAGTGCAATGATTAGTCCTGCACCGATTGAAATGAGAATCCACATCGGGGGAGGCAAAACAAAGCCTGTATCTTCGTTATCTATCGCTCCCGTCGGCTCGCCGTAAACATTGCCGTTTTTTGCATCGGATATTAATTCGTCACAAATTTGACCGAAATATTCCGCTGCGGCATAGCAATTCCCGTTACCGAGGTCACCCTTGATTTGATTTCCTATGTACTGGATTCCGGCGTCGGTGAATGCATGAATCGCATAGCCTCTTGTGGCGATATACCAATCGTGCTCCTCAAAGCTGACAAGGAGCATTATTCCGTCCTTGTTTTCACCGTAGCCGTAATTGTGCTTCTCGTACAAAGTCTCGGTATAATCGGCAGTCTTTTTTCCGTCAAGACTGTTTGCAAAGCAGATTACAATATCCACCTTTTGCCTGTTTGCAATTTCACCGAACTGTGCTTCAAGCTTATCGTTCTCTTCCTGCGAAAGTACATCGGCATAATCCAGAACTCGGCTATATTCATTGGCAAATCCGGTGTTTCCCGTTGTACTATTGCTTTCGACCGCAAATGCCGGAATTATCATGCAAAGACAAAGAATAATTGCAAAAAGGATTGATATTATTTTTTTATGCATAGTTCAATTCCTCCTCACATTATGCCCAACAGGCGCAGCAGAATCGGAATAACATACATCAGTGCGCCCACGCCGACCGTAAGTCCGGCAAACCATTTGGCTGCCGCCGCTTTATCGACGGGAAGATTTCCGACAAACTTACCTGTCTGTCCGTTCATTGCAAATGTATATTTTTTACCGTTCCATGTCGTATTAAGAAGCCAGACAGGGTAAAGGGCATATTTCGCCTTTCCGTTTTGCAGATTGATGTTTGAACTTTCCGCAGTGACGGAGCTGTAACCCTTAACCGTCGATGCAAAAGCTTCTTCAGTTGAATGTTTGATTCTTTCGTTAGCTCTCTCGATGCTTTCTTCGGCGGTTACATCATACTTATCGGCAAGATAGCCTGCAAGATAAGCCGTTTGAAAATCCACAGCCTCATTGATATCAAACGGTTCAATGGATTCCATGAGGTCGTCGGGCGTTTTGGATGAGCCGTCGACCGGTACATTTTCAAAGCCGACCATGCCGCCTCTGTGAACGTCATAATAATTCGTTTCCGTGTAGTCGTAATCCTCGTCAGACCACATTCTGACTGTTGTCGCACGGTAGCGGACACGAGCGTTTACATCTGCACCGAAAAGCCAGAACGGAATGTATACACCTTTTATTTCATCAATGTGGTTTTGATTTTTGAAAACCTTGGGCAGAAGTCTTTTGCCGGTCAAATGCTTCTGCAATCCCTCTTTGGCCGCAGTCTTATCCAGCTTAAACGGGATAATTATATCGGGCTTTAGTGCTCCCGAGAACTGACCCATCATAACGACGGGATTGCCGCAAAACGGACATGATGTAGCGGCGGTATTTTCATCACCGATAATTTCTCCGCCGCAGGATTTGCAAACGTATGTTTTCAGTCCGTCCGCTTCTCCGCTTTGCCATTCACTGCCTGCCGAGGTTTCCCACTCCATATTGTCGTCTGTGTCGCTTTTTAGGCTTTCATCATAGCTTTTGAGTGTTTCAACATCAAACTCCGTGTCGCAATAAGGACATTTCATCTTTTGCGTTTTGCTGTTAAACTCAATAGCTCCGCCACAACAGGGACACTTATATTCCTGCAATACGCTCAAAGCTTATCCCTCCTTGGTAAGGTTCATTACTGTCTGTCGTTATCATCAAACGGATCGCCGCATTCCGGGCAGAACTTCGGCGGATTGTGCGGGTCGTCAGGCTCCCAGCCGCACTTGTCACAGCGATAAAGAGGAGCACCGGCGGGCTTCTTTGAACCGCAGTTTGAACAGAATTTACCTTTATTTACAGTTCCGCATGCACAGGTCCAGCCGTCGTCTGAAGCGGGCTTCGGTGAGCCGCATTCCGGGCAGAATTTGCCTGTGACGGTTGCACCGCAGGAGCATTTCCAAGCGTTTGCTTGAACGGGTTCGGGCTTCTTTGAGCCGCATTCCGGGCAGAATTTACCGGTGACTGTTGTGCCGCAGGAGCATTTCCAACTGTCCGCAGCGGGCGATGCCGGAGCTGTTGATGCCGCAGAAGCGGTCTGCTGTTGCTGTCCCATTGCAAAAAGGTTCTGGGCATTCATTCCGCCGCCGGCGTTCATTGCCATTCCCATTCCCATGAAGCCGGTCATTGCTCCTGCTTCGTTTGAAGCGGCGGCTTTCATTGCATCCGCCTGTGCACCGACAAGCGTTGCCGCTGCCATTGTCGGATCTTTCATAATTGCAGTGCGCTGTGCCTGCTTGATCATATCCGCATCATCGTCGGGAAGAGTTACCGAACCGAGAGCGATGCTGACTACCTTAAGTCCTCGAAGCTCGCCCCATTTTGCCGAGAGTGCGGCGTTCATGGCGTTCTCAAGGTCTGTGTTATGAGAAACGATCTGATTCGGGCGAAGCTCCATGTCCGAGAGCCTGCCGAAAGCCGGCTGCAATGCGCTGATAAATTCGGTTTTCAGCTGTCCGTCCAGTTCATCACGGCTGTATTCCTGCTCAACATTGCCGCAAACGTTTGTATAGAAGAGCATTGGGTCGGCAATCTTATAGGAATAAACACCCGAACAGCGTACAGAAACGTCTATATCCAGTCCGATTTTTGAATCAACGACACGGAACGGAATCGGATTGGGCGTTCCGAATTTATTGTCAATCAATTCCTTGGTATTGAAATAATATACACGCTGATCCTTGGCTGTGTCGCCGCCATAGGTGAATCGCTTTCCGATTGTTTGGAATGTAGCCTTAACGCTGTCTCCGAGGCTGCCTGAGAAAATGCTTGGCTCTGTTGACATGTCATAGGTGTATTCACCAGGCTCTGCACAGATATCAACAATTTTGCCCTGCTCGACGATTATCATACACTGACCGTCGGCAACGGCAATTCCCGAACCGTTTGAAATAATATTGTCATTGCCTTTAGTGTTTGATGAACGGCCGCTTGTGCGTTTTTCTCCCTTTCTCATAAGCACGTCGTTAGGAAGAGCGTCGCAATAGAAAAATTCCTTCCATTGATCTGCCAAAGTTCCTCCGAGTGCGCCTATTCCGGCTTTAATAAGTCCCATAATAATTGACTCCTTTCAAATAATAATAGTTTAATTTTCTTTTTTATTCTGCACCGAGAATATCCCGGGTGTCGTTTACTGCGTCATTGGAATAGATTAAATTGTCACATACACCGTAATAACGCTTCTTAACAAAAATTCGCCATGCTCTCGGAAAAGAGAAATCACAGCGGTTTTCGGCAATGATTTTACCGTTTGCTCCCGAAATCATAGGAAATACCGAGAAAATCTTATCGCCGTTTTTGCAGCCTTTCAACAGGAATCAGTATACAATTTTTTATATATCAAACACTGTCGATGACTGATGCAAAATAATTTTCGGATACCGAGCCGAAGAGGAATGCGTCAATAAGACCGCTGCGTTTTGCTTGCCGAACGCTTTCGGTCAAATCATTGTCACTTTCATCATCCACGAAAAAAATGATGCGGCAATCCGACAGGCTTTGCTTGATTCTTTCTCGAATTGCCATGCGTTCCGAGAACATCCAAGGCGAAAAAGCTTTTACCTCCATCAGCAGAACGTCGGGCTTATGTGTTTCGCACCATTCGGCCGTTGAATCCGTTGACTCGGAAACGAAGATCCGGCAATCATCCAATTCCTGCATAAGCATACGCTCCATATTGTGTGCATGAATAGCACTATGGATATCCAAAACAATTTTTTTCATTTTTATATATCACCCCTATAAAAATAAACTTTTACGTATATATTTTTACAGATTTACGGCTTTTTGTCACTGGCATTTGTGCCAGTGAAAGAACAAAAGTTTCTTAAAACGCAAAAGTCATCTTGGCTGTGAGACAAAAGGGGATAAGAATTATTTATCTTTACAAGGCGGTAAAAGTAAGCTTATTTCCGATGGCGGCCGCTGCCGAGGTTCTTGCACCGTAAACCGTCTGCCTCTTATATGTTTATTTTGTAAAAATGCTTTTACAATTTAGATTATAGCATAAAGTTTACTTTTTTCAACCGATTACTTTATTTTAATTAAAGACTGACAGGATATAGGCTTTGTCCGGGAAAAAGAATCGCTGTGCGTTTGATATTCGTTGTTTGGTTTATTTCGTGAATTTTCGTCAATCATATTATCGGTGATATTTATGCTTGTGACACTGGTCCGTGCTCTGATTCTATATGTTCTGATAATAATCTGTATGCGTATCATGGGTAAAAGGCAGCTAGGCGAATTACAGCCGACGGAGCTTGTTATAACGATTCTTCTTTCCGAGATTGCGGCTATCCCTATGCAGGACAATGCGCTGCCGCTCGGCAATTCGATTGTGGCTGTTCTGCTTCTTGTTGCGCTGGAGGTAATCAATTCAGTTGTTGTGCTCAAAAGTTCTAAATGCCGAAGCTTTTTGCAAGGCAATTCGCTTGTGGTGATCCGTGACGGAGTTGTCGACCAAAAGCAGCTGAAAAGGCTTCGCTTTACAATGGATGATCTCTTTGACCAGCTGCGGCAGAAGGACGTGTTTGATATATCCGATGTTCGCTACGCAATCGTTGAAACGAACGGACAGCTGAGTGTCATGCTCAAGCCGGAAAAGGAGACTGTAACGGCGGAAATGGCTGATATCCCGAACGAAACAAAGGGGCTTCTTTGCATGGTTATCAACGATGGAAAATTTCTCAAGCGTTCGTTCAAGGAATGTGAGACGGACGAAGAAAAGCTGTATGATATTTTGGAAAAAGAGAACACTGAAATCAATGAAGTTCTTTTCATGGTCGCCGATAAAGAGGGAAACTACACAATAGTAAAGAAGGACGAATATCAATGAGAAGAATAATAGCTGCCGTTGTATTTTTGCTTGTCGTATTTGGTTCGTCAATCGGGATATATTTCAGAATAATATCCGATGTTGACAGCCTTGCCGGGACGGCTTGTGAAATCCGTGATTCCGTTAATCAAAAGAAGGAAACCGACTTTTTGGAAACAAAACGGCTCTCGGATGAATGGGATAGGTCGGAGATCTTTATGGTTTCGTTTTTGCCTCACTCGGAGCTTGACGACATTGAAATCGGGATAAGAAACATTGAAAATTATCATGAACAGGGCTTGACCGATGAATATTTGGAGGAGCTTAATAACGTGATCAATCGTCTTGAACACATAAAAGAGAGCGAAAAACCGACTATAAAAAATATTTTTTGATGAAAAATCCCGCACCGAAACGGTACGGGACAATAATTTATTTGAGGGTATATTTCATTATTTTCGGGTGGCAAATATTTCCTCGCTTGCTGCATGTTGAACAATAAACGGCGATATTTGGTGAATCCTCCCACTTCATTTCTTGCCAGCCGCAGTGTATGTAGTATTCCGGTTCTTTGGCGCAAGCCCAGATTTCTTTTACTCCAAGCTTTTTGGCTTCATCAAAAACGACAGCTTGCAGGATTTTTCCGTAGCCCTTAGACTGTATTCCGTTGCGCACGGCAATGTCGCCCAGTGAATATGCTTCGTCACGAATCTCCAAGGTAACGGCCGCCATTAGCTCTCCGGTTAATGCATCGTCCATGCGCCACATTTTTAAAATGCGGTCAGGCATGCGTTCTTCAATGGTAACGCCCATTCCGCTCTCGTGGAAAAGCGTTGAAAGCGAAAGGAAGTCGGTTGTTTCTCTGATAATATATTCTTTCATAAAAATCCTCATTTTATATTTTTTCTAATATAATTGTACCAAATATAATTTTTAAGTCAATAGCTATTGGGAAAATATCAGAAAATAGACATTTAACAAAACAGAAAAACGGCAACATATCGCTTTGCATAATAAAGAAAAGCCGGAAAGCATTAACGCTTCCCGACTTTTATAATATGAAAGTAGAGACCAATTCTGATACGAAATGCATACCCCTCGGATAAATCGTTAAAAGATGTGCCTTTCGTTAAAAAGTGCAACTGTACCACCGTCTTTCAGGCGCATAGGAATAGGTATCCATCAAGTTCTTAGTATATGAAATTTGCAGATTATTCTTGGATTTGGCTCAAATCAAATGCACCGTTCTCAATCAACTTCAAAATTGTGTCTACCAAGTTGTTTTTTACAGTTTCACTTTCATTTTCAACGCCAGAATACTCTACATAAATAGTGTTCTCTCCCATATCAAAGGTTGCATAATATATTACGGTTTTGATGCCTTGACTATTTGACTTTGTTACGAAATATCCTGCATTGATATCAACGCCGTCTACACTTGAAGTGATTGTATTTCCATCAATGATAGTATCTAATAGATTTACACCCTGTTTAGATACTACAATTCTTGTATCACCAATTTTTCCCTCAAAACCCAGAATATTATGATTGTCAGCATCAAAGTAAGCATCTGCGGTAACAGGCAAGTCTGCAAAAAGCATTTCAATCTCAGCATCGCTCAAAGGTCTTGTTGTTACATTTAAGTTAATTGAAGATTGTGATAAGTCATTTTTAACAAAAGTAATTGTTTCTCCACCATTCAGCGTGGCAATATCGTTTTTTGTACCAAACAGATTGCTTTGAAAAACTCCCACTCCAATCACAGCAACGAGTACGAAGCAAGCAGCAACAGACACCCATTTTTGCCGATTAGTTATTTTACTTATTTTTTTCATAGGTTCAGCCTCCTTAATATACTGATTATCGACATTTCCCAATGCCCTTAAAAGTTTCTTTTCTTTCATACAGAGATACCTTCTTTCTCTAACATTTTTTTAAGTTCGTTCCTTGAACGAAATAATGACATCTTGATTTTGCTCTCGCTCTTACCATATTCCGTTGCAATTTCTTTAATGGGCGATAAATACCAATATCTTCTCATAAAGATTTTTCGCTGTTCTAATGACAGGGAAGAAAGAAAGCGGTTGAGAATATCCGTTAGAGCAATTTCTTCAACAATGTTTTCTGTACTATCCAACGATGGTATGCACTCTTGTATTTCATCAAAAATCAATGGCATTTGCCCGCCATTACGTTTCTTTGCATTGAGCAGTTCGTACCTGTCCAAAGATAAGTTGCGAGTAATTTTCCCTAAAAAAGTTTTTAGGACAGATGGACGGTTAGGCGGTATGCTGTTCCAAGCTCTTAAATAAGTATCATTTACACATTCCTCGCTGTCCTCGTCATTACGAAGAATATTAAAGGCTATGTATCTGCAATACTTTCCGTATTTTTTTGAAGTTTCGGATATAGCAGCTTCGGAGCGCTCCCAATATAAATCTAATATCTGCTTATCATCCATAGTCTTCTCCTCCTTTCCTTTGTATTAAGGCCTTTCACCCTAATAGACGGGGAAAATGTGTCATACGTCACTAAATTCAAAAAAATCTTCCTCATTTTTTAATACTCCCCATAGTGTAGTCTCGAATTTTTGTTTTTTCGAGTGTCTACTCTATGGGGAGCATATCAAGGGCGTTGACAATAACAACATCTTCGGCACAGGTACTCGAACAGCAACAATGCAGGTACAGAATGCCGCAGGCATCACCGTTGACGGTCTTGCCGGAGCACAAACCATCCGTGCGTGCTATGTGCTGGCAGCGAAGTGAGTTTTAAAATTATAATCAAACTTTTAAAGAGTTTTGATAAGTTTTAAAAATGTTGGAGTAAGCAGTTATGTTTTCACCGCCAAAGATCCATATGATTCGGCTGAAGATTGCATATGGGGAGGTCTGCAAGCGGTTGTGTATGAACCGGGTTCAGCTATGTCTTGAAAGGCAAAAAATACACTTTGTTCAAAGAATGAGAATGGCGAAAGCCATTCTTTTTCTTTATAATTAATAATTATTTATAATAAATATAAAACTTATCCCCGGATATCACTTCAATAGTGGTATTCCGGGGATTTTTTGTTTTATGATTGCTGATTTTTGACTGACATTTTGACTGACATTTATTACAAAATGGGGATAAAAACGACGATTATAATTTATTATAAGAAAAATAAAGACACCCGTTTTTGACATAAAAATATTTACCGAAATAAAAAATATATTCATGATTGTCACAGAGACTCGAACTCACGGCCTCTTGAACCCCATTCAAGCGCGCTACCACCTGCGCTACACCCGGATACCTGAGTTATTTTACCACAGATTTTAGAAATGTCAAGGCTTTGTTTGAATAAACTTATAAAAAGTTTTAAAAATTGTTTATTAATGCAGATAATGAATAAATAAGTATTATTTTTTCTTCGCAAAGCTTTTGATTTGTCCGCTTTGTTTACTGTTCCGGAGAAATGCGGATTCGCCGCACGTTTAAAAAATTATCTCTGTGACAATCATGAATATATTTTTTATTTCGGTAAATAATAGGGGAGAGGTGAAGAAAATGATTGAACAGGATACGATTCGACTTCTGAGGGAATGCGACGCCGGGGTAAAAATGGGGATTGCTGCGATTGACAATGTGCTTTCCGAGGTTAAAAATGAGGAATTCAGGGTAAAGCTTATTGACCTGAAGGACGACCATCAGCAGCTCAACGGTGATATTCAAAAGCTTCTCGGCAGATATCATGATGACGGCAAGGACCCGAACCCGATTGTAAAGGGAATGTCGCAGATTAAAACAAATTTCAGAATGGCTGCGGAAAATTCCGACGCTACCATTGCTGATTTAATGACCGACGGCTGCAATATGGGCGTAAAATCTCTCAGCCGATATCTGAATCAGTATAAAGCCGCCGATGAATCGTCAAAGGAACTGACAAAAAGACTGATTAAAATCGAAAGCGATTTTACTGCCGAAATTAGGCCGTATTTATAAGCTTCTGCCTGCCTTTAGAGCAGGCTTTTCTCTTATAATCATACAAAACCAAAATAATGTATAAACAACTGTATAACAGTATGTCTTGATAATTGTATAATAACGTGTTATAATTTTAACAATATTTTAGATAGGAAGTGATAAAATGGCAAGTCAGCGTTCGGGTGATAAAACAAAACTGATGCTTGCAGAATCGTTAAGAAATCTGATGCGGAAAAAACCTCTTGATAAGATCAAAATCCATGAGATAGTTGATGCCTGCGGGGTAAACAGACAGACATTTTATTATCATTTTCAGGATATTTATGCTCTTGTTGAGTGGATGTACCATCATGATGCGGTTGAGCTTATCGAGAAAAACAACAAATCGTTTCTTCTCGGTGAGGTTGGTACAAGAGACGACTGGGAGAGCATAATCGAAGCTTTGTTCAAATACATAGAGGAGCATCGCAACGAGATTCTCAGCGTTATCAATTCAAGAGCAATGGTCTATTTCTCAAACTTTGTTTATGAAGGCTTGAGTTCAAGCATAAAACGTTTTGTCGACCTTCAATCGAAAAATCTTGATGTTGACGAATACTATAAAAATTTTATTTCAAATTTCTATGCAATAGCTTTCGGCGGAATGATGCAGAGCTGGCTCAAAACTAACGGTGCTGCACGGATGTCGAGCCGGGAATTTATGCATTTGCTCAAAATAACCGTTTCGGGAAATATCGAAGCGGCCATTGTTCGTGCCGCTAACGAAAAAAAGTCAAATTCTATTGACAAAAAACCTCTGTGATGATAAAATAAATTCAATAAATACAGGCAAAGACGGAGAGTTTTCGAGTTGTTCGGTTTTCAGAGAGGCGTCGGCAGGTGAAAGACGTCAGCCGTTATTCGGATTGTAGCTCCCGAGCCGGAGGGAAGAAAGCTTTTGCCGTAGAACCCTCCCGTTATTCTGCGTTAAGGATTTGAGTGGTATTCTTTGAATACAAATTGAGTGGTACCGCGGGTTTTATCTCGTCTCAAGGTTTTCCTTGAGGCGAGTTTTTATTTATACTGTAAATTAACTGCATTGATATAAGGAGGATATTTCAATGGCAAAAGATCTTGCTAAACAGTACGATCCCAAGGACGTTGAGGACAGAATATATAAATTCTGGCTCGACGGAAAGTACTTTCACGCAAAGTGCGATCCGGAGAAGAAGCCGTATACAATAGTTATACCGCCGCCGAACATCACCGGCCAGCTTCACATGGGTCATGCGCTTGACAACACACTTCAGGATATTCTTATCCGTTACAGAAGAATGCAGGGCTATGACGCTTTGTGGCTTCCCGGAACGGATCACGCATCTATCGCAACCGAGGCTAAAATCGTTGAAGCCATGCGTAAAGAGGGTATCACAAAGGAAGATATCGGACGTGAGGGCTTCCTCAAAAGAGCATGGGAGTGGAAAGAAAAGTTCGGTGGCAGAATCATCGAACAGCTCAAGAAAATGGGCTCCTCCTGCGACTGGGACAGAGAGCGTTTCACAATGGACGAGGGCTGCAGCAAGGCCGTTAAAGAGGTTTTCGTCAATCTTTACAATAAGGGGCTTATCTATCGTGGCGAACGTATAGTCAACTGGTGTCCGCATTGCCTTACTTCAATTTCGGACGCCGAGGTTGAATATGAGGATCAGGCAGGTCACTTCTGGCATCTTCGCTATCCGTTTAAGGACGGAAGCGGCTATCTTGAGCTTGCAACGACAAGACCCGAGACAATGCTCGGCGATACCGCAGTTGCAGTTAACCCGAACGATGAAAGATACAAGGATATCGTCGGCAAAACGCTTATTCTTCCGATCGTTCACCGAGAAATCCCGGTTATTGCCGATGACTATGTTGAAATGGACTTCGGAACAGGCTGCGTTAAGATCACACCGGCTCATGACCCGAACGACTTTGAGGTTGGCCTCAGACATAACCTTGAAGTAATTGATACATTTACAGACGACGCACACATCAAGCCCGAATGGGGCAAGTATGCCGGAATGGACAGAATGGAAGCTCGTAAGGCGATCGTTGAGGACCTCGAAAAAGAGGGTGCTATCGTTAAGATTGAGGACTATTCGCATAACGTCGGCGTTTGCTACCGTTGCCACAGCTCAATTGAGCCGAAGGTTTCAAAGCAGTGGTTCGTTAAGATGGAGCCGCTCGCAAAGCCTGCTATCGACTGCGTAAAGAACGGCGAGGTCAAGTTCGTTCCCGAGCGTTTTGACAAGACATATTATCACTGGATGGAGAACATCAAGGACTGGTGTATTTCACGTCAGCTTTGGTGGGGTCACAGAATCCCGGCATGGTATTGCGACGACTGCGGCGAGGTTGTTGTTTCAAAGGAGACACCGACGGTTTGCCCGAAGTGCGGCTGTACTCATCTCACACAGGATCCCGATACGCTCGATACATGGTTCTCATCCGCCCTTTGGCCGTTCTCAACTCTCGGCTGGCCGGACAAGACCCCCGAGCTTGCTCATTATTTCCCGACAAGCACACTTGTTACGGGCTATGATATTATATTCTTCTGGGTTGCAAGAATGATTTTCTCGTCTGTTGAGAATATGCATGAAAGACCGTTTGACACTGTATTCATTCACGGTATTGTCCGTGACGCACAGGGTAGAAAGATGTCCAAGTCACTCGGCAACGGTATTGATCCGCTTATTGTTATTGACGAGTACGGCGCAGACGCACTCCGATTTACTCTCGCAACGGGCAACAGCCCCGGAAATGATATGCGTTTCTCGGACGAAAGTTCATCGGGAATATGCGGGGCTTTTTCATCCT
>OQVR01000605.1_pt1 | contig 16123 bp, 12 predicted proteins | sample 1691521 | NCBI WGS metagenome assembly OQVR01 (sample SAMN03418256, study PRJEB22391) | human gut metagenome | biome: human-gut; feature: organic feature; material: feces | host: Homo sapiens | place: Tanzania | collected 2013-01
AGTGTTGACTTGGTCAACAACGAGGCAAATCACTTTGCCTTATATCTTTATGTACTATACCTAGACAATATCATTAGAAACATCATCTAGGAATAGTTCATGTATAGCAAAAGTATATTACTTGTTATCCTCAGCCCAACCCGTAGACTTAAATCCTGTTACTCTGTAATGATATCCAGGCTGGTCTGAACGGGAATAGGTGAAACTGATTTCATCTGTCACAGAACCAGATACAGTAGTATAAGTATTGTGACCACACTTACCGCTAACAGTTACCTTGTCGGTAGCTGTAGCAGAGTTACCTATAAAATCATCCACATTCTCACCACCGAAAGTATAAGCACTCATATCAATAGATACCTTAGCATTGATGGCGTAAGCTGCCTTAGAGGCAGTTGAGCCTACACGAATCCATGCCTTATCCTTATCATAATCGGTAGTATTGCTGAGATAGGCATAGAGAACACCCGAAGTGGTTCCTGTACCATCAGTCTTAAAGATGAATTCAGCATCCGCGGGATTAGAAGCCCAATACTCTGCATCTGTCTTAGAAGCATCATAACCTCTCTCCACATTGATTCTATACTGACCACCAATAGGAGCAATAGGAGTATAATCGATATCGAAATCGTCTCCCTCAGAGCATGCAGTAAACAATGCTACGAAAACAAAGCTCAAAAAATATAATATTTTCTTCATGACTTTTCGTTTATTACATTAATAATCATTACTTCTCCCACCAAAGTTTCTTGGTCAGCGAGTTTCCATTCTCTTCTACATACTTGGCAGCAGCAGAGTTATACAATGTAGTAGCTGTAGGATAAAGCAATCGCATAGGATACTCACCGGCATTCATATTGCTAGCACCTGGATCAACCAAATTGCCTAACACATAACCATCAGACAATTCACGCTGCAAAGCAGTTGTTGATTTACGAACAGTAATATTAGCCTGAACCTCAGGAATACCCAAACGGTTACGGGTCATCCAGCCATCATAAGCATTCGCACCAGCATAAGTTACCCAAAACTGCATGGCGATACTATGAAGCATATCGGCCTTATCGAACTTGTAAGCACCATCAACGAATGCTGTACCATCAAATCCCCAACGGCTGAAGCCAGCAAGAACACCCTTATTATAATATTCCTCAGCCTTTTCAGCATTACCCAAACGAGCATAAGCCTCAGCAATCATCAATTCGCATTCAGCCTCGTTCATCAGATAGACAGCATCATTATAAGCCTGTTTCATACGAGAAGACTTAGAGATTGCAATACCACCCTCTGTAGTTTCATCAGTATTTGGTTTTGTTCCACAAGGAAGACCCTCATAGCATTCATCCATGTGAGCAATCAGTTCCTCATCAGAAGAATAGCCGAGAGTTTTTTTGGCATTAGCAGTTACCTCATACAACTTGATGATACGAGGATCCTTCTTATCCAAAAGATACTCCAAGAAAGTATGACAAGCACGAATATTCTCAGTAGTATTCAACTGACGGATATTAAACTCATAAAGAGGATTGCCCTTATTAGTACCATCTTCCCAATTTACCCAAGCACAATCCTGCTCCAAGAGACCACCTGCACTAAGCAAAGCCTGAATATCAGATTTATGAGCATCGAAGTCTTTGAGATACATCTTCAACTTCAAACTCTTGGCAAAGCCTGCCCAGCTATCCATACTGCCTCCCAAGAAACAGTCAACAACACCTAAAGGTGAAGCTTTTTCTGCAGCTTTAGCATCATCGAGTTTGGCAATGGCAGCATCCAGCATCTCTAGGATACCCGGATAAACTACAGTTTTGCTATCATCGAATGCAGCATGTGGATTGTTCTCGATATCAAGAGCACCTGTAAACGGAATATCACCATAAGTATCAGTCAATACCAAGAAATTATAGGCCTGAAGAATCTTGGCAACCATCCAATAGTTCCAAGCCTTACTTTCTTCAGCAGAAGCCAAAGCCAGCTTTAAATCTTCCAGACTGTTGGCATATGTATTCTGCCAAACCGTAGTAACAGGAGGAATTGAACCTGATGTTGTTACAGCATAGTTAGCCAATGTATTATACTGGTTTGTACTATTACCCTGTGTTACATACTGGCACCAGAAGTCACCAGTAATTTGCTGATAAAGACCACTGACAGCCACGATAGAACCTTCGGCAGCCGGAAGCAACTGTTTGTAGGAAGCTGTAGAAGGATAGTTAGGGTTGTAGTTGATATCCAAATAGCCAGAATCGCTACAAGAAATAACAGTACCCATTGTCAAGACGGCTCCCAGCAATGCTGCGCTTAAAAATTTATATCTTTTCATATAAGAAATCTCCTTTAATTAAAATACAACCTTCAAGTTAATACCATAGTTGCGAGTTGACACAGAACCCATAGTCTCACCAAACTCAGAACTGATATCATTACCAAAGTTAGAAGACTCTGGGTCGATATAATTCTGATGCTTTGGAGTGATGAGCAACAAGTTGTGACCAACAAGACTCAAAGACAACTTCTGCATCTTCAATGCACTTGTGATTGTCTTAGGGAAATCGTATGTCAAAGCCAACTCACGGAGTTTGAAGTAAGAACGGCTTACAACGAAATCACGACGCACCTCTGGGTTGTAACTATAGTTACCCTGAACATAATTCATATAGTTGGAAGCTACAGGAATATTATTCTCAACATACTCTCCACCAACAATCTTTACAGAATGAGGATAAACAAAAGCATCACGCTCATTGAATACGGTCTCTGTAGAGTTACCATTGAAGTGAGTAATATAAGATGTCTCAGAATACATCAATCCACCCTTATGCCAGTCGCCCGTTGCAGCAAGGCTCAAGTTCTTCCACTTCAGATGTGTGGTGAAGCCCATTACGAAATCTGGCTGAGAAGAACCGAGATAATCATAATCTGTAGTACTAGACTGCAAGAAACCATTACCATTTACGATTCTATACCCATAATATGGACTGTTTTTATCTTGAACGGTCTTTGTTGCTGGCAACTTAAAGATACCGATAGGTTCTCCGACCTTCAATACGTAAGATACACCACGCATAGAAGAATACTTACCTGTTGTAATAGTACCTACAGGAATGGTATATTCATCAAGACCATCCCAAAGTTCCTTCACCTTACTCCAGTTCTTAGCGAATGTAGCACCTACACTCCATTCCCAATCCTTGGTACGGATAGGAGTAAAATTAACCATCGCCTCAATACCCTTGTTCTGAAGCTTACCCACATTACGGGTGTTAGAAGTATAACCAGTCTCAGGAGCCAAAGTAGCAGAGATAATCTGATTTTTGGTTGTACGATCATAGTAAGCCACATCGAAGCTCAAACGGTTGCCAAAGAATGTACCGCTCAAACCAAGCTCATACTCAGTTGTAATCTCAGGCTTCAATGACTTATTTGGCAAACGGTTATACTCTGTCAAACCAGAGACACCGGAAATTGGCAAATAAGTATAGTAATACTGAGCTGGTACATAATATGAATTGGTCATATATACATTAGCATCATTACCTGTCTGACCTATAGCTGCACGAACCTTCAACAAGTCGATTTGCTTGACATTCTTCAAAGCAGGAATAGCCTGATTCAGAAGCACAGACACATTGGCACCGCCATAGAAGAAGCTGTTATCACCCATAGGAAGAGTAGAAGACCAGTCGTTACGGGCAGAAAGGTTCAGGAAAGCCCAATCCTTATAACCCAATTCAACCTGTCCCAAGAGACCCAACAATCTTCTATTCCATGAGTCAGTATCAGTAATCGAATAGGAAGATGTATTACTCAAGGAATTCCAACCTGGAATATCCAACTGCTCATTATAACCACCTACATTATCATAGTTTCTCTGGTTCAAGTTCCAACCTAAGGTTGCACCTAACGAGAAATCACCGAAAGTATGATTGCCGGTCAGCAAGAGGCTGGCGTCAATCTGTCCGCGCTGAGAACGATACTTAGAATAGTAACCCTGGTTACCTACAGTTGTACCATTACCCGTTGCCTGATAAGAACCCTCGGTATAAATAATACGTGGTTCGATGCGCTCGGTCTTATAATTGGTATAATCACCACCGAAACGGCCAATTACCTTGATATCCTTGGTAATATCGTATGACAACTCCAGCTTACCATAAATACGGTCGTCCTGGTAAGTAGAATAGTAGTTATCTACCATATAATATGGGTTGGTAGCATACAATGTATAGTAGTTATCTACATTGTTACGCTCAAGGTTGTAATCCTTCATATCTGTGAAACGAACATCAGAAGCACCCTGAAGCAACTCCATATACATATCACGAGAACGGCGCATATCCTTACGAACATAGTTCAGGGACATGTCCAGATGGAATCTGTCGATATTGGCGTAACCACGGAGTGAGAAGGTATTACGATGATATGTATCACCATCATTAGGAGTAATACCATTAGAACTTACATTACCGTAAGATGCAACAATACCTACTTTTTCATCACCATAGCGGAGAGATACGTTGTTGTTCCATTCCTTACCTACCTGATAGAAGTCACGGATATTGTTCTTAACATAAGAAAAAGGCTTGGTCAAAGTCTCGCCGTTAGAAAGACCTGTAGAACCATACCAGTGCTCACGACCATCGAGACGAGGTCCCCAAGAACCATTCTCCTCATTAGACCAGGAACCCCAACCTTGACCGAAGAGATTCTGGGTCATTGGTACACGAAGCACATCAGTAAATGTCAAAGAACCATCGTAAGTGATAGAAGCCTTCTTGTCACCCTGTGGCTTCTTTGTAGTAATCATAATAACACCATTGGCTGCACGGGAACCATAAAGAGCAGTAGCAGAAGCACCCTTCAATACAGTTACCGATTCAATATCCTCTGGGTTGATGTCGCCTGCACCACTACCAAAGTCAACAGAGTTATCACCCAAACGGTCATTGTTGATAGGCACACCATCAACAATATACAATGGGTTGTTGCTAGAAACAGAAGAAATACCACGAATTACGACTTTCTGAGAGGTACCTGTAACACCACCACCAGAAATCTGCACACCAGCCATCTTACCCTGAAGACCACTCATCAGGGAACCAGACTTAGCCACAGTCAACTCAGAAGCGTTGGCTGTACTGGCAGCATAACCCAAAGTTTTCTCTGAGCGTTTCATACCCAAGGCAGTAACAACCACCTCGTCAAGATTTCTTGCATCAGAAACCAAAATGATTTTCATCTTAGCAGATGCTTTCATAGTTTTAGTCTGCATACCGAGGTAACTGATTTCCAAGACAGCATCCTTGCTGGCATTTGGAAGCGTAAAATTACCATCGACATCAGTCGCTGTTCCAGTCTTAGTTCCTACAATTCTTACAGATGCGCCAATCACTGGCTCACCGTCTTCCTGAGAAACAACTTTACCTGTAACAGTAGTTTGTGCGAGAGCCATTCCTGTTGAAAGAACAAGCCCCCCCATTAACATGGTTAGTCTTTTTGTCATAATTTCTCTCTCTTAAAAATTAAACAACTTACAAATATCGGGTGCAAAGATACACACTTTTCATAAAATAAACAAATTTTTAACTAACAAAAATGCAAGTCAAAGTGCATTTTTCCCTACTTTTCGTATATTTTATGCATTTTTCCCTACTTTTCGTCATTCTTTCGCATACAAAAGTAACAAAAAGAAAGTTTTTATTAAAACTCTATTGTATAAAAACAGTTTTCAAAACAAAAGATAAGCGTGACATTAAGAAACAAAACATCACGCTTATCCTATTATTAATTACGAAATAAAACTCCCCCAAAAACTCTAGAGCTTCATTCTTACTGAATTACCCCATACTTCAACAGAGCATTCATTACTCCATCCTCATCTACAGAAGTCGTGATATAATCGGCTACTGCCTTGAGATTGTCACCGGCATTACCCATTGCCACACCGATGCCTGCCTCTTGGACAATAGTGATGTCATTGCCGCCATCACCAAAAGCCATGGTCTCGGAAATGTTCAAACCTAGATAATCAGCCATTGCATGAAGTCCCTTGCCCTTGTCGGCATCAGCGGCTGTGATGTCTGTAAAGGCAGGATGCCATCTGCCCGAAGTGCAATTCTGGAGAGTTGGCATCAGGAGCTTCTCTTGCTCTTCTGAGCAGAATGGAGTTACCTGGAGAACTGCCTCATCCCCCAAATCCTTGACATCGGTGAGGAAGATGTGGCAATCCACACCCAAGCCCTTGGCAAATATCTCATACACCTCGTCGGTGTAATGATGGATGGCTAGATGATGCTCGCCCACGACAATGGCAGGATAGTCATCACGATCGGAAGCATCAATAATTTTCTGGACGTCGGAAGGAAGGATGGCATGCTGGCTCACTACCTTGTCGCCCACGAAGCAGCGAGCACCATTGGTAGTGATGTAGCCATCTATCAGATGCTCTATCTGCCCCAGATTGTTGATGATCATCGGAGGACGACCCGTGGAAATGTATACTTCTACCCCATTCTTCTTGGCTTGCTCCAGGGCATCGACCGTGGTCTGTGGTATCTTGTGAGTATCGAAACTCACCAATGTTCCGTCGATGTCGAAGAACAACGCCTTTATCTTTTTGCTTGTATTCATATCTTTACACATTATTATATTTTTACCTTATTATATTTATACCGTTCGCCCCCTTCGGGGACCTAAAGAAACCTTTCGAATAGTTTGCAAACGGCCCCGAAGGGGGCGAATAGCATCCCAAAAGTACCCAATCAGAGTGCAAAATTACGAAAAAAACAAATAATTCACGAATAATCAGCACTTTTATTGGATTTTTGCCGATGGTTTCAGATAAAAATCGTATATTTGCGGCATCTTTCTATGCTAAAGAAAACTTCTTAACTGCTAGAAGAGAACTTATTAACACCTACAGATTATGAAGAAGGTCCTTTCCCTCCAGGCATCGCTACTGATGATGCTGATAGCCATGCTCACTTCATGTGAAAAGTTTGTGCTCGATGACTCGAACGCACAGAATCGCAATGCCGATGGTAATGTAACGATTCACATAGAACAAGTGCAAAGCACAAAGATCAGCAACCTAAGCCGAGCAGCCTCAGAGAAAGACCTCAAGGAAATATGTAGCCGCATCTCATTTGCCGTATTCGATGTGGAAGAAAAGCTGCAGAACATCAACCAGACGCAGGACACCCATGGATTTGGCACAGCTCACTTCAACCTGGACGAAGGCGAATACCGCTTGGTAGTCATCGCACATAACGGAATAGGCAACTGCACCATCAGTTCTCCTGAGAAGATAAAATTTGCCAGCAACAAACTCACCGACACCTTTTATTACTACGGCAGACTGAGCGTAACTGAGGAAGGAGCTCAAGCCAACATCCATCTATCTCGCCCCGTGGGAGCCCTAATACTCCACATCACCGACAACACACTGCCCGAAGATGCCAAGAGTATCAAGTTTTATTATACCGGAGGCAGTAGCACACTGAATGCCACCACTGGATACGGATGCGTGAACAGTCGACAGACAGAAAGCTTCAGCCTATCAGCTGACCAGAGAGACTACACCGTATACACCTTCCCGCACGACCCAGCAGAAGGAAAGACCATCAAGATGAGCATCAGCCTGCTCAACCCAGACGCCAAAGCCATCAAGGAATTTGAGCTACCCGGTGTACAGATGAAGAGAAATACCATCACAAAAGCTACCCTCAACATCAAGGATGGCACCATCAAGGGCGACGGAGAGGAAACGGATGAAGGCGACATCGGTTTTACGGTGGACGACGAGTGGGAGCAAGACACCATCATCTACTTCTAGAATACAGGTAGTTATTAACTAGATTATGCCCAACAGAAAACTGCTGGGCATGTTCTATTTTTCCACAATTCAATACATTTTTCGATTCTTAAAGATTTGATAAACAAAAATTCTTTGCCATTTAAGAATAATTGCATAATTTTGCATCCGATATTATATAATATTTATTATTAGGATGAAAACAAAATACATAACTCTTATCTTGCTGATGGGAGCATTGATTCCTGCCGGGGCGCAAACTACGGTGCTGAGCCTCGACAGTTGCCGTGCTATGGCACTACGCAACAACAAGCAGATCAATGCCTCTAGGCTCAAGAAGGACGTGGCGTATAACCTGAAGAAATCGGCACGTACCAAATACCTGCTCAAGGTGGATGCCATGGGCGGATACGAATGGTTTAGCAGAGAGATTTCATTGCTCAATGATGGTCAGAAGTCTACATTCAGCAACCTGGGTACCTCTATCGTAGGTGGCATCTCAGACAATGCCAACAACATGATGACCGAATTGGTAGGCAAGGGTCTTCTTACCCCAGAACAGGCTCAGAAGATAGGTGGACTCTTGCAGGAGAAGGGCGGTACCATCCAGCAGCAGGGCAATGCCATCGGCCAGAGCATCGTAGATGCCTTCCGCACGGATACCCGCAATATGTGGGCAGGAAGCATCATGCTCCGCCAACCTATCTATATGGGTGGTGCCATCACCGCAGCCAACAAGATAGCCGACATCGGGGAGCAAATCGCCGACAACGACCTCGACATGCAGACCCAAAAGACCCTCTACAGCATAGACCAAGCTTACTGGATGGTGGTTTCGCTCAAGCAGAAGCAGAAACTTGCCACCAGCTACCGCGACTTGGTGAAAAAGCTCAACGAGGATGTACACAAGATGATTAAGCAGGGCGTAGCCACACGTGCCGACGGACTGAAGGTAGACGTGAAGGTGAACGAGGCAGACATGCAGATTACACAAGTAGAGGATGGACTTGTATTATCCAAGATGCTCCTCTGCCAACTTTGTGGTATCCCGATGAACCAAGAGATTACCCTTGCCGACGAAGAGAAGGAGTCGCTTGCCCTGGCTGGCAGTGCAGTAGACACTGAGCAGCAGAGAGTGGCAGCCGCAGATTCTGCCGTCAACACCCGTCCAGAGTTGCGCATGCTTCAGAATGCCATCGACATCTCTAGGCAAGCTACCAACTTGGTGCGTGCGGTATACATGCCACACGTAGCCCTGACCGGTGGATATACCATCTCGAACCCTAATGTGTTCAATGGATTCCAAAAGAAATTTACAGGCGTATGGAATGTAGGCGTCATCGTACAGGTACCAGTATGGAACTGGTTTGACGGTGCCTACAAGGTGCGTGCATCCAAGGCTGCCACCAACATCGCCGAGATGAACCTCAACGACACCCGTGAGAAGATTCATCTCCAGATAACCCAGAGCCAATTCAAGGTAAAGGAAGCTCAGAAAAAGCTCAACATGGCGATGAAAAACATAGCCAGTGCGGAGGAAAACCTACGCTGCGCCAACCTCGGATTTAAGGAGGGCGTGATGGAGGTAACCGATGTGATGGCGGCGCAAACCGCTTGGCAGCAGGCTCAAAGCCAGAAGATTGATGCAGAAATCGATGTCAAACTGACACAGGTAGGACTCAACAAGGCATTGGGTATCCTGCAATAAGTTAGGAGTTAGGAGTTGGGAGTTGGGAGTTTTCATGCAGAACAACCAACGAAAAACAACTGTTAAACTGTTAACATTGAGCTTCAGTAAACATTAAACATTAAACAATAAACATTAGAAAGATATGTCTAAGAAGTCACAACATAATAATATACTGTTGGCCGTCATCGGCTTTACAGCTGTCGTAATACTCGTGGGTGTCATTGGTTTCTTCACCCTTGAGCAGAAGGACGATACCATACAGGGAGAGGTTGAAGTATCAGAATACCGAGTATCCAGCAAGTTGCCTGGACGTGTGGTAGAACTGAGAGTACAAGAGGGCGACTACGTTCACGTGGGCGATACCCTTGCCATCCTCGAAGTGCCAGAAATGAAATCGCAGGAGCAGATGCTCCAGGCCACCAATGCCGCTACTGAGGCGATGAAGGACTTGACCGATGCTGGTGCACGCAAGGAGCAGATTCAGGGTGCTTACCAGTTGGTACAGCAGGCTGAGGCAGCTGCCGCCATCGCCAAGAAGACTTACGACCGCATGCAGAACCTCTACAATGAGGGAGTGATTAGCGGCCAGAAGCGTGATGAGGCATTTGCCGCTTACAAGGCTACCGAGGCTCAGGTGGCAGCAGCCAAGAGCCAGTATGAGATGGCTAAGAACGGAGCGCGCGACCAGGAGAAGCGTATGGCTGCCAGCAACACACAGGCATCCAAGAGCGCTGTGGATGTAGTAAAGAATCTCTTGAAGGAGACCGTCCAGATAGCCCAGTGCGAGGGCGAGGTTAGCAATGTCTATCCTAAAGTAGGCGAGTTGGTAGGCATCGGTTCCCCTATCATGAGCATCAGCATTATGAGCGATATGTGGGGCACATTCAATGTACGTGAAGACCATCTACAGGGCCTCAATAAGGGCGATACTTTCACCGCCTTCGTACCAGCCTTCAACAAGGAGATTAAGATGAAGGTTTACTATCTCAAGGACCAGGGCTCTTACGCCACTTGGAAGGCTACCAAGGACAATGGCGATTATGACCGCAAGACTTTCGAGGTGAAGGCTCGTCCTATCACCAAGTTGGAGGGTTTGCGCCCTGGAATGTCACTCATCATTAAATAACATTGAACTTTGAGATTTGAACTTTGAACTTTATGATTAGTTTTCTTCTTTGAGTTTACAATAAAATTTTGAGAAATTAAGCATATCATAAAGTTCAAAGCTCAAAGTTCAATGTTCAAAGTAAACAAGTTCTATGTTCAAGAGATTATATCATATTGCCCTCAGAGAATGCGGCATCATGATGAAGAACCCTATCTATTGGTTCTGCATGCTGCTCTTCCCTATCCTGGTGGTGATTTTCTTCACCACCTTGATGGATGGTGGAGTGCCTACCGACATGCCTGTGGGTATCGTGGACGAGGACAACACAGCCACCAGCCGACAACTGGTACACAAGCTCGATGCCTTCCAAACCACCAAGGTGGTGGGGCACTATGAGAATGTGGCTGAGGCGCGCCATGCCATCCAGAAGAACGAAATCTATGCTTACCTCTACATACCAGAGGGCACGGAGGCAGGACTGATGGCATCCAAGCAGCCTAAGATCTCATTCTATTACAGCAGCGTATCGCTGGCAGCAGGCTCGCTCCTCTTCCGAGACTTGAAGACGATTTCCACCCTGGGAGGTGCGGCGGCTGGCATGACGAAACTCGCCGCCCTGGGCAAGACGAACGATGAGATCATGACCTTCTTGCAGCCTATCGCCGTAGACCTGCACATGATAGGCAACCCTTACGCCAACTACAACTACTATCTGTCGAGCGTGATGGTGCCAGGACTCATCATGGTGTTTATCTTCCTGATTACACCTTATTCTATAGGTACGGAGCTGAAGTTCAATCGTACCAAGGAGTGGATGCGTATGTCGGGCAACAATCCTTATCTCGCCATCGCCGGCAAGATGCTGCCACAGACACTCATCTGGATGATCATCTTCCTCAGCTTCGAGTTTTACATATACTATGTATTGGGCTTTCCTCATCCGGGCGGAGCCTTGCCTATCGTATTGCTGGGCATACTGAGCATCTTGGCTTGCCAGTGCTTCGGCATCTTTGCCTTCGGACTGATGCCATCGCTGCGTATGTCCATGAGCATCTGTTCGCTCTGGGCAGTGGTCAGCTTCTCCATCTGCGGAGCCACCTATCCCCTCTTCTCGATGGATGCTCCAATCGAGGCTATCGGACAGCTCTTCCCACTGCGCCACTACTACATGATTTACCAGATGAACATCTTCAATGGTTTCCCTATGGGCGAGGCCATACTGCACTGGGGAGCCTTGGTGCTCTTCTGCGCCCTGCCGATGCTCACCATCTGGAACATCAAGAAGGCAATGTTGGTTTATAAATATTTACCATAATAGATATGAACGGTTTATTAAATAAGATATTGAATGGCTTCAGAGACATGTGCTTCATTTGGGCGAAGGAAATGCGCAATGTGTTTCGAGACGAGGGTGTGCTCATGTTCTGCATCTTGGTGCCGCTGGGTTATCCGCTGCTCTACTCGTGGATATACAACAACGAGGTGGTGCGCGAGGTGCCTACCGCCATTGTGGATCTGAGCCACAGCCATACATCGAGGGAGTTTATCAGAGATTTTGATGCCTCCCCTGATACCAAGACGGCATACTTCTGCAATAGCTTGGACGAGGCGAAGGAGCTGGTGGAGAAACAAGCAGTGCATGGCATCCTCTACTTCCCTGCCGATTTCGACACCAAGCTAAATCGTGGCGAACAGGCCCATGTGGGCGTATATACCGACATGAGCCTGATGCTGACTTACAAGGCTATCTATCAGACAGCCCAAGCCGTGGCAAGCCATATCAACTCGGGCATACAGGTAAAGCAGTCGGGCGGTTTCACCAATCGTGACGATGAGATTACCACCGATCCACTCGCCTTTGACGAAGTGCCGATATTCAATACCACTGGTGGATATGGCAATGCCATTCTGCCGGGCGTGCTGATGCTCATCTTGCAGCAAACCCTGTTGCTGGGCATCGGAATGGCGGCTGGTACCTCCCGCGAATTGAACAGAAACCGCGAATTGGTACCCGTGAGCGAACATTATGGCGGCATCTTCCGCATCGTGTTTGGCAAGGCATTGTGTTATTTCATGATTTATGCCGTGCTGGGCATGTACTTGGCGCTCGTTGTACCCAAGATGTTTAGCTTTGTGAGCATGGTATCATGGACCACGATACTCGCCTTCCTGCTTCCATTCATTCTCTCCTGCATCTTCTTCGGATTGATGCTTTCCTGCTTAGTAAGATACCGTGAGAATGTGATGCTCTTGGTGGTATTCACCTCCGTGCCATTGCTCTTCATGACGGGTGTATCATGGCCACAGAGCAATATCCCTGGCTTCTGGCAGGGTGTGGCGTGGGTATTTCCATCCACCTTCGGCATCCGTGGTTTCCTGCGCATCAGCAGTATGGGCGCTTCGCTTGCCGACATTCTCCCCGAATTTCGTGCGCTATGGATACAGACGGGCATCTACTTTCTAGCCACCTGCTTGGTTTTCCGCCAGCAGATTCGCAACGCCAGAGTGAATGCCGGATTACCAGCCGAGGAAGCAGATGTGGAGGATGAAACCGAGGAGTTAATTAAGAATTAAAAAATCGTGGATGATCGAAAAAACGAACTGTTAACTGTTAAACTGTTAACATCCGAATATAAAAGAGGCTTGGAATCACAATAGACTCCAAGCCTCTTTTGTATATATCAGTGGGTTCCCACAATCTTGGTAGGAGCCTGCTCCTTGTTGCGGCGATTTACCACAGTAACCACGCTCTGGGCTAGGCTCAAGAAAGCCTGACCGGTGATAGAATCCACCTTAGTGGCAGCTGGCGCACCATCATCGCCACCCTCGCAGATGCTCTGTACGATAGGGATTTGGGCTAGCAATGGCACATTCATCTCCTTGGCTAGGTTCTTGCAGCCCTCCTTGCCAAAAATATAGTATTTATTCTCAGGCAATTCGGCAGGAGTGAAGTAAGCCATGTTCTCTATCAATCCGAGGATAGGCACATTCACCTTGTCGTTCTGATACATGTCGATACCCTTGCGTGCATCGGCAAGAGCCACCTGCTGAGGAGTGCTCACGATGACCGCTCCCGTGATGGCGAGTGTCTGGAGCAGAGTGAGGTGGATGTCGCTGGTGCCAGGAGGAGTATCGAGGATGAAGTAATCCAAGTCGCCCCAATCAGCGTCGGCGATGAGCTGCTTCAGTGCAGAGCAAGCCATACCGCCACGCCACAAGGTAGCAGTGGTAGGACTTACGAAGAAGCCGATGCTCAGGAGCTTCACACCATATTTCTCCACTGGTTCGATGAGGTCTCTGCCATCCTTGTGTACAGAGTAAGGACGCTCATCCTCTACGCCAAACATCTTAGGCATGGAAGGACCAAAGATATCAGTATCGAGCAAGCCCACCTTGTAACCCAACTTGGCAAGTGCAATGGCGAGATTAGCAGAAACGGTGCTCTTGCCAACTCCACCCTTACCAGAGCTAACGGCGATGACGTTCTTCACCTGTGGCAGCATTTTTCCCACCTCAGGACGGGGAGCACTCTTGTATTCTGTGACTATCTCCACCTCCACATCCTTGGAGATGTGATAGTGGATAGCCGCCTCGGCAGCCTTCACCGTACTCTTGAGGAATGGGTCGGTATCACGAGGGAAGAGCAATACCACCTTTACCTTCATGCCGTTGATGCTAGGCGTATCTGCCAGCATCTGGCTCTCTATGAGGTTCTTCTTGGTGCCCGGATAGATGACCGTGGCAAGAGCCTCTTCTATCATTTTTGGATATAATGTCATAATTTTTAATTTTGTCTTGTGCAAAAGTAACAATAAATAATGTAATAAGCAAATAAAAACTAAATTATTTCAGATATTAAACGCCCAAGGCACCGCTTTACCATCTCTACATCTTTATTTTATCGTTTACGGAATATAATAAGTCCAAAAATTGAGCCCTATCTTTTGGTGAAATTAAAATACTTTTCCCATCAACAAATAAGATTCTTATCCGAGATAACGACAATGCCGGAGCACTTTCCCAGGTATGAGATTCCTCAATTTGCTTTATTTTTTTTATATCATATTTAGCCCTATAAAATGAGCCACACTTGACTATAAGTATGTGATTAGACACAACATACTTGGTATTACAAAAAATATCAGCTAAAAATACAAATAATAAAGTTGGCAGTATCAAATCCCAACTATTAAAATCAATAAAGAGAATAGGAATTATGGCAATGGTTGAGAAACCAAAGCAAAATATTACTAACCACATATCAATTTTCGACTTGAATACCATAGTTCCCACTTTTTCAAACTGTGCTACAAACATAAAATCTTCTGCAAAAATAATAATAAATAATGTAATAAGCAAATAAAAACTAAATTATTTCAGATATTAAACACTTTTATGTATCTTTGCAGAACTGCAAAATGTGAAGTTTCGCATTAACGACGAACATCGGTTCAAAAAATCGACGAACAACGTCATCTCATGAAGAATCAACGTTTAAAAACGAAGAAAATGAATTATAAGAAAATCATAATATGCATCGCCTTGGGCTTGGCTGGATTCGCTACGAATCTTTCGGCTACCGAACCTGCCGCAGCCATCAGGAGCCACAAGGCCGTGGATGCTGCTGCACCCAATGTTTACTGGACAGATGCCAATGGCCAGGTAAGCTACAACATCAACGACAAGACTGCCCCTGTGGTAAAAATCGCTCTCAACCTTTTTGAGAACGACATGAAGGGGGTAACCGGTTACGCTGCCAAGCAGAAAACCACCGCTCCTATCCAGATATTCCAGCTCGACCTGCTCTCCAACAAAGAATTCTCCAACCTGGAAAAATTAGGTGCGCCCGTTCAGAAAATCATCACCACCAAGGACGCTTACTTCATCGGAGTGAGAAAGAAGAAACTGATTGTGGTGGGAAGCAATGCCCGCGGCACAGCCTACGCCATTCTGGAACTTTCGAAGATGGCAGGCGTATCGCCATGGACCGACTGGTACGACCTGAAGCCTCAGCCACGCAAAAGCCTCTTCACCCCGGTAGATCAGCAGTGGATAGGCATCCCGAGAATAGATTTCAGAGGTCTTACGCTGAATGGCAGCAAGTGGATGAAGCCTGAGAACTACAGCCGCATCGCCCGCCTGATGCTGCGCCTGAAATACAACACACTCTGGCAGGTAGACGGCAAGCACGAAGCCACTTACAACAAGGCAGTGGTAGACAGTTTCGACATCTGCATTGCCGACAACTACAAGGTGACGGAATGGACGGGTAAGACACACAAGAAGAAGCACAGAAAAACCATCGAGAACGTGAAGATGGTTTGCGATAACGCAGAAATGCCTATAGAGAATGTGGCTCCGGGCCTGGTACTCGAGATGCTCAATAACAGGGATTATCTGGAAACCAAATCAGATCGCCACGAGAAATTCCACCGCCATGAGGCTCATAACGACGAAGACTGTGCCTGGATTGCCAACGTAACCAATCCCAAGAAGGCACCCTTGCAGCTTG
>OQVR01000606.1_pt1 | contig 16111 bp, 10 predicted proteins | sample 1691521 | NCBI WGS metagenome assembly OQVR01 (sample SAMN03418256, study PRJEB22391) | human gut metagenome | biome: human-gut; feature: organic feature; material: feces | host: Homo sapiens | place: Tanzania | collected 2013-01
ATTGCTTCCACAAGGTCGATTATATTTTCACTGGATATACCGCGGATTATCGCTATGATCTTGCCGTCTATTATCTTCTGCATTACTTCTTTTGACATCTTGTTCTCCGATCTGCCGCCTTGATCCGTCTTTTTCAGATGCTTTCGGCATAAATTAGAATTTTTAATTGCCATGTTCACGCTTATGAGTCACAGTTTTTGCGTATTTTACTATGTTCTTGTTGTAAAATTTAATTATTTATTATATAATAATAATAAATTTGGCCGTTTTATACAGCAGTTTTCAGCTTGGGAGGAAACATAAAATGAATAAGTCTTCTTGCAAAAAAACTACACTCGCCGATTCCATCGAGGAACAGCTGCGCAAAGCCATCATTACAGGTGAGATACAACAGGGCGAAAGGATAAATATAAAAGAGCTTACGGTAAAATACGGAGTAAGTGAAACTCCGCTGCGCACTGCGCTCAACCGCCTTGTCTCGGAAAACCTGATAGACAACTACCCCCGGCAGGGCATGGTCGTCAAACAGATCAACATTGAGACCGCAAGGGAAACCTTCGAGCTGCGCCGCATGATGGAACTGTACTACGCAGATAAAATGACGCACGCCTACGCTATTGATCTTTCTCTGCGCCGTGCGCTGGAGGATAACGTGAAAAGCCATTACGAGGCGACCGTCAACTTTCCCAAGGATAATTCCTTTGATAACTATCTTTTCTCCCGGGTCATGATGGGCAATGTTTATAATGAGAACTCGGCAGTATGTCTCGATGACGGCAGGGTGTTGCTGGGTGGCAATTATGGTTTAACCATCATTAATCCTTCCCGTATCAGTCATGTCAAGGGACAGACTTCCGTGGTGTTTACCTCTCATCCTTATTCTGATGAGATGACCTTGTCGTATGAGGAGCGTTCGCCTAAAATTAACTTCTCTACGCTCGATTATTCCGATGTGAATAACGTGAAATATACCTATTGGCTGGAGGGATACGATTCATCTTGGAGCATTCCTTCGCCTACTCCTTGGGTTAATTACCAGAATCTGCCATTTGGCAGTTATCGCCTTCACGTCAAGGCTTCCTATTCCGATGGTATCTGGGGCAAGGAAAGTGTACTCGATATCTGCGTTCAACCTCCATTCTATCTGTCGGTATGGGCGTGGGTATTCTATGCTTTGTTCCTTACGGTGGCAATAGTCATGATTGCCAAGAGCATTCGTGAGAAGAATATCCTGAAGGGAAAAATCAAGTTCGAACAGGAACTTACACGCTATAAGTTGGTGTTCTTTACCAATATTGCCCATGAGTTCCGCACCCCGCTTACATTGATTCAAGGCTCTCTCGAAAAGGAAAAGCGTATCATGAAGGCCAATCATTGGCAGCCGGAGCTGGAGAAAACTATGAGAACGATGGATAAGAGTGTGCAGCGTATGTTGCGACTCATCGACCAACTGTTGGAATTCAGAAAAATGCAGGCAGGAAAACTGAAACTTTCCTTGCAGGAAACGGATGTTGTGATGTTCGTGCAGGGCATCTGCAAGATGTTTGACGATGCGGCTGAATCTAAGCAGATAGATTTTAAGCTTGAGTCTCAGTTGCCAGCCTATCTGATGTATCTTGACCAGCAAAAGATGGACAAGGTGGTGTTCAATCTGCTTTCCAATGCCTTTAAATATACGCCTGTGAAGGGCAGGATAGTGGTTAGCCTCGCTTTCCAAGAGGAAAAACTGATAATCAGAGTGAAATCTCCTTCCATGACAACGAAGGGGGAGGAGCAGTCTTTGTGGTGAAGATTCCGTTGGACAAGGAATGCTATGAGGAATCAGACTTTCTGATAGAGAACAATCCGATATTGGTTGCGCCTGTGGATACTGTGATAAATCCTGAGGATGAAAAGAAAGAGCAGCAGAAAGCAGATACCGATGAGCCTCTCAATCGCAAGACCATCTTGCTGGTAGAGGATGATAATGATGTGCGCGACTTCCTGGCTTCGGAATTGGAAAGTTGCTTTAACCTCAAGGTGGCTACCGATGGGCAGATGGGCTTGGCCATGGCGAAGGAAGAAGATTTCGACCTGGTGGTGAGCGATGTGATGATGCCGGGGATGAATGGCTTCGAACTGACCAAGCGACTCAAGAATAAGTTTGAAACCTGCCATATCCCTGTGATCCTGTTGACGGCATTGAGTACCGATGACAAGGTGCTGGAGGGTACGGAGTCGGGAGCCGATGCCTATATCACGAAGCCTTTCAGTCCGCAACTGCTGGTAGCTCGCATCTTCCAGTTGCTCGACCAGCGTGAGCGACTCAAGCAGAAGTTCAGCAAGGAGGGGCAGACGGTTCGCTCGGCGATGTGCGCCAGTGAGCAAGACCAGATGTTTGTGCGCCGTTTGGATGCTGTGATTTATCCACGTCTTGGCGAGCAGGATTTGTCGGTAGATAAGGTGGCAGGTCTGCTGCGTATGGGTCGTACCCTCTTTTATAGAAAGGTGAGAGGTGTGACGGGTTATACGCCAAACGACTACATCCGTGTGTTGAGAATGAAGAAGGCGGCAGAATTATTGGCGAAAGGCGACAACAATGTGTCGGAGGTGGCGTATGCCGTGGGATTCGACAACCCTTACTATTTCAGCAAGTGCTTCAAGGCGCAATATGGCATGCCTCCATCGCAGTATATCAAGCAAGAGCAAGCAAAGGAATAGAAGGAGTCTTCGTCAGAATAAGAAGAAGTATTTATCAGAATAAGAAATATAAAAAACAGAATAAGAAATAATAATAATCAGAATAAGTTATGTTAGAAAGTCATTATTATAAGGATATGGTTGAGGCTGGCTGCGATGAGGCAGGCCGTGGATGTTTGGCGGGCAGCGTGTATGCTGCCGCCGTTATTCTTCCCCCTAATTATCAGAATGCAGATTTGAACGATAGTAAGAAACTCACCGACAAGAAGCGCAAGGCGCTCCGCGAGCAGATAGAGCGTGATGCGGTGGCTTGGGCTGTGGGGGTGGTTACTCCCGAAGAAATCGATCAAATCAATATTCTGAATGCCAGTTTTCTGGCGATGCATCGTGCCTTGGACCAGTTGAAGGTGCGCCCAGAGGCAGTCATCGTAGACGGCAACCGCTTCAAGCCTTACCAGGATTTACCTTATACTACTATAGTGAAAGGTGATGGCAAGTATCTGGCGATAGCTGCGGCAAGCATCCTTGCCAAGACCTATCGTGATGACTATATGGATGCCCTTGCCGAGGAATATCCTCAGTACGACTGGAAGAGCAACAAGGGCTATCCTACGAAGAAGCATCGTGCGGCAATCAAGGAATTCGGCACTACGCCATACCATCGCATGAGCTATAATCTTCTGGGAACAGGAGAACTCTCCTTGGAGTTCAAGGATTGATAGAACGCCTACTGACTAAAACTAAATCCACTAGATAAACTAGGTATTATTGTCTCTTTCCTTTGGTTTTCGTGCTATTTTTTGTTATTTATTGTGTCTTTTTGTTTGTTTATTATGTATATTTGTACAATCTGACGGATAATTGTACGATTTAGATTTATATATATACAATGAAATTCGTACTTTTGCAGCAACAAATTTTAAACCAAAGAATTAAATAAAATTAAATACAAACATGAAAGTTGGTGGTGGGACGTTGGATCCTGCTGCTGATCTTCTTAAAAACTAAAACCAGGTATGAACAAAAACAAAGTCCTGAAAAGTTCTGTTCTACCCTTGGCGCTGTGTCTCACGACGATGACTTTCTCACCAATCTTGGTGTCGAAGGCTATTGCTGAGGTACAGAATGTACAACAGGGAGAACTCATAAAAGGTACAGTTGTCGACGAGACCGGAGAACCAGTTATTGGTGCAACGATTTTGGTCGTAGGTGGTAGTAGTACGCAAGGTACAGTTGCCGATATGGATGGTAATTTCTCCATAAAGGTGAAGCCTGGCGCAAAGCTGAAGATTTCCTATATTGGATTCGCTGATCAGGTTGTTCCAGCCAAGAATGGTATGAAAGTAACCATGAAGGAGGGTGGAGCTGTCAGCTTGAATGCAGTAGAGGTGGTGGCTTATGGTGTGCAGAAGAAGGTAACCATGACAGGTGCCATCTCCAGCGTGAAGAGTGAGGATTTGGTCCGCACTTCCGTAGGTTCTGTCAATAACGTGCTCGGTGGTCAGCTTTCTGGTGTGACAACCGTACAGTATTCTGGTGAGCCAGGTAGCGATGCTGCAGAGATTTTCGTTCGCGGTAAGGCTACTTGGGGTGATTCGCAGCCTCTTATCCAGGTGGATGGTGTGGAGCGAACCATGGCAGATATTGACCCAAATGAAATCGAGAGTGTTACAGTATTGAAGGATGCTTCTGCGACTGCCGTGTTCGGTGTTCGTGGTGCCAATGGTGTTGTCCTTATCACAACCAAGCGTGGTGCTCAGGGCAAGGCCAAGATTAGTGTGTCAACTTCCTGGACCGCTCTTGCTCCTACCAAGATGGTGGAGCAGGCTAGTTCTTACGAGTATGCCAACTTCTATAATCAGATGTCTCTGAATGATTATTGGATGCGTGCAAACAAGAGTGTGGCAATTGGCAAATATCCGGATTTGGATGCATATACTGCTGAGCACACTTTCTCTAACAGTTTCTCTGATGGTATCATTCAGAAGTTTGCCACTGGCTCAGACCCTATCCGTTTCCCAAGTACCAAGTGGGCTGATTACATCATGAAGGATGTAACGCTTCAGCAGCAGCACAACTTGAATATCTCGGGTGGAACTGATCGTGTGAAGTACTTTATCTCTGCTGGTTATTACTCTCAGGATGGTCTTTTCAAGGAGTTTGGTGCCGGATATGACTTCGGTTATCAGTATCATCGTTTCAACTACCGTTCTAACCTCGACCTCAAGGCAACCAAGACTACAACCTTGTCGTTCAATGTGGCTGGTAACGTGAGCAATGCGGATAAGCCTTATACAGGTTCAGGTGCAGCCGGATTGATTAAGCAGATTTATTATGCAACTCCATTCTCCAGTCCTGGTCTCGTGGATAATAAGTTGGTTTATTGTACCGCCGACTATGATGATCAGAAGTTGCCGTTCGTAGGTAATGCAGGTATGGGTTACTATGGTAATGGCTTCATGCAGACCAATATCAATAAGATTCAGATGGACCTTGTTCTCGACCAGAAGCTTGACTTCATTACCAAGGGCTTGAGTTTCAAGGCAAAGGGATCTTATAACTCTGCCTATACCATTAATAAGCAGGGTAAGAGTGTCGTGGCTTCATTCAATCCGCTCATACAGTATGAGAAAGACGATCAGGGTCAATTCATCTTGGATGCTGAAGGTAACAAGAAAATAATCTTAAATGCTGATGGTACACCATATATTGTATATCGTCAGAATGGCAATGATACAGATCCTTCTTATTCTGCATCTCAGGCTAAGGCACGTGACTGGTATCTGGAGGGTAGCTTCAACTATTCCCGTGTATTCGATAAGCATACCGTTAATGCACTGCTCCTTTACAACCAGTCGAAGCAGTATTACTATTCTAAAGATTCTTATCCTGATGTACCTCGTTCTTACGTGGGTCTTGTGGGTCGTGTTACTTACGATTATGCCAGCCGCTATATGGCAGAGTTCAACATGGGTTACAACGGCTCAGAGAACTTTGCGCCAGGCAGACGCTTCGGTGTCTTCCCAGCAGGTTCCGTGGGATGGATTCTCAGCGAGGAGAAGTTCTGGAAGCCAATTTCCAAGGTGGCATCTTTCTTCAAGATCCGTGCATCTTGGGGTCTCGTTGGTAACGACAAGACCAAGGATGCTATCCGATTCATGTATCTCGCCGATCCATATATTACAGGCAGCTATGGCTTGACAAACAATATGAGCAACTGGGCTGATTCCTATGGTTATCTCTTCGGTAATGCACAGTCTGGTACCGTTCAGGGAACCTCTTCTGTAGCAGGTGCATACGAGTCTATCAAGAATAACCCTGATATTGGTTGGGAGAAAGCGTTCAAGCAGGACTATGGTTTCGACCTGTATTTCTTCGGCGACCGCTTTAAGACAACTTTCGATTATTATCGTGAGCATCGTACCGATATCCTTGTTCGTGATGAAACTGTTCCTTCAACCATCGGTTTCACCATGCCTTATACCAATGCCGGTGAGACAAAGTCGTGGGGTTGGGAGCTTTCGCTCGGTTACAATGATAAGATAGGTAAGGACTTCCGCTTCTGGGGTAAACTGAATCTCTCTTACAACCAGAATGAAATCGTAGAGATGAAGGAAGAGCCTAAGAAAAATGAATACATGATGGCAAGGGGTCATCGCATCGGTGCCCGTTCTATGTATAAGTTCTGGAAGTATTACGAGGGTGAACAGACCAAGGTAGAGTATGAGAAGACATTCGGTCAGCCATTCCCAACACAGCTGAAGGATTACCTCATGCCTGGCGATTGTGTATATATCGATCTTGATGGTGACCATAAGATAGATCCTAATGATAAGACCCGTGACAATGGTTATACGGATGATCCTGAGTACATGGCAGGTTTGACACTTGGTTTCAACTACAAGCGCCTGACCTTCAACATGCAGCTCACTGGTGCATGGAATGTAAGCCGTTACATCACCGATGTGTTCCGTCAGCCATTCTTCTGTTCTTCCAATACAACCCAGGGTGGACTTCTTTCATACCATGTTAACAATACATGGACACCAGGAAGCTATGAGTCGCAGAATGCGCTCTATCCACGTGCCACTTGGGATAATGCCGAGCAGAACTATACAGAATCTGACCTCTGGGAGAAGGATGCCAAGTATCTTCGTCTGAAGACAGTCTCTTTGTCATACGATTTCATAAATCCGGCTTTCAAGAAGATTGGTATGAACAAGTGCGAGGTAACCCTTTCGGGCTATAACCTCCTTACCTTTACTCCTTATAAGTGGGGTGACCCGGAGACCAGAGCTTCTAATGCTCCATCTTACCCATTGCAGCGTACCTACACCATTAGTTTGAATGTAGGCTTCTAATCAAAAGGTAATGTAAATAAATGAACAAAGAAACAATGAAACATAATATACTATTACATAGTGCAGTAGCAATGCTCATGGCAGGTGCAGCGTTTACCGCTTGTACTGATACCATTGCCGTGGGTGATGCCTCTCTTGACAAGGCAACCAGTTCTACTGCCACTATCGACTCTGTATTCCAGAATGCAGAATATACACGTGAGTTTCTTGTAGGTATCTACTCCAAGCAGTATTATGGCTTACCTTATTATAATGGGGGAACCAATATGCCTCATGCGGGTAACCCATATGCTGGTAAGTTTGATGCACTCACCGATTGCTGGCATGACTTCTTTAACGGCCCTGCCGTATATACAAAGTATTATACAGGTTCTCTGACTGCCAATGTTGACCGTTCAGATGGTTTGGATGGTCCGCTTTATTCATACGACAAGGAGTTTCAGTGGAAGTCGATTCGTGCTGCCCAGATTTTCCTGGCTAATGTAGATCGTGCTCCTGAGGCTGATATGACTCAGGAAGAGAAGAATCGCCTGAAGGCTGAAGCCCGTTGTCTGATGGTTGATGCCTTCTTCAATACCTTCCAGCATTTTGGTGGAATTCCTATCATGGATCATCCTTTGGAGATTGGCGAGGTGAGCGAACAAATGCCTCGTAATACGGTAGAGGATTGTGTTAACTGGATGGTAGCTGAGCTTGATCAGGCTATTGCCGAGAGTGCTTTGCCATGGAAAGCCTCGGCAACAATGAACGGTCGTTGGACCAAGGCAGGTGCGATGGCTTTGAAGTGCAAGGTCTTGCAGTTTGCTGCCTCTCCTTTGCTGAATCCTGAGGATGGAAAGCCATATTATGATGGTGCTTCAGAAGAGGTGAAACCATATATCATGTACACGGATGCTTCTGATCCTGCTAAGCGCCAGGCTCGTTGGGATGCCTTTGCCAAGGCCTGTGATGATTTCTACAACAAGTTGCAGCAGGAAGGCGAGTATCAGCTGGAGGAAGCCAATATTCCGGCTAATGTTACCAAGGCAGATGGGAAGGTGCCTTACTATCGACTGGCTTATCGCCGTGGTTATTACCTCAATGCTTCTACCGAGGTATTGCACAGTGTGCGTGTACAGGGTAATGATATGACTGGTGCAGGCCGTTATTGCTGGCACTCTTGGTATTCTAAGTCTGTGCCACGTAATGCTTATTGCCCTACACAGGAGTATGTGGAGAAGTTCTCTTGGAATGATGGTGAGCCATTCAACTGGGATAATGCGGCCAAGAAGACCTATAAGGATCAGGCTACTCTGCCAGACTCTACCATGGTATATCATAAGGATGGAAGCTTTACCGTGAATGTGAAGAACTTCGTAACCAATAAATATACAGGTGCGATTTCCCGCAACAAGAAGTCTCTGCATACCATGTTCGTGGATGGTACTGTGCCTGCTGGTAGCCGACAAGTTACCACAACGCTTAGCCGTGATCCACGTTTGTATGAAGAGTGTATCGTGAATGGCCAGAACATGAACCTCGACTGGACAACAGCTTCCATGACAGGTTATCCTTGGGAACTTTGGTATGGTGGTAATGACGGTGGTACTGGTGTTTTGACTCAGCAGAATACCATGTTTGGTTCCGGCTACGGATTCAATAAGTATTATCTGGGAGCCGGTGGTTATCCTACTGATGATGCCGCAGACTCTTATCGTTTCCCAACCCAGTGGGTTGCCTTGTCATTGCCTGAGTTCTATCTGCAGTATGCTGAGGCTCTCGTGAAGCGTAGTAATAAGGATGTGGCGAAGGCTGTAGAGATGGTGGACAAGGTTCGCTCTCGTGTTGGTCTTCCTTCGATGGCTAAGGTTTGGACAAATTCTACATTCCGCAAGGCAAAGGGTTATTCTGCAACTACTGCAGAGGGTGCTCTGAATACAACTGTAACTCTGAGCAATGGTGCAACTTCCAATGAGTTTATGGAGGAACTTCTCGATGAACGTGTGCGTGAGTTGGGTCTTACCAATGCCCGCTGGTTCGACATGGTTCGTCTGAAGCGTACCGATTGGATGACCAAGCAGCTCCATGGCTTGATGCAGTATCGCCTGATTCAGACTAGTGATGGTTTCCAGAGCCGTAATGCAGCCTGGGTAGGTGCAGACCGTGAGAATGACCCTTCATCGACACAGCCTCAGTTCTTCTTGAGCTGCGTCAAGACAATTACTGCCAACAGCCGTTATCTCTGGAATAAAGATCCTAAGAGTAACGAGGTGAAGAAATGGCTGCTTGACCCACTTCCACAGGCAGAAATTAATAAGAATTATGGTCTTGTTCAGAATCCTGGTTGGGAGTAATGAACTCTTTGGGACTAACAAACTAAAATGAATTTGTATATGAAAACAAAGAATATATATATGTTGTCATTGCTTGCAGGCATGAGCCTGCCTGCAATGGCGCAGCAGGACATCGTGGACTCTGTGGCATATAAAGACCAGACTGTTGATGTGGGTGCCAATCACACCTTCACCCGTGAGCAGTCAACTTCTGCCGTCAGCGTCATCACCAACAAGGATGTCAATAAGCGTGGCGCACGCAACATTGGTAATAATATCTTGGGTTCAGGCTCAGGTCTTGTAGGTCTTGATGGCTCAGGTCTGTTTCATGCCCAGAATCCTACATTCTATATTCGTGGTGTCCAGTCTTCAAGTGGCAGCACTCCTCTTTTCATTGTGGATGGAGTGGAGCGTGCCATTGAGAATGTGGTAGCAGAGGATGTGGAGAGCGTATCTATCCTGAAGGATGCAGCCGCTACTGCTCTTTATGGTTACAAGGGTGCCAATGGCGTAGTTCTGATTACTACCAAGCATGGTAAGTACAACACTCAGTCGATTACAGCATCTTACGACCATGTGTTCTCTTTCCTCACCAATAAGCCAAAGATGGTAGATGCTGCTACATACGCAATGGCTGTCAATGAGGCTTACCATAACCAGCACCAGAACCTGAACGGTAATGATGTTTATGGCTCAGAAGTTATCAATGCCTATAGAGACGGTTCCAATCCGCTCTATTATCCAAATGTAAACTGGGCAGATGAGACTTTCCGTAATGTATCGAACAACGATCGTTTCAACATCGAGTTCAAGGGTGGTACCAATAACTTCCGTTATTATACCAACGTGCAGTTGCTCACCAATAAGGGATTCATCAAGAATTTCCAGAACGACGGTTATTCTACACAGAATAAATATACCCGCGGAACCTTGCGCTCTAACATGGACATCGACTTAGGTCCTAAGACCAAGCTGCATACCCACTTGTATGGCTTGCTGACAGAACAGTCGCAGCCTGGAGCTCAGGCAGATCTTTGGAGCATGATTTACAAGGTGCCAGCCAATGCTTTCCCAGTGAAGGTTTCTGAAACGGTATGGGGCGGTAATTCAGTATATACTACGAATAACCCAGTGGCTCAGAGCCAGGGTGCTGCCTATTACAAGAACCACCAGCGTGCTCTTTATGCTGATTTGGTATTGAATCAGGATCTCTCTTCTATTACAGAAGGATTGAGTGCACAGGCTCAGTTGGGTTACGATACCTGGTCGAATGTATATGAAGACCATTCCAAGACTTATCGATACAGTTACTACGAGGTTCCAACCGATGGTGCAGTGATACCTGATGGACAGGCAAAGATGGCTTCTGTATTGGGTACCGACTCAAACATGGGTACAGGTTCTAACAACAACAACTGGATTCGCCGTTGTGTATGGAATGCAGCCATCAATTACGATAGAACTTTTGCAGAGAAGCACAATGTGTATGGACAGTTGAAGTACGATTACGAGTACAACGACAAGACGGGTACTAACACCACCGTTTATCGTCACAATGTATCTCTCTTCGCCCATTACGGCTTCGATAGCAGATATCTCTTGGATGTAGCGCTCGTTGAGTCGGGTTCCAGCCGTCTGGCTCCTGGCAGCAAGTGGGCTTTCTCTCCAAATGTTTCTGCAGCATGGAATATCTCTAATGAGGCTTTCATGAAGAACGTGAAGTGGATTGACTTCCTGAAGTTGCGTGCATCTTGGGGTAACCAGTCACTCGACGTGCTCCCTGGCGATAACGTATGGACCTATTACGATCAGTTCTATCTGATGAATGGTAATTCTTATCCATTCGATGCCACTTATACGGGTACACAATGGGGTAATACTTATCTCGGAACAGCCCGTACTCAGGGTCTCGGCCATGAGCAGTCTAGCAAGTTCAACGTAGGTTTCGATGCCACTCTCTTTGGCAGTTTGAATATTTCTGCTGATTACTATTACCAGCACCGTTACAACATCTGGTATTCTACAGCAGGCAGCTATTCAGGAGTCTTCGGATTGGACGCTCCTTATGAGAATGTAGGTGTCATCAACCAGAAGGGCTTTGAGGTTTCTGCTGATTATAGCAAGAAGCTCAACAAGGATCTCACCATCAGTTTGGGTGCATCCATGACATTGAACAAGACCATCGTTGAGGAGCAGGCTGAGACACCACAGCTCTTTGCCAATACCTCTTCTACAGGCAAGCGATATGGTCAGGCTTTCGGTGCTTCATTTGGTCCTACCGTTGTGCTTTCTGTCTTCTGGAAGAAGATGACCTTAAAGGGTGCAATTTGGGGTATGATTGCAGGTGCAGTTACCGTGATTGTATGGGAAATTGGCAAGTTCTTTGACTTATACTCATTAGTACCAGGATTCATCATCTCATCAGCTGTTATCTTTGCTGTAAGTCTCTTAACACAAAAGGGTAACGAAGAGGTTGAAACACTGTATAATGATCTTGAGAAGAAGTTCTGGGAAGAAGTTAAATCTCGTTAAGATTTAGGATATTGTTATAGGAGAAAGACTTGAAAAACCTTCCACCTAATGTGTATATGCAGTCCTACCTGCAAAAGGCAGGAGTACGTTTTAACATTAACGTGGTCGATACCATGTGTAAAAAAGGTTTCGCTCTTTCTTTTTACATCTTCTGTCTGTTATTTATTTTATTGTCTGTAATGTACTTTACAGACAATATCTGTATCTTCCCTGATAAAGGGCATTTCTATTTTCTGACACTTCTTGTAGCTCTATATTTAGCTTTATATATCATAAGAGTTGTCCGCTTTAGAATCTTAAGATCAAAGTTAAGAGAAGATAATGCTCCGATTGTGGTTGAAGCTTATGCAATTGTGCTCTTTGATTTGAGTTCTCAGAATTGTGAAAAAATTGTTAAGCCAAAAAAATCAGCAATTTTATATAAAGAGTGTGGTAGCAAGAAACCAAGATTCTTTACAGGTGTTGTAAAAAATAAAATTGAGCATCACTACTACAAAGATCAGATTGCAAGAGTTTTTATTGATAGAAAACACCCTCGCTTCTATTCTGTTGATGATGACAAGTTCTATAAGACAGTCTCTGAGAAACTTCAAAAAGAACAGGCTAAGTATGAGATCTCTGCCTTAGAAGGAAAGCTGAATGCTGTTTCTGTAAAAAAGGAAAAGTAGCTAATTAAAAGTTATTTCTTCCAGTCTAAAACAGTCATTTCTTTAATAGCTTCAGATTCAAGTAAGACTTTATTTGGATTTACAGCAAAGCGATGTGAGCACATCATAATCATTGGCACGTCGTTAACAGTATCACCGTAGCCATATGAATCCTCAAGTGAGAGGCTATGCTCTTTTAAGAACATGTTGATCCTGGTAACTTTGTCTTTTTGAAAAGCAGGAATACCACTGATCTCACCAGTGAGCACTCCATCTTTTTTCTCCATTGGAGATGCAATTACATACTTGATGTTAAGTTGTTCTGCGATATGTTCTGCTAGATAATCCATAGTAGAGGTAACAATCACTACAGTATCATTTCTGTCATTGTGAAATTTGATAGCTCTTTTGGCTCCAGGATATACTACTGGCATAATTGAGTTTTTTACAATATCATGTAATACCTTATAAAGCTTGTCCTTATCCATACCAACTAAAGGCTTTACAGCGAATCTTAAAAAGTCACAAACTTTGAGTGTACCTTCATAGAACTGATGCTCAAAATCTTCAAGGCTTGAGAGAATATTCTCATTAGCAATTCCTCTTTTGACAAATTCTGCAATACTGATGTCATTAGTATCACCACCTATTATGGTTCCATCCATGTCAAAAAAAGCTACGCTCATTCATTTTCTCCTAGAGATTCTGCTTGTTCAAAAGACAGAGGAATATTTGCCTCTTCCTGATCACATTTACCAGTGATAATGTCAAAGGTTTTTCTCATATCTAAATTTGGAAAATCAAACCTGTAGCGCCAAGTGGTATATCCTTCATCATTGTTAACAAGTACTTTTGAACTTGTAGCAAAGCCTAATTGAATCAACAGTGAGCCTAATTGCTTACCTTCTAAGGATTTATCAACACTGCAGATGAATAAAGGATCTTGACCATCCTTTCCGTACAGCCATGAGAGGTCATTATTTTTATGTTTTAAAGCATATTTTAAAAATGTGTAATTTCCTGAGGCTGAATATGGATACAGCAACCCATGGTTTTGCATTAAATGAGAAATGCTAGCAGGGCACATCACCTTTACAAGGTTATCTGAAAAACAAAATCCGCCATAACATTTCTCTAAAATGTTAAGGTAGGTCTCTGCTGTCATATCTTTTGCTTTTGCAAATTTATCAATCTGATTTTTAAAGACGATTTTGACTTCTTCTTTGGTGAAACCGAACATGGAATCAAAGGAAGGATCAGATGAAAGATCTTCAACTAGAGGAAGACCTTCAGAGTATTCTGAGGCTAAAGCAAATTTTGTATGACCTGATAAAAGACACCATCTAACTGCTTTATCGGTGTGTCTTATCACGTTTAACATATCAAGATACGTACAGTTAGCTTCTGTTGCTTTTTCTTTATCAGCCATCATCGCAGCTACCATTAAAGGTTTATCATAATTGTCAATAATGATAGCCATACTTTCCTGATGTCTTTTGTAGAGCGATTCTAAGAGCCTTGTAAAATATACCTTTGGTGTCATATAGGTATCGAAATGACTTTCGATATGATGAAACCAGAAAAGCTCTTGCAGCACATCAATAAGACCGCGCTTGAAGTCTTTAGGTGTTTTAGCTTTGAAATTCTTAAAATCTAAACAGACAGTATGTCTGCAAGGTAATTCTTTTAGAAGACCTTCATCTTCAATCTTGCCTACGATATCTTTCTCTCTTCTGATAATTCTGTCTGTGGCATTAGTAAGTAAAGACAAGCCAAAACCTCTAGGTCTTGTCATCATATAGATAGAAGGTGTGACGTATGTTTGAGGAGATTCTAGTTTTAGAATAAAGGACATCACTTTTAGTGATTTGTCACGATTTATCTGTTCTGAAACAATCAGATCTTGAAGATTGGTATAGACAAGTGAATTTGAATTCATATCTGAAAAGACTCATTATGGGTGGGGGTCTCAACCACATCACGGTACCTCGAATAAGAACCCTGGCTGCTTCCTTCCGGACCTGACCTGTTGAACCCTCATCGAGTACGTGAGGACCGAAAACCCCCATAGAGCGTGATCATTTTAAAGAAAATGGACTTGATTATCAAGCAGTAAGTGCGCTATTTTTTTTGCAACAACTAAATCTGGTGAAGATTACTCATAAAAAGAAGAGATTTTTAGCTCTAATTATCTGAAATTGTGACAAAATTCGTGATAATTGTCGATTATTAAAAGAAATAAACTAGCTCATGTAGTATGATGTAACGAATGAATTATAACAACCTTTTACATCTATAAAATATGAAAGATAACAAAAAGCCAATTCCAGATAAATCAAGACGTGCACCTAAAAGAGATATTGATGGTATTTTTCTTTTAGATAAGCCATCAGGTATCAGTTCAGCTTTAGCTCTAACTAAGGTAAGAGGAATTTATAGAGCTAATAAGGGCGGCCACACTGGATCTTTAGATCCATTAGCTTCAGGACTTTTACCAATCTGTTTAGGGCAGGCTGCTAAGTTTTCTTCATATTTTTTAGAAGGTTCTAAAAAGTACCTTGCAACCGGTAAATTAGGTATCGTTACTGCCACAGGTGATGCTGAGGGTGAAGTTATCCAGACTAATAAAGTCACAGATGAATGTTCAAAGGTAGATGAGGTTATAAAGACTTTTATTGGTACCATTACTCAAGTTCCACCTATGTATTCAGCTATTAAAGTTGATGGCAGACCTTTATATAAATATGCCCGCTCAGGAAAAGAAGTTGAAGTACCTAAAAGACAGGTTGAAATTTTCTACATTAAACTTTTAGAAAAGACAGAAGATACTTTTACTATTGAAGTTTATTGCTCAAAGGGCACTTATATCAGAACTTTAGTAGAAGATATTGGTCAGGCTCTAGGTTGCGGAGCTCATGTAACCATGTTGCGCAGAATCGAAGTTGACGGTCTGCCAAAGGGCACCATGCATACTCTTGATTACATTCAAGAGTTAGCTGACAAACGTGAAGATTTTACTGATTTTACAGAGTTAGACAGTCTTCTAATTCCAATTGATAAGGCTATGAGTTATCTGCCTTTTATTGAAATTCCTTATGATAAGGCAGTGTTGCTATGTCAGGGACAAAGGCAGGGAAAACTCGAAAATTGTAAGTTTGAAGGTTGCTCTTTAGACTATACTGATACTATACAAATCAAAACAGATGGTATGTTTATAGGTGTAGGTCATATACAAAAGGGAGTCTTGATCTCAGATAGAATGATGTCGGATCCTTTACATACAAACCTTGGACTATACAAAGACTAAATTTAGGAGTCGCTATGTTAGGTTTTATTAAAACTCTAACTTTGACATTAGTGTTCTCAACCATTCTATGCGGTTGTGAAGACAAATCTGTTGCTTCATCGGAGAATTTAACTGAAGCTATCAACTCAGAGTTATCCAAACAAATAATTTGGATGGCTCTTCCTGGTTCTTCGGTTACAGAAGGAACAGTATCAGCTCCTTTTGTGATTGTGGATCCATACAACTCAAAAAATTCCGAAACCAATTATGCCGGCAAAAAAGACTATTTAAAAA
>OQVR01000609.1_pt1 | contig 16073 bp, 14 predicted proteins | sample 1691521 | NCBI WGS metagenome assembly OQVR01 (sample SAMN03418256, study PRJEB22391) | human gut metagenome | biome: human-gut; feature: organic feature; material: feces | host: Homo sapiens | place: Tanzania | collected 2013-01
CTGCTGCGGTGATGAGCGAGGCTGCGCCAATCATAAAGCCGAGGCGTTCGCCGGGAACCTGCTCCAGGATGATGTTGAACATCAAGGGCAGAGCGATGCCTGTACCGACGCCCTGCAGCAGGCGGCCGGCGAGCAGCACATAAAAGCTTGGCGACCATGCTGACAGGATGGTGCCTGCGAGGAAGCTGATGATAGCCGTCGTAAACAGCGTGCGCGTCGCGAAGCGACGCTTGAGATAGGCAGACGTGGGGATGATGAGTGCCAGCACCAAAAGGTAGCCGGTGGTTATCCATTGGACGAGCGAGGTGCCGATGCCGAATTCGTGCATGAGCGTCGGAAAGGTGACGTTCATGGCGGTTTCGACGACTACGCCGCTGAAGGACATGATGCCTGCAGCGATGATGGAAAAGAGCAGTCGTGTATCGAGCACGCGGGCTGTTGTGGCGTTAGTCATGTGGTTGCACCTCGCTTCCGCTCGTTTGGGGCGCAGTGCCCTCCAGCTTTGGCTTACGCTCGGACATGATGGCGTATAGCTTGGCGATGGTGGCTGCCGTGGTGCGTATATCCTGCTCGCTGATGTCGGTGATTTGTTCTGACAGCCAGCCGTGATATTGCGCGATATAGTAGGCGTGCAGCTTGCGTCCTGACGGAGTCAGGCGCAGGCGCACAATACGCTTGTCCTGTGCATCGGTGATTTTTTCGATAGCGCTGATGGCCTCCAGCTCGCGTACAAGGCGAGTAATGCCGGGGCGCGTAACCTGCAGCAGGTCGGCGATGTCGCTGACCTTGGGCGGTTGCGCAGTGCGTTCAAGCTGCTCGATATAGTCAAGCACCTTGAGATTGCCGGGGGTAAGGCCTTCCGGCAGAGGCGGCTGCAGCTCCGTGATGCGTTTGGCTTCATGGCAGGTGGTGAGTAAGGTTTTTATTGCTTCTATGGGTAAGTGCATGATGGAGCTCCTTTCGCTAAATAAGTTACCTAGAGTAATTATCAAAGGTAATTATATTGCGGAGGTGAGGAATTGTCAAGCGTTTACTCTCTCCCTGCTTTGTGTTACAATATTCTTAACAAGGTCAATATCGAAAGGGGACATGTAAAATGAAATGTGATTGTGCAAATTGTCCGTCGCATGCGTGCTACACCAAGGGCGTGAACTGCACCGGCGTACCGCTGGAGGATGTGAAGAACGCTTATACGGAGGAAGAGCTGAAGATTATGCAGGCTGCTGCCTACGTGGAAGGCACGTTTTACAGCAACATCTGCCGTCTGCAGGAAACTGCGGAGTTTGCGAGAGCGATGGGCTATAAAAAGCTGGGCATGTCGTTCTGCATCGGTCTGAATGCCGAGGCACGCTATATTGCCAAATATTTTAGACAGCAGGGCTTTGAGTTTTACAGCGTGTGCTGCAAAACCTGCAGCTTCCCGAAGAAGGAGCTGGGACTCAAGCAGGTGAAGCCGGAGCTGGAGCATGAGGCGATGTGCAACCCGAAGTTTCAGGCGAAGCTTTTGGCGGAGAAGGGCGTTGAGCTGTATATCTCCTGCGGCCTGTGCGTAGGCCATGACGCTATCTTCAATATGAATGCGGCCGGACCTGTGACGAACCTTGTGGTCAAGGACCGCCTGATGGCACATAATCCGCTGGGCGTTATTTATTCCCGCTACTGGAAGCGTAAGCTGGGCATTATGGACGAGGGCGAAGTGTAATAATTTCTCAAAAATGATACCGTGCTGACAAGTGTAATGCTTGTTGGCGCGGTATTTTTGCGTGTTATGAGCAGAAATGCGCGTAATGCGCAAAATTTTTTTACAAAAACTGCGGAAACGTGCTCAAAAGTGATTGATTTTGCGCGAAAATGGTTATATAATATCTGCAAGAGGAGAGATGCTCATGTTAACACAAGAAAGATTTGAAGAAATTATCCGCATTGTGAAGCGTGACGGTGCGGCGACGGTGCCGGAGCTGGCAAAGGTTCTGGAAACATCGGAATCCACTATTCGCCGTGACTTGGTGCAGCTGGACCGCTTAGGCAAGGTGCGCAAGGTGCATGGCGGTGCTACGGCTGTGCGTCAGCTGGAGCCTGTGCAGGAGCGCAATATGCAGGAGAAATACAGTCGTAATATTGAAGACAAGCGCACGATTGCAGCCTATGCAGCGACGCTGGTACGCCCCAACGACTTTATTTTTCTTGATGCCGGCTCGACGACAGAGCAGCTGGCACCCTATCTCACGGAGAAGAACGCTGTTTATGTGACGAACGGCATTACGCTGGCACAGAAGCTGGCGCAGCGCGGTCTGCGGACGCTGCTGCTTGCCGGTCGCGTGAAGGCAACGACGGATGCGGTAATCGGCACGGAGGCTGTTGCTTCTCTGCAGCATTACCACTTCAGCAAGGGCTTTTTCGGCACGAACGGTATTACGGTGGAGGAGGGCTTTACGACTCCTGATATCGAGGAGGCCATGAACAAAAAGACAGCGATGGAGCATTGTCATAAGTGCTACGTTTTGGCGGATGCCAGCAAGTTCGAGGCGTTATCGAATGTTTCCTTCAGCCCCTTGTCCAAGGCTGTGATTATTACGGCTGCGCAGGAGGACTTGAACATCAAGCCCTACAAGCCGCACACGGAGGTGATTGTGCTTTGATTTATACTGTGACCTTCAACCCTTCGCTGGATTATGTGGTGCAGGTTGACGATTTCGCCGTGGGCGAGATTAACCGCACCCGTGCAGAAAGCATTTATCCGGGCGGCAAGGGCATCAATGTTTCTCTTGTGCTGCAAAACCTTGGGCTACGTTCGGTGGCGCTGGGCTTTACGGCCGGCTTTAGCGGCGCGGAGATTGAACGCCTGCTGCAGGAGGCTGGCTGCCAATGCGATTTTATCGCTGCTAAGGCAGGCTATTCGCGTATCAATACGAAGATTATTTCGGGCGCGGAGACAGCACTCAACGGCCAAGGACCGCAGCTGAGCGAGGCGGAGCTTGCGGCGTTGTTTAATAAGCTGCGCCGTCTGACGCAGGACGATGTGCTGGTTTTGGCAGGCAGCATTCCTGCTTCGCTGCCGGACAACATCTATGAGCAGATTTTGGAGCTGCTGCAGCCTGTCGGCACGAGGGTTGTGGTGGATGCAACAGGCGATTTGCTGCTGAAGGTGCTGAAATACAGACCATTTTTAATCAAGCCGAATCATGAGGAGCTGGGAGAGTTCTTCGGACGCGGACCGCTGCTGACAGAGGAAGAGATCCTCGCGGCAGCGCAGAAGCTGCAGCAGCAGGGAGCACGGAATGTACTTGTTTCGCGGGGGGCGAACGGAGCTCTGCTGCTGGATGAAAACGGCAAGCTGCACAAGCAGGCATCGCCTAAGGGCACGCTGGTTAATTCCGTAGGCGCCGGCGACAGCATGGTGGCAGGCTTTTTGGCAGGCTATCTGCAGACGCAGGATTATGATGCAGCACTGCGCTTGGGGGTAGCAGCAGGCAGTGCGAGTGCGTTTAAGGCTTGGCTGGCAACACGCGAGGATGTTGAAAAAATTTTGGCGTCCGGTACAACGGGTAAATAAAGAAAGGATTCAGGGAAGATGAAGATAGTTGATTTGTTGAAGGTAGAAAGCATTGACCTCAAGGCTAAGCCGCAGGATAAGGCGGCGGCACTGGAGCATTTGATTACGCTCATGGAGCGCGGCGGCAACATAGCAGATAAGGAAGAATATAAGGCCTGCGTGCTGCGCCGTGAGGAGGAGGGCAGCACCGGCATTGGCGAGGGGATTGCTATTCCTCATGCCAAGACGAGTGCAGTCAAGGCTCCGGGACTGGCAGCAATGCTGGTGCAGGACGGCGTGGATTTTGACAGTCTGGACGGCGAGCCGGCCAAGCTGTTTTTCCTGATTGCTGCGCCTGATACTGAGGATAATGTGCATCTTGATGTTTTGAGCCATCTGAGCATGCTGCTGATGAATGATGATTTTCGCAGCGAGCTGCTGAAGGCAGGCAGCGCTAAGGAGTTCTTGTCCGTTATAGATAAATATGAAAACGAAAAGTTTGAGGACGAGGACGAAGCGGCTGCGCCGCAGGCGCAGCGCAAGGTGCTGGCTGTGACTGCCTGCCCGACTGGTATTGCGCATACCTATATGGCGGCAGAGGCATTACAGGAAATGGCAGGCAAGCTGGGCGTTGCTATGAAGGTCGAAACGAATGGCAGCGGCGGCGTAAAAAATAAGCTGACGGCAAAAGAGATAGAAGAAGCCGAGGGCATTATTGTGGCTGCGGATAAAAATGTTCCTGTAGAGCGTTTTGCAGGCAAGCCTGTTATTTTCGTGAAGGTGGCTGACGGCATCAACAAGCCTAAAGAATTGATTGAGGAGATTTTGAGCGGCAAGGTTCCTGCTTATGCAGGCAAGGGCGGTAGCGAAGCCGAAGGCGAAGCGACAGAGGCTAAGGAAAGTCTGGGGAGACAAATCTATAAGCATCTGATGAATGGCGTTTCGCATATGTTGCCCTTCGTTATCGGCGGCGGCATTCTCATTGCGCTGGCCTTTATGTTTGATATGGAGTTTGCCGGTACGGCGAAGTTTGGCAGCGGAACGCCTCTGGCAGCCTTCTTCAAGAACATCGGCGGTCTGGCGTTCAGCATGATGATGCCGATTCTGGCAGGCTATATCGCTATGAGTATTGGCGAGCGTCCGGCGCTGATGCTGGGCATCGTGGGTGGCTTTTTGGCAGCGTCCGGCGGCAGCGAGACATCATACCGCCAAGCACAAAGCCCATGAGAATCTTGCTTGTCGTGCTCATGCTCGCCAGCGCTCCTGCCAGCCATTGGTTGAAGGCTGCAGTCGGCGGGTTGATAACGTAGGTCATCAAGATGCCCATAAGCAGCAGGCCGATAACAGGATACAGCAGAATCGGCTTCAGACCTTCCAAGCTGTCAGGCAGTACACTGAACACCTTGCGCAATGCCAAAATCAGATAACCGCCGATGAAGCCTGCAAACAGCGCGCCGAAGAAGCCGCTGCCGCCGGAGGCTGCCAAAAAGCCGCCTACGATACCAAGCATCAGTGCCGGACGCTCGCCGATACTCATTGCGATATAGCCTGCCAGAATCGGCATCATCATGCTGAACGCCAAACCGCCGATATTCTTGAAGAAGGCTGCCAGCGGCGTGCCGCTGCCAAACTTAGCCGTGCCGGCAAATTCCATATCGAACAGGAAGGCCAGCGCGATAAGAATACCGCCGCCAATTACAAACGGTAACATGTGCGAAACGCCATTCATCAGATGCTTATAAATTTGTCTCCCCAGACTTTCCTCCGCATCTGCCACGTCACTGGTCGTTTCGCTGCCACCCTTGCCTGCGTAAGTAGGAACCTTACCGCTCAGAATCTCCTCGATAAGCTCCTTCGGCTTGTTGATACCGTCAGCTACTTTAACAAAGATAACCGGCTTGCCTGCAAAGCGCTCCACAGGCACGTTCTTGTCAGCAGCCACAATAATGCCTTCGGCTTCTTCTATCTCTGCCGCAGTCAGCTTATTTTTTACGCCGCCGCTGCCATTGGTTTCAACCTTCATAGCAACGCCCAGCTTACCGGCCATCTCCTGCAAAGCCTCTGCTGCCATATAGGTATGTGCAATACCTGTCGGGCAGGCAGTAACAGCCAGCACCTTGCGCTGCTTAGCAGGCTCCGCTGCTGGTGCTGCTTCTTCCTCGTCCTCAAACTTTTCGTTTTCGTATTTGTCGATAACTGCCAAAAAGTCCTTAGCGCTGCCGGCATTCAGCAGCTCACTGCGGAAGTCATCATTCATCAGCAGCATGCTCAGGTGACTCAGCACATCAAGATGCACATTATCCTTCGTATCAGGTGCAGCAATCAGGAAGAATAGCTTCGCAGGCTCTCCGTCAAGACTGTCGAAGTCAACACCGTCCTTTACCAGCATAGCTGCCAGTCCCGGTGCCTTTACCGCACTTGTTTTGGCATGCGGAATGGCAATGCCCTCGCCGATACCTGTGCTGCCCTCCTCCTCACGGCGCAGCACACAGGCTCTGTATTCATCCTTATCAAGCAGATTACCGCCGCTCTCCATCAGCGTAATCAAATGCTCCAGCGCTGCTGCCTTATCCTTAGGCTGCGCTTTAAGATCAATGCTTTCTACCTTCAGCAAATCAACTATTTTCATCTTATTTTTGCCCCTTCTTTTTTATTTATTAGTCACGCCCTGTAAAATAATTTCATCAATATCCTCACGTGTTGCCAGCCAATCCTTAAACGCGCTTGCGCTGCCTGCGGCTACGCCCAGGCGCAGCGCCTCCTCATAATCCTGCGTTTTGAGATAGCCTGCCAAAAAGCCTGCCACCATACTGTCACCGGCACCAACAGAGTTTACCAGGTTCCCCTGCGGTGAAGCCATCATATGCTGCCTGCCATTTTCGTCCAACAGTACAGCACCGTCCGCTCCACGCGAAACCAGTACATTACGTGCTCCCTGCTGCTGCAGCTTCAGCGTAGCAGCAAGAATATCCTCCTCATTCAGCAACGGTCCCCGGCCAAAGAACTCTCCTAATTCCTCATGGTTTGGTTTGATTAAAAACGGCTTATATTTCAGCACCTTGAGCAGCAAATCGCCGGTAGCATCAACCACAACCCGTGTGCAAGCAGGCTGCAGCAGCTCCAGAATCTGCTCATAAATATCATCCGGCAGCGAAGCGGGTATGCTTCCTGCCAGCACTAAAATATCATCCTGCGTCAGTCCCTGCAGCTTGGTGAAAAGCTTTTGCAGCTCTTCCTTGCTAAGCTGCGGTCCCTGACCGTTCAGCGCCGTTTCCGAGTCCGAAATAATCTTCGTATTAATGCGCGAGTAGCCTGTGCCGGCCTTAATAAAATCACAGCGGCAGCCTGCCTCCTGCAGCAGGCGTTCTATTTCTGTACCGCTAAAGCCGGCTGTAAAGCCCAAGGCTACCGATTGCAGCCCCAAATTTTGCAGCACCAGCGAAACATTGATTCCCTTACCACCCGGATATATATTTTCTACTTGGGTGCGGTTAATCTCGCCTACTGCAAAATCATCAACCTTTACCACATAATCCAAGGAAGGGTTAAAGGTTACAGTGTAAATCAAAGCACAATCACCTCCGTATGCTGCTTATAAGGCTTAACGTTCAAGCCCTCCTGCGCAGCTGTAATAATCACGCCCTTGGACAAAGGGCCGAAGGACACGTTCGACAGTGCCTCAAACTTGCTGGCATCTGCAAGCACATAGCATTTATGGCAATGCTCCATCGCCACGCGCTTATTCATGGCCTCCTCTATATCAGGAGTAGTGAAGCCCTCTTCCACCGTAATACCGTTGGTTCCGAAAAAGCCCTTGCTGAAATGGTAATGCTGCAAAGAAGCAACCGCCTCCGTGCCGATTACCGCATCAGTTGTTGCCTTTACGCGTCCTGCAAGCAACAGCGTTTTCAGACCGCGCTGCGCCAGCTTCTGTGCCAGCGTAATACCGTTCGTTACATAAACAGCATCCTTTTCCGTCAAATAGGTTGCCATCTGCTCGGTTGTTGAGCCTGCATCAAGAAAAATAAAATCGTTGGGACGCACCAGCGTCGCTGCATAAGCAGCGATTGTGCGCTTGTCTTCAATGTTACGACTGTATTTTTCCTGCATGTTACGCTCCTGCACAGGCTCCGCCTCGCGCACGGCAGTCGCTCCACCATGCACCTTGCGTACCTTGCCTAAGCTGTCCAGCTGCACCAAATCACGGCGGATAGTGGACTCCGAGGTTTCCAGAAGCCTTGCCAGCTCCGGTACTGTCGCAGCACCGTCACGCGTGACAATGCGGACAATTTCTTCAAATCTTTCTTGTGTTAGCATGAGCATCTCTCCTCTTGCAGATATTATATAACCATTTTCGCGCAAAATCAATCATTTTCGTGCAAAAAGCTGCATTTTTTTGAATTTTTTTTGCAGATTACGCTCAACACCCTTCAGAGTAATAAAAAATAGATGCCTCTCCCAATTCGGAGAAGCATCTACACAAAGTATCATTTATATAATTTTAAAAACAGTGTACGACAGCGTCAGCTTATTTTACCAGCGCACGCATTTCATCTGCAGTCAGAGTAAAGTATTCCTTTGCCGTATAAAGCTCACGGCGACCGCGGCAATCTGCAAACAAAGCAACATCAACATCAGGAATATTTTCCATTGCTTCCTCTAAGCTCTTGCCGTTTTTGGCATAAGCTTCAAAGCGCAGGACAAACTTTTCGCCGGTACCGGCAGGAACCAGCATTGCTTCAAAATAATCGTCATCACGCAGGTAGCCCTCACGATTAACCTTGCCACGCAGCAGCACGTCACCATACTGCTCCTGCGGCAGATAAATACGCATATAAGCATCCAGAATCGTACCCTCCTGCTTACCTACGTTATCAAAAGGTACCTCTAAGGAAAAATCAATTCTGTCGGCATATACCTTATCCAAAGCAGCCTTAGTGCGCTCTTTTACCAGCAGACGCATTACAGCATCACCCTGCATGGAAATATATGCACCTACAATTATAACGCCCAAAATAAACAGTCCTACAAGGACTCCCACAATCGTCATCAGCATCTTGCTTCCCCCTTACGCCTTATGATAATCCTTGATAATGCAGATTGGTGTTTTTTCACTGCCGTTGCCAAAGGGATTATCAATGAGGATTTCTGCTACCTTATCCGGATCAACGCCCTTAGACCAGCCAAGCACTGCAGAGCGCTTCAAATCGTTAACGTCGGCAATAGCAGCGCCATAGCAGCCGCAAGCCTTGGTAATAGCTTCGGCAACCTTTTCCGGTTCTGCCGGACCATAAACAATATGCTTGTCATACGGCGGCATTGTGCCGGTAACATCGTCAATCAGGCGTGCCTGCTTGCCTGCCATGCGGTAGAAGGTACCGCTTACGCCTACGCATTTAGCCGCAAAGCCGCAAATTACTGCCCACAGAACACGTGCACCGCCTTCTGCGTCAATCAAAGACTGCATGCTGTACCAGCTGCTGATACTGCCCTTGGCCGGGAACAGATGCGACAGCACCTTAGCCAGCGGTCCCGGGTGGAACTCCTCACAGCGCATTGCTCTGCCCTGGGTAATTGCTACTACGCTTTCGGCAGTGCAGACAACATCATTAGGGCCGATTTTATCCTTGGCATATTCCAGAATCGCATCACAGATATCATCGTGATGAGTCAAAATTCTTGTCGGCACAGGAACAATCTTATACTTTTCCATACTCTCACATCTCCTCCGCAGCCTTATCCGCTGCATATACCTTGTGAATTTTATCATACCATTCAGGCTTCAGACGGACAATGTGACCTTCATTATCGGTAAACACATTGCGCGTATGTCCTTCCACCGCTACAGCGCCGTCGCGCAGACGGATAACAGTATAATCAAATTCCATTTTTGCTTTATTAAAGGCACTCATTTTTACCTGTACTTCAAAATCATCATCAAAGGTACAGGAATTTTTATATTTGGCGCGTACCTCGGTAATCGGGAAAATAACGCCATCAGCCATCAGCTCGCCCAGGGAAATGCCGCAGGCACGCAGATACGCTACACGTCCCATTTCAAACCAACGCAGATAGTTGGCATGATGCACAACACCCATCATATCAGTTTCAACAAAACGCACCTTATCTCGTATTTTAATCATAAATTCTCCTTTGCATCTTCAAGGCTGCCTGCAGATAACAGGCTTACAATCAATTTATTATTATAGCACTTTTAGCGCCAAGTGCCTAACAAATCTTACAAATTAGATAAATTTTTCTCTGCCAACAGGCGCTTAACCTTTTCAGCCAGCAAAGCATAAAGTACAGAAAACAGCGGTACGCAGACAATCATGCCGGCAACACCGCCAAGGCTCGCGCCAATCGTCACCGCCGCCAGCACCCACAGCTCCGAAAGACCGACAGCCTTACCCACAATCTTAGGATAAAGCAAATCCGCTTCGATGCGCTGCAGTATAATATATAATATGATAAAATACCAGATTTTCTCCGGTGCGGCCACCAGTATTAAAAAGCAACCGATAAGAGCACTGATTAAGGTACCGAGAATCGGTATCAGGCTCAGCACAGCCACCAGCAGCGAAATTACCGTCGCATAAGGGAAGCCGCAAAGCGTCATACCGACAAAATACATCACGCCCAAAAGCAGCGCCACTACCAGCTGTCCACCTACAAAGCCGCGGAAAATCTGCTCCGCCGTCTGCAAAACATGCAGAATATAGGCAGCGCGCTCCTTCGAGCAGAAGGCAAAAATTACGCATTTAAAGTTGCGCACCAGGCGATGCTTTTCCAGCAGGCAATAAATTGCTACAACAAAACCGATAACACAGTTGGCAAGCACCTCAAAGAGTGAGGCTGTTGCCAAAAACGTCTGCTCCAGCAGTAAGCGCTTGTTGTTCTGCAGATAATTAAGCAGCGTCTGATAAACCTCCTTAGCCTGCGCCTGTACTACAGCCAGCTCGTCTGCCGAGAAGGAAAGCTCCTGCGCCTTCTGCTGCAGATAAATATTCAGCTTGGCCAACGCCGGCGGCAGCATCTTAACGAGCATTTTCATGCTGGCGTGCAGCTCGGGCACAATCGTCAGCACAAAGAAGGCTAAAAAGCCAATGATAATCACAAGGCTTAAAAGCAGGCAAACGGGACGTTCAAAGCGCGATACAACGCTCTGCTTAAAAATTCTGCGCCAATATTGCTCCAGCTTGTTCATCAGCACGTTGACGATAAAAGCTATGCAACCGCCAATGACAAACGGCAGCAAAATATCATATAAGCCTGCCAGCAACCGTAGGCTGACATTATAATTCCACAGCGCCCAGATAAGCACAATCGCAAAGGCCAGCAGACAATACGGATTTCTTTCTTTCATAAACAACCTCTATTCTAAGTGCATGCTAAGTTAATGCATGCTTATTCAATCAATAATATTATTTTAACATATAAGAGCGCTCAAGACAAAAAAGATGGCTTTTCTTTGCATAAGTTTCACATCTGTGGTATAATTCCATTGTAGTTTTTGCGCCTGTAGCTCAGTGGATAGAGCAATGGTCTCCGGAACCGTGTGCGGAGGTTCGATTCCTCTCAGGCGCACCAAAAAGAAAAGTACCGCTAAGGCTTTTGAAAGGCTTTAGCGGTTTTTTGATGCACTAATATTATCAGCCAGTTTTCTATCACTGTGTATTCCCTTTTACCCAAACATATGTTAAAATTAATTAGTGCTACCACAGCGGTAGGCGGTTGCTCTCTTCGGAGGGCTTTGCGGCTCTCCTATTGCAAGAATCCATGTCCTTATGGAAATCTACAAGAAAGAGGGTGGCGCCGATGAATATTCTTGAAGTCCTCGCATTATTAGGCTTCGGTTTGGCTTGTGTCAAATTTGGCTATGAACTCGGTAAAAACGCAAAAAAATAACCGCCCCGTCCTAGGAAAACGAGCGGTTATTTTTAACTAACATTTTCTAAGGGCAACCGTCTATCGGTAGCACTTTTTCTATGTTCATTATACTATATCCAACAACTAAAAACAAGTAGTTAGTAACTTGGGAAATCGTTGCAAAACAAGCAGGCTATTTCTCCGGAACCGTGTGCGGAGGTTCGATTCCTCTTAGGCGCACCAAATAGAAAACTACCGCTAAGGCTTTTGAAAGGCTTTAGCGGTTTTTTGATGCTCATTTTCAGTTTAGCTTACTCAAATAATTTTTCAGGCCACGCGCACGGTTAGCAACTGCTTCGCTGATACGCGTAACGCGCTCTTTATCCAGATACGGACTTGTCGATAAGGTATTGCGTACTATCTCAGCGCAAGCATCAATACCATTAATATCAATAAAACACTCTTTGACTAAGGCAAGCTGCTTTTTCTGTGTATCCTTAAACGGCATAGCAGGTAGCGCTATTCCTATTTCGCTATTCAAGGATTCACACCACAGGCTTGTACCATTATCAAACAGCGGTGCCGGACCTAGGAACTTCAAAGAAGCAACATCACGGATAAAACCGAAATTACCATAATGCCTGTCGCTATTCTCAATCAAGTAATCCAAGCACAGCATCTGCTGCAAATAGCCTGCAACATCAGGTATTTGCAAACAGTCGCAGCATCTGAGGAAATGTCCGTAAGCAGAATCATTATTAGACCTCGGAAGAATATCCTTTACAAAATACGCAGGCACAAATTCTGTTTCCGTAGTAATAAAATTAGGACACAGACACAGCGGGCGATTATCCTCTATAATAAGCTTATAGGGAACATGCTTAATTGCCAGAGCCTCCGCTACCTTAGCGGCAGCAATTTCATTATATGGTTGCTGCAATAGCGGCACGGAACCTGCTTTGGCAAGATACGTAACGCCATGAATTTTTACCCATTTTTTCTTTAGCCAGCCATTGCTTGAAGCATCCGGCGTAAATGGGTTTATTGCAGGCCTGAAGGATTCCTTTTGAAAAAACGCTTCACCTAACTCTTTGGAAAAATCGTTAGTGAAAAAGTTAACCTCCTGCCATGTCAGCTCACTTTCTACAGGTTTCAGCCAATATTGATCAGACAGACTCAACCCCAAGCTGCGCTTGCTCAAAACCGCCGGAGATTCTACATCATACAAATGCAAAATATACCGCAATCCGTCGCGACTGGCAGGAATAATACGGCTACGCCACCACTGATTTAATCTGTCCACGAGCTTATTGAAATCATCGGTAAAAATACCTACCGGGAAGGCTTCTGGATTGTATACCTGCAGGACTTCGGTTATGTAACCTGCAGCGGACATCGTTGTCTTAACCAACGGAATATTTTTATTCATAATTATATACTTATCCATGCTTTTCCCTCCTTCAGTATTTTTTATATTATACCGCAAGCAGCATTTTTTTGAAAGAAAATTATAACCGCCCGCATCTCACCTTAACCTAAGACACGGGCGGTTAGTTTTATTTTTGAAGATTAATTACAGCAGCTCTGCCTTTTTATCCAAAATTGCTTTGCAGGCAGCGCAAGCCGGGCAATCGCAATAGGCAGCACCAGCAGCCTTGATTTCCTTAGCATGTGCCAAGATATTCTTAGCCAGCTCAGCGCCAAAAACGCCAACGCCTGCTTCAGAATCAGCAAAAGCAATCAGACCATCAATCGGCATGATGTCTGCTTCCAGCTCTGCGATATAAGCCTTGGTTGCTTCTGCTTCTTCCGCAGTACCAACAGCAGCCAGCCATTTTTCAGCAGTAGCCTTTGCTTCGGCGCTGCAGCTCGGAGCAGCAATTAAAGCTTCAGTTTGTTCTTTTACAAAATTTAAAGTTTCTTGTGTCATAATCTGTTAACCTCCTCGTGATGCATTGCACATCATCTGTACATATCATAGTACCAAAGTGCAGTCATGTAAAGTACGCACTTTCATGTGCGCTAGTTACCGCAAGGTTACTATTGTAGTATCCTGCGTATGCCCATTCTAAGAAGAGTAGCTTGATGATAATTACATGTATACTGCAATCAGCGGAAAGTATCATATTAATACACAAAAACTTATAAAATTACCAGGCAGCCACTGTTCCGTCAGCACGCGGCTCCGTTGCTCCCGCCAGTACGCCGTCAGCGCAGCGCCAAATGATTTCACCCCTGCCAAAGCTGGTGTAATCGCTCATAACGCGCACATCATGACCTTGCTTGCGCAGCTGCTCCACTACCTCCGGCGCAAAGCGGTCCTCCAGCCACACCTCGCGTCCGTCAATCCACTGCCAGCGCGGCGCATCAAGCGCAGCCTGAGGATTCATCAGAAAATCAATTGTATTCATCAACACCTGCACATGACCTTGCGGCTGCATATAGGCACCCATAACACCAAACGGACCAACTGCTTCACCGTCCTTAGTCAAAAAGCCGGGAATAATTGTATGATAAGGCTTTTTACGCGGCAGCAGGAAATCATCCGAAGATTCGTCCAAGCTAAACCCTGCTCCTCTATCATTAAAGTTGATGCCATAACCAGGCAGCACAACGCCACTGCCAAAGTCTTTGTAGTTGCTCTGGATAAAGGAAACCATATTTCCCTCGTTATCTGCAGTACACAGATAAACAGTACCGCCGCAGAAGGGCTTGCCTGCTTCCGGCAGCAAGGCCTGCTCGCCAATCAGCGAACGGCGCTTGGCAGCATATTCCTCGCTCAGCATCGCCTCTACCTTCGTACGCATATAGCGTGGGTCGGCAATATACTGCATGCCATCGGCAAAGGCCAGCTTCATGGCCTCAATCTGCTTATGCAGCGTTGCTACACTGTCGCGTCCGTCAAAATCAAAACCCTTCAGGATATTCAAAGCCATCAGCGCTGTAATACCGTGACCATTTGGCGGCATCTCCCACACATCATAGCCACGGTAATTAATATGCACCGGTTCAACAAATTCCGCATGATAGTCTGCCAAATCCGCCAAAGTCAGGCAACCACCGGTCTTTTCACTGAAATCGACTATTTTTTCGGCAAGCTCACCGCGATAATAGCTTTCGCAATAGCTTTCCGCCAACAAGCGCAGTGTTTTGGCATGGTCCGGCAAACGTACCAGCTCTCCTGTGCGCGGTGCCACGCCTTGGGGCGCAAAGGTGGCAAACCAGGGCGCAACAGCAGGATTATCCTTATACGGCGCAAGCGCCTCAATTCCCTCCTGCCAAAAGCGTGCTACTATCGGTGAAACAGGATAACCGTTTTCCGCATAATCAATAGCAGAGGCAAATAATTGCGCAAAGGGCAGACGACCGAAACGCTTGTGCAGCTCCGCCCAGGCTGAAGGCGCCCCCGGAACAGTCACAGCCTGCCAGCCTCTGAACGGCATTTTATCTGTATGTCCTGCAGCACGCACTGCCTCCGCCGTCAGGTTCTGCGGCGCATAACCGCTGCCGTTGATACCATAAAGCTTATCCTTTACCCAGACAATCGCAAAGCAGTCGCTGCCAAGACCGTTATTCGTAGGTTCCACTACGGTCTGACAAATTGCTGTGGCTATGGCTGCATCAATAGCGTTGCCACCTTGCTGTAAAATTTGCAGCCCCGCCTGTGACGCCAATGGCTGCGAGGTGCAAACCATCCCGCGTCTGCCATAAACTACGCGACGGCGCGAAGCATAGGAATATTGTTGTCCATCGAATTGCATTTGCATAATTATCACTCCATAAATGATGATTAGTTGAAAAAAGCACACCTTTGCAGATGTGCTTTTAATAAAAATCAAGTAATTATAAAATCTTGGACAGGAAGTTTTTGGTACGTTCTTCTTTCGGATTACCAAAAATCTCCTCAGGAGTTCCTTCTTCCAAAATTTTGCCGCCGTCTACGAAGCATACACGGTCGCCAACCTCACGGGCAAAGCCCATTTCGTGAGTAACAACAGCCATAGTCATGCCTTCGTTAGCCAGCTGCTTCATAACATCCAGAACCTCGTTAACCATTTCCGGATCAAGAGCACTGGTAGGCTCGTCAAACAGCAAAGCCTTCGGCTTCATGCACAGCGCACGCGCAATAGCAACACGCTGTTGTTGGCCACCGCTGAGCTGATCGGGATAATTATTGGCTTTGTCTTCCATGCCAACCTTTTTCAGGTACATATGCGCAGTCTTTTCTGCTTCATCCTTAGAAACGCCACGCACCTTCATCGGTGCCAGCATCAGATTCTGCATAACAGTCATATGCGGGAACAGATTAAAGCGCTGGAATACCATGCCGACTTCCTTACGGATTTCGTTGATATTAGCCTCACCGTTCAGTGGAATACCGTCGATAACGATGCTGCCGCCAGTAGGCTCCTCCAAAAAGTTGATGCAGCGCAGCAGAGTACTCTTACCGCTGCCGCTGGGGCCGATGATAACAACAACCTCTTTTTCCGCAATAGTCAGGTTTACACCCTTGAGTACGTGCAGATCACCAAAGCTTTTCTTCAGATCTTTGATTACAATCATTTCCTTGCTCATTTCGTGTCAAACCTCCGCTCCAGATAACCGGTAAACCTTGCAACAGCAAAGGTCATAATCAGATAGATAATAGCTACAGCCATCCAGATTTCAAAGG
>OQVR01000610.1_pt1 | contig 16073 bp, 12 predicted proteins | sample 1691521 | NCBI WGS metagenome assembly OQVR01 (sample SAMN03418256, study PRJEB22391) | human gut metagenome | biome: human-gut; feature: organic feature; material: feces | host: Homo sapiens | place: Tanzania | collected 2013-01
AAGATATTATGATATAGTATCCCACGCTGGGTCTTGCCTGTGAAAAGGCCCAGGGCAAGTGGGACAATGTCAAGCTGACGGTCAGCCACGAGGATGTCGTGGTTTGTCAGTAGTCTTCTAAGAAGACTACTTTAGGGACAGCAATGTCCCTATTTTTTTTATTGAAATTGAGAATTATATTCACAATGTAATAAATTATGTTTTTATTTTTTTTGAAAGTGAGGAAGAAAATAATGTCAATGTTAAATTTTCTTATGAATGATAAAGAATATGAAATCCAAGCAAATATGCAGGTTGCTACTATTCTATCACAATTCGATTCTAATTATATTATGGATGTAATTTCTGATACTATAGATCAGCAATTTCAATCATTTAATACAATAACAAGACCAAATATAGTTCAATCTTTTGAGGAATATTTTAAACAACTTAAGTTCCAATATCCTACTGATATTGAAAATATTGATGATACTAGATATAGTGCATATCAAAATATAATTGATATTATCTGTTCTAAATTTAATCTAGATAGATTTAACTTAGAAACAGTAGATAATTATACTTTAGCTTTTTTCTTATATGATTTCTTTGTATCTAAATTTGATCTTTATATGGTTAATTTTTATGCTAGATTTGTTGTACAAGAGAAGAGTAATATCTTTATCAATCTTGGATTACAGAAATCTTCCGAACTAGGAGATGCTAGTTCTAATTATAATAGATATGCTTTTAGTGATGATGAAGAATTAGCAGCAGTTGTTGCTAATCTACCTAATATTCTATCAGCACTCAAGAGCAATGATATATCTGATACAGATATCTATAGAAGTATTTATAATAATCCAGATATTGTAAATTTATTTGAAACTCATATTGCTCCTAGTATATCTATATTTGATATTTATAATAGAATTTTATTTAACCAAGTTTTATATCCTTCAGTTATAACTCAAATTAGATTAAAGATTCAAATGGAAAATAAGCAAGCATTTGAGATAGGTAAAAAGAAACTAGAGCAAATAAATCATAAGAATAAATAAATATCGTATCTCCTTTATTTTCCACATTAAAGTAAGAATCATATAAAGGAGGTTTAATTATTTATGGATAGATGTAAATGTAATGAAACTTGTCCTCCAGGATATCGTCATATTACAGAACATATTGAATATGATAATTGTATTCCAAATCATATTTTTGATCCTAATCCTCCAGCATATAATGGTGCTGGATATCATTTTCATGAAACATGTACTAATAGAGTTTCTATGTGTCAACCTGGAATTGGGACTGGTCTATATGGTCCTTGTGGACCATTAAATATATCTAATGCTAATTGCACTGCTTCTATTCTTACTAATGTAGAAACTAAAACAAATATTGTTTTAACCCTCACTTTCAAATATACTAATAGTTCTTTAAATAATTCTGTTGATTTACAAGCTGGAAAAATATATACAGTTGTGTATATAGAGAATGGAACTCTTAGAAAATGTTCTGGTAAGATTACCAATATTTATAAGGTTAATTCTTTAGAAGAAGATAATATCTATAAAATTAAGATTGATTGTTCTTCTAATTATTCCAATTCAGTAGTAATAATCAAATCAGATCAGATTAGAGATATTAAAGAATATCATCAATATGCTGAAGAGGAATCTACTATTGGTAAATCCTTACATCGAAATGGTACTACTACAGCAGCAGTATTAAAAGATGTATTAATTGAAGATGCTGTATTAGATGAGAATAATAATATTCTATCTGGAACAATCATTTCAGGAACTATTAATAATGGTACAACTATTAATGGAGTTGCAGAAGGGTTCAATTCTAATAGTCATAAGATATTTGTTATTAATGGTACTACTGAAAATGGAATTATTCAAGATGGTTCTATAATTTCTGGATTTGTTCGTTCTGGTGATATAGATGGTAAGAAAGATGATAAAACTGGTATCATTGAACAAGCTACAGTTAAGGGAATAATTACCAATGCTATAATTATGAACTCTGAAGTACTTGGAGGTAAAACATATAATGGAACTGTAATCGATCCGATTATAAAGAATTCTGTTCTTAAGGATGCTGAAGTTACAGGTACTGATATGATTACAACTGGTGGTACTACTATTGGAAATATTACAACTGGAGGCACTACTATTGGTGGAAGTGCTAATGGTGGTATAGCATATGGTATGATTGAAGGTCACCAATTTACTATCGAAGATGGTATTACTGTTGGTAAACTAACTACTACTGGAGGAAGTGTAGTTGGAGGCCAAATTATTGGTGGTACACAAATAGGAAATGCAATAATTAATGCTATGATTGTTGGAGGTACAGCTATAGGAGGAACTACTATTGGTGGAGACACTTCTGGTGGTCAATTGATTCCAAGTAAAAATGCTGTTTCTCCAGTACAAAAACCTCATTCTTCAGTTATAAATTGTGAAGAACAAAATAAGAAGATTCAAGAAGAATTAAATTCTCATGATGGTAAATTTGTTACTATCACAGATGGTCAATCAGTTAAAATTCAAATTTAATAAAATATCCCAAGGGTTTAATTGCCCTTGGGAATTATTTTTTGAGACTTATTTATAAAGGAGGTTATGAAACCTATGAACAATAATAAGATTCAAGATGACCAAGAATTTTTATTCTATTTAGAATTCAATAATATTGATTATAAAGATTATGATTATATAGAAAATAAAACTACTAAAGAAGAATTAAAAGATGGATTTAAAATTGAGAATAAGAGATGGTATGAAAATCCAAATCTTTGGTTTAAAGTATTCTCTAATAAAGAACTTGATAAAGGTCATTATTATCTTTTAAATAGAGATTTTGATGTATTTAATAATAGATTATTAAGTGCTATATTTGTAGCATCAGAATATGATCTTAATCAAGATATTATTGATACTATAATTGAGATTTATAAATTCAAGAAAGATTTTTTAAAACCAATTCTATATGAGGATATATTATCTTTATCAATGAATAAGAATCCTAAATTATTTGAATCATTTTTAGAATGTTTCAAAGAAGATATGAAAGATTCTGGAAAAAGAATTGGAGATATTGATAATGGATATTCTTTTATAAGATCTTGTAGTGAAGGATTTAATAGAATTGCAGAGCTGATATTAGAAGATGGATATGATGCAAGTGAACATGATTCATTAGGATTTATCATGGCTATTAAACATGCTAATTATAAAATAGCATATTCTTTATTAAATCATGGTGCTAAGATTGATACTAAAAATAGATTAGCATATAAGATGTTTTTGAGAAATGAAAATAAACGTATTTGTCCATCTGGAGAAGAATGGTATCATAATGAATTATTAAGATTATTTAAAGAAAACAATAAACAAAAAGTAAAGGAATGATTTAAATGAATGAAGAAATCCCATCCTTTATTAAATTAGAAGGAGAAAAATTATTATTTCAAGGTGAAGATAAAGAATTAGTAGCCTATATTCCTGAGAAGTATTTTGAGAGAAAACTTGCTGAATTAGAAGGAGATTATATTAATTTAGTAGGGATATTTAATTATACAGTTCAAAATACTAAAACTGGTAAAAATAATGGATTACATAATTTCATTTATCCAACCTATATTACAACTAGACCTGGGTCTGTTGAAAAGGTAAAAGGTATTAGATTAATCAAAAATTCTGATGCAGAAGATTATAGAATTTTAAGATATAAACCTGGAGATATTGTAATAAATTCTACTAAGACAACAAGATTTGTTGGTAATGTGGAGAAAGTAATGAACTTATTTTTTATATTGGGATATATTCCTAATACTATTCCATATGATAAACTTGGAGATATTATGTTTGAATCCATGGATATATTCGGTGATAGCTTTGGTGTTAATGCACAAGTTATGGGAATTGCCTTATCTGAAGTATGTAGAGATAAGAATGATCCAACTAAACCATTTAGATTAAGTAAATCTAATGATATGCATGATTATAAATCTATGAGTATTAGAAATGTATCTAAATTGATTTCTCCATATACAGCATTAATATCTGAAGATTTTGATGAGTCTATTCTTTATGCAATGATGAATGAAAATCCAAAAGATACACCTCTTGAAAAAGTACTAGTTGGAATAGATAATACTTAATTTTTTATTACAAGTCAAATCTCCTGCTTTAACATTATTATAATTGAAGATTCTGTTCTTCTTATATCATAAATTTGATTAAAATAATTAATAAAAAAAGATTTCTATTATATAAATAGATTCTTTAATAAAAAGGAGGAATTTAAATGGCAGTACCTGCTGTGTCCATAATTTGGGATGATCAGTCTGCGATTAACAAGGTTAATACAGTCGTTGAAGATACTGTTGATAGACCTATTATTATGGTTGCTAGCTCAGCTGATAAGGGTCCTGAGGAATGGAAAACAAAGATAATGGGACAGACTTTCTATGACTACTATGGTCAAGTTCCATCTTTTTCCAAGCATGGTCAGCCTCTTATTCAGGCTGCAAATGCTATTGATGCTGGTGCATATGTAACCTTTAAGCGTGTTGTTGCAGATGATGCAACTCTAGCCAATATTGGTATTGTTGCAGAATTAAAGTATACTTCTGTTGGTTATACAGACCCAACAACTGGTATGTTTGTTTGGGAATATAAGGATCCTTCTGGTGTTGTTAAGAGACAATTCTCTAACACTGATCCTTCTACTAGTTCAAAGACTTATACTCAAGTATTCACTAATCAGGTTAATGTAGCATTTAAGGCTGTTACTTATAATCTTGGTGGTACTAGTGTTGGTGCTAATTCTAATAAGCCATCTGATTTTGCAAATCAGTTGTTTAATACTTATGCTCATAAGGGAACTGTTGGTTCCAATGATCAGACTTATCCATTATTCATGATTACTGATAATGGTCGTGGTGAATCCAAGAAACGTTTCCGCATTTCTCGTGATACTACTACTTCTAGACCAGTAAATTATGTTCGTTACTTTATTGAAGTAATGGAAAATGATAAGACTCTTGAGACATTCGCATTTACACTAAATCCTGATATTATCGAGCAGGATAGAAATGTAAATATTCAGAATGTTATTAGAAGCAGATCTCATCAGATTCGTTGCGTATTCTTCGAGGATGAATTTAATGCATTCTGTGAGAATGTAGCTTCCTTGTTGAATGTAACTACTTCTGTAGATACAGATACTCTGATTACTACTGGTGTAACTGCTGATGAGTTTAAGCGTCAGGATCCTATCTTTGGTACTGATTTTTATGGTAATACCTATACTTATCTGAAGTGTGATTATGCTATTTTGAATAATGTTTTTGGTATTCAATTAGCAAATGGTACTAATGGTTCTTTTGGTGATGCTCCTATTAAGGCAGCTGGTTACAGTGCTCAGTTAGTACAGGCTTTTGATGGTACATTTGATGATAGTATTTATGATCTCGATAATAATCGTATCGATGCTATTTTCGATGCTAATTATCCAAATCCTGTTAAGAGAGCAATCGAGGATCTTGTAACATTCCGTGAAGACTGCATGTACTTCCGTGATATGGGTCTTGGTCTGGCATCTATCGGTAATATTCGAGTAAATGATAAGTTTAACTTGAAGAATCGCTTTTGTGCAACATATGTAAACTCTTATGATATTTATGATCCATATACCCGTAAGCAGATTTCTGTAACAGTAATGTATGATCTAGTTCGTCTATTTGTTAAGCATTTCATCAACGGTAGAACTCGTCCATTCTGTGGTGATAAGTATGGTGTAGATATTCCTATTGATAATATGGTTCCAGGAACATTAAATTTCTCTCCTAAGAGAACTCCATCCTTAGATCAGAAGCAAGAGCTAGATGATATGAGAATTAATTATCTCTCTTTCTATGATGGTAATATTCTTGCTATGAATAGCGAATATACTTCTCAGAGTGAGTATACTCAGTTGAGCTGGATTAATAATGTTCTTGCTGTTCAGCAGGTTATCAAGGCTATTCGTGTTCTCTGTCCAAAGATTCGTTATAGTTTCTTGGATGGTGAAGATTTACAGAACTATAAGAAGGATGTACAGAACCTGATTGTAGATAAGTATTCTTCTTTATTTAAGTCCTTCTCCATCGAATATGTTGAAGATGGTACTTATGATTCCAATAAGATTATTTATGCTTGTCTATATGCTAAGTTCCGTAATTTCGTTCAGACTGAAATCTTTAAGATTATTGCCTTACAGTCTTAATAAAAAGGAAGGTGAAATATAAATGGCAACTGAAGATACTTCTAATATTTTTAGTGGAACAATGACTCCACAAGAAGTCCAGCAGTTTACACTCATGCGTGGTGTAACAGACTTCTCTAATCTGAATCAGTATGACCTGTATGAAACAGGTTATTCTTTCTTAATTTGTCTTTCCATTCCAACCTTCTTGCAAAAGGCTAAGGCGTTGAATGAGAATTACAAGATGCTAATTAACAACTATTGTCATATTATTGAATATGATTTCCGTGGTTGTCAGGGTATTGAGGATATTACTTCTGATCCTTCTCCTCTTACTAATGGTATTAATGAACTTAATATTATTACTAAGGTTAATGAGCAGGCAGCAACATCCTTTAGTATGAACTATTTCGAGCGTAGTGGTTCCATTATCACTAAGACTCATGAATTGTTCTTACGTGGTATTAAGGATCCTCGTACTCAGTTCAAGCGTTATCTTGGATTGATTACTGGTCCTCGTGCTGATACTTCTAGCAATAATTTGAATAGCACTCATCTGGAGGGTTCTTTCCAGAATGAAGTATTCCATTATCTCTTAATTGTAACCGATAATACTGGTTATAATGTTGAGAAGGCATATATTCTAGCTTCTTGCCAGCCATCTACTGCAAACACTTCAATCTATAATGTTGAACGTGGTCAGATTGGATTCCAGGAAATGAGCATTCAGATGAATGGTATTCCTCTCTCTGGTAGAATTGTAAATGAAAAGGCTAAGAACTTCTTGAAGTATATTAATGCTCATACTTGCTTCGATGAGATGCAATTCGGTTATGATATCTTCTCTGATAGTAAGTATAATATGGAAGAGATTGGTAATGCTATGACCTCTTCTCCTATTTATAACAATGGTAGCATTGTTTATAAGGAAAGCGAAAGCAATGGAATGGGTTATGGCAGCTCCTCTACTCAAAATACTAAGCGTGAATATTAATACTTTATAAAAAATATCTCCAAGGGATTTATTTCCCTTGGAGATTTTAATGGCTTTCACATATCAATAATCACAAACAGAAAATAGATATTTAAACAGGGGGTTAAATCAATGGCAAAGCCTAAGAATTCATTAAATTTAGATAGTATGAATAATATTAATAAGAAGCTAGCTCAAGATATTCAAAATAATATTAATACTGTTTATAATAATACTTATTTTAGTGATATTAAAAATACTTCTTATATTAATAGTATAAGACGGAGAATTGACAATGATATCAATTCTCTGATAGATAAGAATCGTTTAAGAACAAATGGTTCTAATATTTCTAATCTGTATGCTAAAACACTGGCAAAAAATGATTCAGAAATAATAAAAGAATTAAGACATACTTTACAAGATGAATCTATGATTTCTGATATAATGGATTTATATTCTCAAAATGCTGTATTAAGAGATATAGATAGAGAAATAGATGTTGTTTGTAAATATATGCCTAAACTTAATCAGGCATTAGATATCAAAGCAGATCATGTATTATCAGCAGATCATTTTAATAAAGATGCTTTAGAGATCGTAGTAAATACAAATGATTCTCAATCTTCTTCTAATTCAGATCCTAAATTTGATCAATCTAAAGATATTAATTATTTTAAAAATAAATATAAACTTACTGAAAAGATTGCTGAGATTTATAAGAAGACTGCAAAATATGGAGAACAATATATATATGTAACTTCATACAATAAAGCTCTTAAATATTTAATGCAAAAGACTAATAACCCAGGAATGTTATCCGAGAATGGATTGTTAAACGAATCAGTATTAGAATCTGAGATTATCAATTCTAGTAGAATTCTAAATTTTGTATATAGAGAAACTCCTCTCACGGAATCCAGTAATATTACTAATAACTCCTCTAATAATAATAATATATTAATAGAATCAAATGAAGTTCCAAATGAAGATTATTTTGGAATTCAAATCGAATTAAACAATACTGGAATCATCCCAAGTATCATTAAGCAGGAAAGTTCAATGAGACGTGTTTTGGAAGAAACATCTCATGTATTTACCGCTAACGGGGTTAAATCTAGTAAGAGTTTACTTAGTAATTCTAATTATTTAAATATTAGAAACCAAGAATTTGCTAAAGGATTACAATCTCCAACATCATTAGCAATTGATGGTATGAATGATATTGAAAATAAAAAAAATAATGATTTTGATAAGATTGATATTCCTGGTGCTGTTGTAAGATTATTAGATCATACAATGGTAAAAGCTATTTATATTAATGATGTTTGCCTTGGTTATTATTATATTGAAACTAATAAGAATATGGATAGAGAAGAGCAAACTACATTTACTTCTACTTTAGGTGGATTACGTCCAAGAAGATCTACTACAAGTAGAGAAAATATGAATAATCAGGATGGTAGTAATGATATTGTATTACAAAATATTGCTAAGCAAATTTCTAGCAAAATAGATACTAATTTTATTAATGCTAATCAAGATCTTGCTCCAGAGATTTATAGTATTCTTAAATATAATGCTGATAATGGAAATGGTGGAGGAAGAATTGGTAAGGTAAGAATAACATTTATTCCACCAGAAGATATTGTTCATTGTTATTTTGAATATAATGATAAAACCAAGAGAGGTAAGAGCGATCTTCATAACTCCATTTTTCCTGCAAAACTATATTCTTGCTTATATATCTCAAATGTAATTGCATTACTTACAAGAGGATATGATAAGAGAATCTATCATGTAAAACAGTCTGTTGATACAAATATTACAGCTGTTCTTATGAATGTTATAAATCAAATCAAGCAGTCTAACTTTAATCTACGTCAGATTGAGAATATGAATAATATCATGAATATCACTGGTAGATTTAATGACTTAGTAATACCACAGAATCAGAATGGCGAATCACCAGTAAACTTCGAAGTATTACCTGGTCAGCAAGTTGAAGTTCAAAGTGAGTTTATGAGAACATTAGAAGAGATGGCTGTTAATCAAACTGGTGTAACATCAGATATGATCAGTATTCAAAATAATGATCAGACTGCTACACACTTAACACAAACTTCTAGTAGATTCTTAATGAAGATTTATAACAGACAACAAAAGTATCAAAAGATTCTATCTGAGATAATTACGAAAATATATCAGGCTGAGTATAATTGCAATGATACAGTTGAGGTCAAGTTACCTCCTCCAGCAATGTTGAACTTTACTAATACTTCTCAGTTATTAGCATCTGGTAATGAACTTATTCAAAATATAGTTCAGATGAAGATGGGTGCTGAAATGGATGAATCCTTAAAAGCTACATACACTGGAAAGTTAATGCAATACTATTATAATTCATTCCTACCAATGGATGAAATAAATAAACTAGCAGATGAAACTCGTATAGAAGTAGAAGCTGAGAAGTCTTCAAATGGTGGTAATGGAATGGATAATGGTGGTATGGGTATGTAAAACAAAAAAAAAGAGACCCCTTTAAAGGGGTCTCACCAAGATTAATGAAATCTAATATTATCATATTTATTGACAAATACATTAATCTTGGATAATCCAGCTATCATCATATCCATTATTTCAGTCCCTTCAGTCTTTGACAACTGATTCTTGTTGAACTTTACTTTGCACCCAACCAATGAATTGATCATATCAGACAATTCGACAGTAATCTGTCGACGATCCATAGTTGTGGATCTTTCAAGTTTATCCATCATATGATCAAAATTAGGATTTTTAGGAACAGGAGGGTTTGGAGTTGCTGGGGCAATAGCAGGATTTGCATTCATAGTGTTCTTTTTCATAATTAAACATCCTTTCTCTATAGAAAATATTTACTTCTTATAAGTATTTAATATACTTATTCACTACTATAATATATAATTGAAATATTGAAGTTTTACAAAAAAAAGAGAGATAAGGGATTTCTCCCTTATCTCTTATTTCATTGATTTTTAAATTTAACTACTGTTTTTAAGTTTTTATTATTATTAGCCATTTTAATCAATTCTAAATCTCGTTTATCAAGTTCCATTACCTTTTGATCTAAATCATTGTCAGATAAAGTGATTTCTGTGCATTTTGTAGCATACTTATTCATTACTGGAAGTTTAGATTTATAGTAATACTTGATAGATTTAAATCCAGTATCTATTACCTCTATATACATAGTATCTTTAGCTCTTGTTCTTCCTAAAGTCTGAATTGCTAATTGTTTAGATTTAAATGGTTCATTTAAAATAATAGTCATTTCTAATCCAGGAATATCTAATGCAGCACCAGCAGACTTAGTTGTAGTTAATATTATCTTATTATTTAATTGAAATCTTTTTTGGTCTTTAGGAACTAATGATGTAAATATACCTACTGGTAAATTTCTAAAGTAATAAGATAACCAATAATAAGTAATATTTATAGCATAATTAGTACCAATATAAATTAAACACTTCCCTTCTGGAGAAACTTTATTACTAATTATTTCCATAAGAATTCTTAGTAATTTAAAATAATTTGGTCTGGTTACTAAATAATTTTCATATTTGATTCTATCAAAACCATATACATTTTGACAATCACTAATTTGTAATGGATTAGGATGACTATTGAAATGAATAGCCAAATATTCTGTATGTGGATCATTATCTTGGTCAAACATAGATATCTTTGGAACTTTCTCATATAATCTTTGATATATCTTATCTTCATTAGTATCACTCTTCATTGGTGTAGCAGTAAGATAATATGTTTTCCAAGTATTAGTAAAATTATCTATCATAATGGTATTATCTAGATAAAGATGAGATTCATCAAAAATCTTTATACCTATCTTTAATTTCTTAAATAATTCACTAACAGACTCCCATCCATTATTATTAGCATATGCTTTAATAGTATCATGAGAAACTAAGTAAAACTTAATATTATTATGATCATGAATTCCATTAAATAATTTAATAATAGAAGCCTTTCCAGATATTATATATACTTCTTTATCGGTTAGATTAGTATATTCTAATATCTTTTCTTTCCATTGATATAACCAATCTATAGTAGATGTAATCATTGCTGATTTAATATGGTAATATGCAAATATAGTTATTGCTACATATGTTTTACCCTTACCAGTAGCAAGATTTAAAGATAATTGAGATTTATCTCTATTCTTATAATATTGATCTAATCCTAAACAGAATTTAAGAGCTTCAATTTGAACCTCATCTCTTGGTTTATACTTTAACAATACCTTATCTACTTCTTCATATTTATCAGGAATATTCTTCTCGAATATATCTCCATAGAAGTTTCTATAAATAAAATAATCATCCATACCTGATGGAAGATATAAATCTTTATTCTTATCATCATAGTATATACCAAATATTCTATATCTATGATATAATTTATCCCATATTGAAAACATCTTTTCAATATATGGAGAATCACCCATTTCATAATTATGAATTACAGTACAAGTTCTTCTTTTTTCTACTTTAGCAGACATAACATAATCCTTTCTTTAAAGTAAAAAATAAATTGAAGCCTTTATCCCCAATTAAGAGGATAAAGGCTAAATGTTATTTTTAATCTAATAATCTAGTTTTCTTTGAATTTGGTCTAAACTTCTCATAAATTTCTTGATGATTTGGAGGTAATTTATTACCCTTAGTAACAAACATAACTGGATTCTTTTTAAAATCAGTTGTTTTAGCATAAGGATCATCATAAATCTCATGATCAACATTCATAAACTTCAATGGCTGATGCATGAAGAATGGATCATATACAGAAGATTTATTCTTCTTAAAGGTCATTGGATCGTAAAGAGACTTAACCAACTTCTGATAAATCAGAGAAACTATAACAGATGGATGATCAGTTAATGCTTCATTTAAAGTTAATACCTCATATGGTTCATTGAAATTACCCCAATCAGGCATCTTCAATCTATCATAAATATTTCTAATCTGATTAGCTAATATTACTTCAAGATGAACAGACCTACAATGGATTTTACCCTTAATAACACTATCAACTAATTTCATTATTAATGTATTTATATCAAATTTCTTAGTAACATCTTTCTTATTAATAAGGTCAGTAAATACATCCAATGCTTTACCAAGATCATTATTCTGCATCTTTAAGAAGAAGATATTTATATCCTGAAGCTCCATTAATGGAATAACGATTTCAAAATCTTCACTATCAATATCGTCATCTTTAATAGATTTGATAAAATTTCTAATAATCTTACTAAAAGAATTTGATATATATAATCTTGCTTTTGAATTATCACCACTTTCTTCATCTATAATAGAAGACATATCCATTCTAGTACCATCTGGACTTTCTACCTGAAAATCAGTTACATATTCATTGTAAATCTGAGTTTTACTATCATTCATAGAATGCTGATCATTAGAATAGAAAATATGCTTAAAGAAATCATCATCATTCTCTAACTGAACTTCACTAGGTTTAATAATAATATTCCATCCCTCTAATGATTCAACTGTATCAAAAGTTTCATTATTAAGAGAAACACTATTAATATCAATATCAAATATCTTATAGAAATCACTAACCCAATTAATAACTATAATCATAGTTTCAAGCAAATGTTTAGCAGACAATCTCATCTGTGTATATTGCATTGTAATAATTTCTGTAGCTATTCTACCAATATTGATATCAATATTAGTTCTAGAGAGTTCTCCATAACATCTTTTACAAATACCATGTCCTTCAGCAAAGGATTTACACATTGCTGGAGTTCTTAAGTAAATCCATTTTCCAATTAAATCAGTTCTATCTGGAGTAATAAGAAATTCTGGAGCATTCATATCTAATCTAGCATATCTATCAATAAAATGATTTAATATATCTTTATTCTTAATAAAGATATGAGCTAGATTATTTGTATGACAATCAAAATCCATGTCCGGATTCAAGAAAGTATCCATAGCATTTAATCCCAGTATCCTAGAAAATCCTCCAGATTCTCCGACATTTTTTTTAGAAATAATTTGGGCTACTCTGGATGCACCACAATCTATATATTCATAAAGAAGATTATTTAATCCTCCAGTAATATATGATTGATTAATAATATCATGATATATTGATCCTTGTCCATCTGGTTTTGTACCAATATTAAAACTATTCTCTTTATACTGTTTAATATTGATACCCTCTTGTGCAGCAAATGCATTTCTCAAACAATGTTCATGTCCCATAATTTCAACACTATTCATGATAAGATCAATAGCTTTATGAACAATTTCCATACCCTTATCCTTAACATTTTCTATAGGAACATCAGATAAGTCACAATGGATCAATTTATCATAATCTGGACAAGCATCCATTAAATCAATACTATCTTCTAAGTTTAGAGTATTAGCTAAGAATAAAGAAAAATCATCTACATCAATAAAGTTATATAAACCATCAGCAATGATATTATTCATTAATCTATTATCGGTAGTTGTTCTTCTTTTTAATATAAAGAATTTATCTATAAACTTCTTTATATCTTTGCTAGTAATATGATTAAGGAATACTAGATGATATGGCTTAATTGTCTCATCTCCCAGAGCAATAACATTATACCAAAGAATAAGATTAAAATAATAATCTGGTATAGTTAGATCAACTATTTCTCCATTACCAAAATCTATGGTAACAAAAAGAAATTTAACAGGGTCTGATTCAATACCGTCTTTCATCAAGCTTAGAATTCCATCATAATGATTTCTCCAATTATTAATATTAATGGAATCAGCTTTGACTACTAGACTACCTTTTGTGATTAGTTCATCATAAATGTAATAATTATTATGATTATCCAACATAAAACATATCTTCCTTTCTAAAATAGATAAAAATAAAACTCTCTTATAAAATTGTTTTTGATAGAATAAAGAGTTAAACTCCTTATAATATCCTCCTTTCTATTCTATCATTTATATAGTATATATTTTATTTTCTTTTTAGTAATTATGAGACAAAAAATACCGAAGATACCAATTAAGGTATCTTCGATATTTCGAGTATAAAACAGTAATACAAATATCCAATAGGGAGGAGGATCATAAAATAAATTTAAAGTAGCAATTAATTATTTTACAACCATTATTTATATGTTTCTAAAAATCATTAGCGAAGATTTCTAGTATTCATATCAAAAGCCCTTGGAGAAAGCTTAATTAATCTCTTCTGGCTCTTAACTGCATCATCACGCTTTACCTTATTAGCATACTTCTTATAAATACGATCAAGCAACTGACGCTCCTTGATACGATTCTTACGAAGAGCTTCCCAATCAGCATCGCCCATCTCTTTAGCCTTTTGAAGAGCTGCAAGGTGAGTACGACGAGTAAGGTCATCATACTTAGTCATTCTAACTACAGAACGACGACCAACAACACCTGCTTCTTCTAACTGATGGAACTCATCAGAATTCAGATAAGCCTTACGCTCTTGGTCATTCATCATAGAAACATGTTCAACAATAGCAGACTCAAGTAACTCATTCATATTAGCAATAGAAGAATTACCAAGTTCTTCATCATCAATCATATTTACGGATTCATCCAAACCCTCTAAAGATTCTCTAAAATTAAATTGCTGCTGATCACGATCAACATCATTACTTCTGAAAAGTGGCATAATTAAATTCCTCCTAATTTTAAATTTAAATTCTAATACCCTAATTCTGATTTTGCAATATAATAACTTAAATGATTTAGGGAGTACTTATAATGATGTTTTCAAATTATTCTTTAAATTTATTTTATAAATATACTATAATTATAAGAGGGAGGAAAAGGAATTGGATAAGAAATATTCTAAAACATCAATGTGAGAAGGAGATGAAATTTTTTTAAATGGAGGATTTATAATTATGATTTATTATGGGGAGTTTATTGATGGATTAATTTTTGTAACAGACTTTTCTAGGGGAAGTAGAGCATCTTTCTCTAAATCTTATATTTATTATGATAATAAAGAACTTTGTTATGAAAATACAAATATTTCCTCAATAGGTTCTAATGCTAAGAAACAAAAGAAAGCTTATGATTCCATGCTTGAAAAAATTTATAAGCGATTAAAGAATGAAACGAATTATATTTATAAAACTAAAAAGACTAAAAAGAAAATCAAGAGATATGTATCATCAACACTATTATCAGAGTTAGAAACATTAAAACATTATTAATTTTTAAATTCAATAGGGAGGAATTTAAATGAATGACAAAGAACTACCATCAGGAGAACTTATACAAAGGTACAAAAAAGATATGTTTAATATCTTACAAAAACTTTGTCCTAGATTAGATTTGGTAGAATTAGACGAAGCTATTAATTATTCTATTAGTAAGCATTTTAAGAGTCAAGATGCATTAATTGATAACAATTATACCAAGAGAAAAGCAACTATGGATTTTGTTTCATTAGCGAATCAACTTCTTAAAGGTGATATTATAATGACCACTCAAGGAGTATTATTTCAAAAACATGGAACAGTTAAAAATCCATTTTATAATTTCATTCAGTATCTTGTTGATAAAAGAGATGAAGCAAAGAATGAAATGAAGAAACATCCAAAGGGATCAGAATTATATAATAAATATAACTTACAACAATTGAACTACAAGGTATCATGTAATGCCTTGTATGGATGTGCTGGTAATTGGAGTTCTATTTTTTATAATCTTTATTTATGTACAGCTGTTACTGGTCAAGGAAGAGGATGTATTTCAGCATCAATAACAATGTTTGAAGGATTATT
>OQVR01000611.1_pt1 | contig 16071 bp, 17 predicted proteins | sample 1691521 | NCBI WGS metagenome assembly OQVR01 (sample SAMN03418256, study PRJEB22391) | human gut metagenome | biome: human-gut; feature: organic feature; material: feces | host: Homo sapiens | place: Tanzania | collected 2013-01
CGCTGCCGCGGCGGCGACATTGCCCTCCGTCAGCAGCATCAGGCTTTCATAACCGAACGAGGAAAAGGTGGTGAAGCCACCCAACAGGCCTACGCAAAGAAATAGGCGCCAGGCTGCAGGCAGCAGCCCCCGCTCCACAATCAGCGTCATCAGAAGGCCCATGCAAAAGCAGCCTATAATATTAATGGCAAAGGTTCCCCAGGGAAGCGCGCTGCCGCTTGCTCTGCTGATAAAATTACCCAGCAGATAACGGCACACTGCGCCCAAAGCACCGCCAACTGCTACACTTATTATTTCCATCATGCACTCTCCAATTGCTCAATATATTGCAGTGTATGCTGCCACTGTGTCTTCACCGTCGCCAGCTTTTCCTGTAGCTGTGGCACGGTGTAATCCTCACTGCGCAGCAGGCTGACAACAGCGGCAAACTGTGCCTGCAGGCCGGTCAGTCCCAGCGTTGCGCACACACCCTTCAGGTTGTGCGCATAACGCAGCACCTCCTGCCAGTTGCCTGCCTCCGCAGCCTCCTCCATCAATCTGTAATCATCCGTTGTCAGCAGCTTGCGCAAAAAGCGCACATACATCGCTTCACTGTCCATAAAGCGCTCTTCCAGCGCTTCCTTGATATCAATCGCCACATACTGTGGCAGTTCCTGTAAACGCACAGCTTCGCACCCCTTTCTGCTTTTAATGCTGCAGGTACGCACTCATCATCTGCGCCAGCAGCTTCATCTGTACGGGCTTCACCATAAAATCGTTCATGCCGGCAGCCCTCGCCCGTTCCACATCGCTGCTGTCGCTGTTGCCGGTCAGCGCCAGACTCGGTACTGTTTGCGCGTCATCGCGCTGCAGCGCTCTGATGGCCTTGGCTGCCTCGCAGCCGTCCATCACCGGCATCTGCATATCCATCAGCACCATGCTGATGCTGCCCTCGTCCGAAGCCTCAAACAGCTCCACAGCCTCCTTGCCGTCGCAGGCAGGCACAACCTCCAGGCCGTTCATCGTCAGCAGCTCGCTGATTATTTCCATGTTGATATTGTTGTCCTCGGCTACCAGGATTTTGCAGCCGGCAAAATCCTCCAGCTTCGGCTGCGCATCCTGCGGCTTGCTTTCCACCTTTTTCACGATGTTGAACGGCAGGGAAATAATCACGCAGGTGCCTTCATCAACACGACTGCTGATGTGAATGCTGCCATCCATACGCTCCACCAGGCTTTTGACAATCGTCATGCCCAAGCCCGTGCCGGTAACGCGCGGCACACCAAAACGGCTGTCGCGTTCAAACGGCTTATAAATCTTCTCCAGGAATTTGGCCGACATACCGCAGCCGGTATCCTTGATGACAAAGGTAAAATGCACGCGGTTGCGCTCGTTCCCTGGCTCCCGACGCGCCAGGAAGCTGATTTTGCCGTGTGCCTTGGTATATTTAAGCGCATTCGACAAAATATTATTCAAAATCTGCTGCAAGCCCTGCAAATCACCGCTCACCATTTCGTCGGCATGCAGCATCAGCTGGGAATCAAAAAACTTCTGCTCCAGCTCGGCCTGCGCCGCAAAAATATCACTGGTATCCTGCACCACCTTGGCCATCGTAAAGGTTTCCTGCACATGCTCCACCTTGCCGTTGTCCAACCGCGCCATTTCCAGGATATCATTAATCAAGGTCAGCAGCTGTTGGCCTGCAGTACGGATTTTGCGGATATATTCCTTCACCTGCATGCAGTCATCCTTGTGCAGCTCTGCCAGCTCCGCCATGCCGATAATGCCGTTGAGCGGCGCACGCATATCGTGCGACAAGGCGGAAAAGAACATGTTTCTCGACTTGGCATTTTCCTGCGCCACCCGCAGTGCCTGCTCCGTCAGCTGCAGATGCTCCAGCTCCTTCTGCTTTTCAGCCTCCACCTCACGGAAGAAGAAAACTGCTTCGTCCTCATTCAGCAAGTCGTCACGCATCAGGCGGACATTCAGCCATCTGTATTCCTTGCCGAAGCGATGGCGGAATTCACCGCCGAAGTCATTGATGTGACGTTCCACCAGCTCCTTGATATGCTCACGAGCAAAGCTGGCGGCGAACTCCTCGGCAGCCTCCGGCTCCACATTCTTTATCATCTCCTGCAGCAGCTCATCATAATCTCCCTCCGGCTCCTGCGGCCCCGGACTGGTGCTTTTCAGCATATAATAGCGTCCGGTAACATAATTCACTCTGAACACAGCCAGGAAGGATTTGCTCATGACGCGGATAACCTCATTGATGCTCTGTAGCTGCTTGTTCAGCATATGCTCACGCAAAGCCAAACCGGCAGCCAGCAGCAGAAAAATGGCCAGCGTCAGGCTGAACCACTGCATCAAATCCTCATAATCACCCAGCAGGAAGTCATATGGAATGGTTACAATAGATATCCAGCCTTTTTCAGAAACCTTGTAATAAACGCCGCGCTTATTACCTTCATAGTCAGTAATATAAGATACATCACTGTCAGAATCACGGATTTCCTTAAAGATTTTATCTACATAAGGTTGCTCTTCTTCTATCGACAGATTGCGGTCGTTGATGGTAAACATAATATTACCGGACGGATCGCAAAGGTAGTAATAGCTGTCCTTTGGCAGCTTATTGTCACTCAAAAGGCCATTCAGACGCTCCGGATAAAGATTTATCGCCAGCACATTGTTATCGCCAAAGCGCACAGCCATCGTCAGCAAGCGTTCATTATTCTTACCGTATTTATATATATTAGTATAAGCCACGCCGCTTTTATTGCTCAATGCCGCCTGATACCATTTCAGCGAAGCAACATCCGCCGGCTGTCCCTCCAGACGCTTGCCGATAAGATGCCCGTGAACGACAGCGCACATGTCAAAACGGCCCACATCAGCATTTTTTTCCATGTAGTCGGTAAAATGCGTCAGCGCCTCCTCCAGCTCGGCATCCGTCATATCAGGCTTCATTTCCAGCATATGTGCCAGGTTCTGCGCAGCACTGCGCAGCAGCATTTCCTGAGCTTTTATGCGTCCTGTTTCCCTTGTGGCAAAGCGGGCTGCCAGCTGTTGTCCCATAATATGCGAATTATCCAATATTTTTTCGCGCACAATATACAGGCTCACTAAGGAAACCAGCAGGAAGAAGGCGAAGATGCCTATGCTGTATAGAGATACCTTTATTCTGTTCCTAAAAAATTTAAAGTCCATAAGTCCTCCGTTGAGCCACTCTCAACAAACAAGTGCATATTTCATGCATACATATTTTATTATATAACACCCGGCACATCTCTACAAGTGCACACGTCAAAAAGCCGCCTGCGGAGGTAGAAGTTTCCTCTGCTGGCGGCTGATTAGATATTTATGTATATATATATGCTTGTCGCGTTACTATTGTTAACTCAAATATGGTATTAGGTAATGGTGATGACAAAAGGGGGAATGGGTTAGGCTTCTAATTTTGTTATTAAAGAAAAATACGCTCTACCCAAAAACTTCATTTCATGCTCTATATCATCTACATCCTGTCCCAAACGTAAATATTCATATTCAGCTAAACTACGCAATCTATTCATAAAAACATCAATAATACTAACTACATCATCCCTAGTCGTATACCATTTTACGTTATTCCACTTTAATATACATATCTTTTTTCCATTTTCATCGTATATTACTCTTTTACTAACATTAATCAAAAGCTCGTCAAAAAAACTGTCACTTTTTATCTTATTATAATCGCTTTCTTTAATTGCTACATTTACACAACTTGTATATGCCATAATCTCGTTTTCCTTTCTATATTTTAATTGGATCACGATCATACTACAAATTTAGCAATACGTCAACTTTTAAACAATCTACCACTTTTAAACAATTCTATTGAAGTAAATTTTAATTTATAGTATGCTTAATTCTGAAGAAGGGAGTTGAGTGCTACGTTGAACTGCAACTTTAACACTGCCTTAACGCAAAACTATCACAGCCAATCGCAAATCATCCGTATTCTGACAGAAAGCTGGGTAAGCGAGTATATGTATTGTCCCCACTGCGGGAATGCTTCACTTAATCACTTCCCCAACAACAAAGCTGTCGCTGATTTCTACTGTCCTAACTGCAATAATGAATACGAGCTTAAAAGCAAAGCAGGAAGCATCGGTCATAAAATTTCCGATGGTGCTTATCATACATTTATCGACAGAATAACCAGCAACAACAATCCTGACTTCTTTATTTTAAATTACAGCAAACAGCTTTTAACCGTAAATAATCTCTGGATTATTCCTAAGCATTTCTTTGTGCCTGACATCATCGAGCAACGAAAGCCATTGTCTGATAATGCTCAGCGAAAGGGCTGGATTGGCTGCAATATTCTTATAGATAAAATTCCCAGTCAGGCAAAAATAGATATCATTCATAACAGTATGCCTGTACCAAAAGAGCTTGTTCAGGCGCAAGTACAGCAGGCATCCTTATTATATACGGACAACCTAAGCTCCAGAGGCTGGCTTTTAGACATATTAAATTGTGTGAACAGCATAAAAACAGAAATGTTTTCGTTATCTGACATGTACCAGTTCGAAACGTTGCTGACAATCAAGCATCCTAATAATCACAATATCAAAGCTAAAATCCGTCAACAATTACAGCTTCTCAGAGATAAAGGCTTTATTGATTTTCTGGATAGAGGTATCTATAAGAAAATAGTAAAATAGTTTTGAGTTATTTTCTTGTCAGCTCTCTCTGCACCACTTGCACCACTACTATTGGTGCAAACGTAAAAACTGCTCCACAACCCCTAATATATATCCCTGTAAGTAAAGTCTTCGTAAGGGTTCTAAACCTTTATTATATAGGCTTTAGAGTGACTTTAAGTGTTTTTTATTTATATTATATTAAAATTTCTGAACCTATGATTTTTTAGCAAAAAGGCTGAAAAAAGTGGTTCAACTGGTGCAAGTGGTGCAAACCGGTGCACCCTGCTCCACCCAAACAAGAAAACCAAAAGCTGCCAGCAAAAGGATTTTTCTCCTCCGCAGGCAGCTGATTTTTTTGCAATATATAATTATGCCTGTTCCGCTCTGGCATCAATAGCCGCAGCTTCCGCATCCGTCATATATTCCGGCTTAATGTCACGTCCCATATGGTTCAGCATCTTTCTGTCACTGCGAATCGTAGCGCAGGCCACAGTCGTCAGCATATTGCCGGTAATAGTAGCAGATGCACCAGCCTTAAACGCTGTTTCACCATCATTAGTCAGCAACGCACGGCCAGCGCCTAGGCGTATGTTGGCCAGCGGATTGATATAACGGAAGAAGGCCACAGTACGCAGGATATCCGCCTCACTCAGACTTGGCAGATGCTCCAGCGGCGTACCGGGAATCGGCATCAGCGCATTCAGAGGAATAGAATCAATGCCCAGCTCAGCAAGGCTGATAGCCATATCAAGACGGTCCTCCCAGGTTTCGCCCATACCGATAATACCGCCGGAGCAGGCGCACATGCCCTCCTCCTTGACCATCTTCAGCGTATTGATTTTCATATCGTAGGTATGGGTAGTGCAGATATTGGGGAAGTTGCGCTTAGAGGTTTCAATGTTATGATGATAGCTGGTGACACCGGCCTCATGCAGACGATGCAGCTGCTCACGGGAAAGGAAGCCCATGGAAGCGCACAGGTCTATCTTCAAATCACGGTGCATAGTTTCATACGCATGAATAGCCTTGTCAAATTCCTCGCCGGTCAGCGCCTTGCCTGCAGTTACAATGGAAAAGCGGTGCACGCCTTCCTCCTGGTTCAGGCGTGCCAGCTTCACGATATCCTCCTCCGGCAGGAAGCTGTAAACCTCGCAATCGGTGTGGTTATGTGCGGACTGCGCGCAAAATTTGCAGTTTTCCGGACAGCGGCCGCTGCGCCCGTTGATTATGGAGCACAAATCCACGCGCTCACCGACAAAATGCTTACGGATTTTATCTGCGCCTTCACATAATTCCTGCAGGTCGCAGGTCAGAAAGGCCTTTAAATCGTCCTGACGTGTCAATCTTCTGCCATCAATAATTTCTTGTGCTAATGCTTGCGGGTTCATAATCTCTTCTCCTTTATAACCTATTTACTCGGTAGGTTTATACCGTAAAAAAATAAGTGGTACGTTAACCTTGACGTTTTTAACGTTCACCATCTGTTAACCAAAATTATAGCACAGGATAACCATGAGTGCAAGAAAAGAATCAGCAAAATTTTGCCGCTAAAAATCTTAGACACCAGCTACCGGCGAAGCAGCAAGCAAAAAGCTACAGCCCAGCGCCTGTCGGCGCCAGGCTGCAGCCTGCAATTTTTAATTATCTTCGGCACCACTGCCAGATGCGGTATTCCAGCCAGGCGCAGAACACACCGCTGAAATCCAGCAACACATCCGACACCCTGCTGGCACGTCCCGGCGAAAAGCTTTGAATATATTCGTCCAGCACCGCCGCGAACAAAGCCAAAAACAGGATATAGCCGGTTGCTGTGCGATTTGACACGCCCACAGCACTGAAGCTGTGACACAGTAAAAGTCCCAGCAGCGCAAATTCGCAGAAATGCGCCAGCTTGCGGATATGATGCTCCACATCACCCGTCATCTGGATATCCAGATGCTGCGCCAAAAGCTGCGTCAGCGCAGTCACCCAGCCGCTAAGCTGGGATGACTGCCGCAGGGGCAGCGACGAATTATAAAAGATTATGCCCACAAAACAGGCAGTTAGTAAAAACCAAAAATACTTCATATAGCTCCATCACTCACTTAATGTGTCTGCAGCCAAAATCAGATATGACGCGTCAAGCACTCCATTACCATCATATTGCTGACAACGCCGATACCGCCAGGAACAGGCGTAAAGGCGCTCGCCTTTTCGGCAACAGCAGGGTCCACGTCACCCACCAGCTTGCCGTCCACAGCGTTGATGCCTACGTCCACAATCACAACGCCCTCTTTAACCATTTCCGGCTTCACAAAGCAGGCCTTGCCCACTGCAGCGACAATAACATCCGCCTGCTTTAAAATCTCCGGCAGGTTGCGTGTACGCGAATGACAAATGGTAACCGTAGCATTTTTCTGCAGCAGCAGCACGCTCACAGGCTTGCCTACAACATTGCTGCGGCCGATAACAACAACGTTCTTGCCCTCCAGCTCAATGCCATAGTGCGCCAAAGTTGCCATGCAGGCACGTGGCGTGCAGGCAGCAAAACGGCTGCGTCCCATGAACACATCACCGATATTCTGCGGATTCAGGCAGTCCACGTCCTTGTTCGGGGAAACTGCTGCGCCTACGTTATCGCTGTTGATATGCTTCGGCATCGGCATCATCGGCATAATACCGGAAACATACCGGTTACGGTTCAGCTTTTTGATGATGCTGATAACCTCCTCCTCGGGAGTATCAGCAGGGCAGGCGATAACCTTGGCTGCACCGCCCAGGCTTTCAATCAATTTGACCAGTCTGTCCTTATATACGTGAGATGCAGGATCATCACCCACAACTAAAATAGCCAGGGTTACTACCAGGCCTTGCTGCTTAGCAACAGCAATCTTTTTTGAAATAGCCTCACGGTAAACATCAGCAACAGGCTTACCCCTCATTAAAACAGTTTCCATAGTAAATTCACCTCAAAACAAAACAGATAATTTATTATAGATAGAAATTATATTATAGATGACTCTTTATCCTCCGATTTCCTTAAAGGCTGGCGGAAAAGCGTCAGACTTTCTTAGAACAAACCGCTGATAACGCCATCATCCGTAACGTCAATCTTCTCAGCTGCCGGAACCTTAGGCAGACCAGGCATAGTCATAACATCACCGGTCAGAACTACGATAAAGCCTGCGCCTGCTGCAATGCGGCAGTTGCGGATAGTAATCTTGAAGCCGCTCGGACGACCTAAAAGTGCCGGGTCATCAGAGAAGGAATATTGGGTTTTAGCCATGCAGATAGGCAGGTTGCCGTAGCCAAGCTCTTCAAATTCCTTAAGAGCCTTATCTGCTTCCTTAGTATAGTTAACGCCGTCAGCGCCATAAATTTCCTTAGCGATGGTTTCAATCTTGCCTTTCAGGCTCATATCCAGCGGATAAATCGGTGCGAATTTGCTCTCGCCGCTGTCTGCCAGGGCAATTACTTCCTTAGCAAGGTCGATACCGCCCTCGCCGCCTTTAGCGAATACGTCGGACAGTGCTACATTAACGCCATGCTTAGCGCAGTGCTCGCGTACTGCTTCCAGCTCTTCAGCAGTATCCTGAGCAAAGATGTTGATAGCAACAACGCAGGGAACGCCGAATTTCTTCACGTTTTCGATATGCTTCTCCAGGTTTACGAGACCTTTTTTAACAGCCTCTACATTCGGAGTCTTCAGCTCAGTTTTCGGTACGCCACCATGCATCTTCAGCGCACGAACGGTAGCAACGATAACAGTTGCGTCCGGCTTCAGGCCAGCATAACGGCATTTGATATCGAAGAATTTTTCTGCACCCAGGTCAGCGCCGAAGCCTGCCTCGGTGATAGTGTAATCAGCCAGCTTCATGCCAGTCTGAGTTGCCATAACGCTGTTGCAGCCATGGGCAATATTAGCAAACGGGCCGCCATGGATAATCGCCGGTACGTTTTCCAGAGTCTGTACCAGGTTCGGCTTAACAGCATCCTTCAGCAGCGCTGCCATTGCGCCCTGAGCCTTAATCTGGCCTGCGGTAACAGGGTTACCGTTGTAATCATAAGCAACGATAATTTTTGCCAGACGCTCCTTGAGGTCATGCAGGCTGCTTGCCAGGCAAAGAATAGCCATAACCTCGGAAGCAACAGTAATATCAAAGCCATCCTGACGCGGTACGCCATGAGCCTTGCCGCCCAGGCCTACTACGATGTTACGCAGCTCGCGGTCGTTCATATCTACAACACGCTTCCAGGCAATGCGGCGCGGATCAATATTCAGAGCGTTGCCCTGTTGGATATGGTTGTCGAGCATTGCTGCCAGCAGCATATGCGCAGAGGTGATAGCATGGAAGTCACCGGTAAAGTGCAGGTTGATATCCTCCATCGGCACAACCTGGGAATAGCCGCCGCCTGCAGCGCCGCCCTTAATGCCCATGCAGGGGCCGAGGGAAGGCTCACGCAGAGCCACGATAACACGCTTGCCGAGCTTATGCATGCCCTGCGCCAGACCAACGGTCGTGGTGGACTTGCCTTCGCCGGCAGGAGTCGGAGTAATCGCGGTTACAAGAATCAGCTTGCCCGGCTGCTTCTCCTCTACACGACGGATCAGGTCATAGGAAAGCTTGGCCTTGTACTTGCCGTATAATTCAATGTCGTCCTCGCCGATGCCCAGCTTCGCAGCTACATCGGTGATTTTTTGCATTTTGGCTTGTTGAGCAATTTCAATATCAGATAACATAATTCATCCTCCTCGTATAGCAAATCGTTTAAGCTATCTAGTCTTATTCTCCCTCGGAGGTACTTTCTCCTGCCTATATAGCAAGTATACAAAATAAATTTCTACTGGAACCAAACCTCGACGGTGCTTCCGGCCTCCACCTCGCTGTCCTTGGCAGGACGCTGCTGGAAGGCCTTGCCGCTGCCGTAGGGCTTGAGCCGCAGATTGCCCTTTTGCAGAAGCTCTGCTGTAGCGCGCATATCAATGCCCTTGAAGTCGGGCAGCTTGATTTTGCCGTTCGGAAGCACCTGCAGCACCGGCGGCGCAGCCTGCGGCTGCTTGGCCTTGCTGCCTACGGCGTTCATCTCCTCGAAGGAGGGCAATCCCTCTCTCGACGAAGGCTGAATGCCCTTGGCTACCAGAATCTGCTGCAGCGTATCGCGGAAAATTGGCGCGCTGACCTGCGAGCCATAGAACGCGCCTCGCGGCGTGTCGAGCATAACCAGCATCGCATAGCGCGGCTTATCCGCCGGCACAAAGCCGACGAAGGAGGCGATATACTGGCCGATAGCATAGCCGCCGCCCTCTGCAATCTTTTCTGCCGTACCTGTCTTGCCAGCAATGCGGTAGCCCTTAATCGCTGCGGTCTTGCCGCCGCCCTCGCTGACTACCTTCTCCATCATCTCGCGCATCTGGCGTGCCACCTCAGGCGTCATAACGTTACGCACAACGTGCTTCTTGCCCTCCTTGAGCACCTTGCCGTCCGCGGAAACAATCTTCTTGACGATATAGGGCTGCAAAAGCTCGCCGCCGTTGGCAATCGCACAGATAGCACGCAGCACCTGAATCGGCGTTACGGAAATGCCCTGACCAATCGCCATCGTCGCAATATCCGGCTCATACATATTCTTGGGATCATAGAGAATGCCGCTCTCCTCACCCGGCAGGTCGATGCCTGTCGGCTCGCCGAAGCCAAACTTTTTCGCATAGCTCGTCATGCGTTCAGCGCCCAGCTGCATGCCCAGCTGCACCATACCGGTGTTGATAGAGAACTTGATAACAGTAGAAAACGGCACTACGCCCATGCCCTCGCTGTCCCAGTTATGAATAACGCGGTCAGCAATCCTGATGCTGCCCGAATCCTGAAACGGCGTGTTTGGCGTAATGATGCCCTCCGTCAGGCCCATGCAGCCGACAAGAGGTTTGAAAACGGAGCCAGGCTCGTAGGTGAAGCCAACAGCTCTGTTATTGAAGCTGTCATAGCTGTATTTATAATAAGCATTCGGATCAAACGTCGGACGGCTCGCCATACCAAGAATCTCGCCCGTATAGGGATCCATGATGATGGCCGTCGCCGCCTTCGCCTTCGTGCGCGCCATGGCATCGTCCATAGCGTCCTCCAGCACGTACTGCATCTTGCTATCCAGCGTCAGATAAACCGTCGACAGCTTTTCTGTGTCAGGCTTTTCCTGCTTATCCTTGCCAAGAATCTGCTTGCCTGCAACGTCGACGAGCACCGAATACGGCGTCTGCTTGCTTTTCAGCTCCTTGTCATACATATATTCAATACCGCTCAGGCCCGTATCGTCGTCGCCGACATAGCCAAGTATCTGAGCGGCAGCACGCTTCTTCGTATAATAGCGCTTGCTTTCATCCTCAAAGCTGAGTCCGGGAAGATTATATTCCTTGATAGCCTTTTTCACCAGCTCCATATCGTGCGGCTCCATCGTGCGCTGCAAGCGCAGATAGCGGCGGCCAGGCTCACAGAAATCCTTATACAGCTCGTCAGCATTCTGCTTGAGGATCGGCGCCAGCTGGTCAGCAGCTATGCGTCTGGCGTCACGCTGACCAAGCTTTTTCTTCACCGCCTCCGAGTCCTCCATCTTCTCCGGGTCGGCAATGAGCGCGCCCGTCATAATGCTGACCGCCAGCTCCTCGCCGTTGCGGTCGACAATGCGTCCGCGCGGACTATGCAGGATGCGGTCACGCTGCATCTGCCCATAGGCCTCCTGCTCATAGGCCGTGCCGCGAATAACCTGCACATAGACCAGCCTGATAAGAATCGGCAGCGCAATAAACACTACCATCAGTCCCATAACCCACAGAAAACGCTGCTTGAGCGTAGACATTTTCAGAAGCTTCTTCATCTGCCATACCCCCTGCCGCGTACTACACGCAAATCCTCACGTCTGGTGTCCGGCGACTGCGCCGCCAGCGACGCCTCGCGCTCCTCCTCATCATAAACCGAAAGAATCAGTCCGACGCAGACCATATTCACCAGCATGAACGTACCGCCGTAGCTGATAAAGGCCAGCGGTACGCCGATAATCGGCAGGTTGCCGCAGACCATTGCCATATTCACAAAGGACTGGCCGATAACGAGAAAGGTAACACCGGCGCTCACGAGAAAGGCTCGCAAATCCTTCGCATTCAGCGTAATCGCCACAAATGCCCACGCCAAAAGCATAAAAATCAGTATCAGCAGCGCTGCTCCCAACAGGCCGTTCTCATGACAGAAGAAGGCAAAGGCAAAGTCAGTATGTGCCTCCGGCAGATGGAAATACTTGCTTGCCGCATAATCCCAGTTGCTACCCCAAAAGCCGCCGCTGCCAATCGCCAGCTGTGACTGCACGCCCTGATAGCCTGCACCTCCGGCATCCAGCCACGGATCAAGCCAATACTTTAAGCGCTGCAAACGATAAGGCGCTGCCAGCGCCAGGCACGCAGCCAAGGCAGCCACCGAGCCCAGCAGCAGCACCAGCTGCTTACGCGGCAGACCGGCCATAATCACCATCAGAAACGTCAGGCCGAAGATAATCGACGCTGTACCCATATCAGGCTGCTTGAGCACCAGTCCGCTGAACAGCAGCGTCGTGCCAATCAGCTTCCAGAACTCGGCATTATGCGTAAAAAACGACACCACCTGCTGATGGCGGCGCATCCTGTCGAGCACATAGGCAGCCAGCAGGATAACCTCTATCTTCGCAAATTCCGATGGCTGCAGCGACATAAACGGCAGCGGAATCCAACGCACGGCACCGTTAATCGCCCAGCCAGGATCATGGCGCTTAAAAAACAGCACCACCAGCATAAGCAAAATACCTAGCAGCGACAATTCACGTATCCAGCCATTGTTGATGATTCTTTTGTAGCCCATGGCGTAGGCCAAAACGCCAAAAAACGTCGACACAACGACATTCAGCCAATACTTCTTGAAATATTCCAAAGGATCTGCACAATCAATATAGGTAGCACTAAAAACATTTATCGAACCAATAATAAGCAGCACAACCACCAGCATGATGATGGCCTGCTTCGGACTATCCCAGATAAGAAAACGTTTCTTCATGACAACATCCTAAAAAAACTTAAAAAACAACCTCGCAGAAATTAATCGGTGTGCCCAGCGCACTGAATTTCTGCTCATATTCTGTCTGCACCGGATTATCGTATTCCGAATGGTGCAGGTCGTAGCTCAAAGCGATGATGTTCAGGCCGAACTCCTTGAACTCCTCGACAGAGAAATCGAAGAGCGCACGGTTATCAGTCTTGAAGCGCAGATGTCCGCCCTCGCCCAAAAGCTCCTTATATTTCGCGAGGAAGCCGCGGTGCGTCAGACGACGCTTTGCATGGCGTGCCTTCGGCCACGGGTCGCTGAAGTTCAGATACAGCTCCTTGATTTCGCCCGGCTCGAACCAGTCGAGCAGATTCTCAGCGTTGGCGCAGATGATGCGTACGTTGTCGAGCTTTTTATCCTTCGCTGCCTTCGCCGGATAGTAGGCGATATCGTGCTGCGTTTCGATGCCGATGAACGCCTTCTCCGGATTCAGCTCCGCCATACCGATGGTGAAGCGTCCCTTGCCGCAGCCAATCTCCAGACACAGCTTTTTGCCTGGGAACAGCTCCTGCCAATGGCCTTTAAATTTTTCAATATCATGCATGAAGACATACTCGTCCATAACGTCCTTCATAGCTTCTTCAATCCAAGGTTTTTTTCTTAAGCGCATAATATACCTCACTAAAATTATATTTTGTCATTTTATATTATACATCGAAACGCCATGGATATAAAGGAGCTTTTTTACAGATAAGCGGCAAGGCAGCACTCTTGTAACCAGAAAAACGGTGTGCTATAATTAATATATAACGCTTTTGTGCAGGACACAGCAGCGTTTTTTATTTTTCAAAGGAAGTAACTATCATGCAAAAACAATATTTATTACCGCGCTGCCTGATGTTTCTCTTCGGTCTTTTTGCGATGACCATCGGCATTGCGCTCTCCTGCAAGGCAGACCTCGGCACCTCGCCTATCTCCAGTGTGCCTTGGGTTATGAGCATGTTCATGCCGTGGAGCATCGGTGAGATAACCATCGTGCTCAACCTGCTTTTCATCTTCGCCCAGCCAGTACTGCTACGCCAAATTTATTGGCGTGAGCTTATCGGTCAGCTGGTGACGCTGATTTTCTTCGGCAACGGCATTGATTTTGCTATGAGCCTTTTAAGCTGGGTTGAACCGCAAACGCTGTACTGGAAATGGTTCGACTGCTTGCTCAGCACTATCATTCTTGCCTTCGGCGTTTTTCTCTGCATCCGCGCCAAAATTTTTGTTGCTGCCGGTGAGGGAATCGTGCTCGTTATTGCCTTCGTCAGCAAGATAAAGTTCAGCATCATCAAGAACTGCTTTGACTGCACGCTTGTAGCCATTAGTCTGCTGCTTTCGTTCATGCAGTTTCAGGAAATGCGCGGTGTCGGTGTCGGCACCATTGTCGCTGCACTGCTCGTCGGCCGCTGGGTACAGCTCTATAGCAATCATTTGCACTGCTTCGATAAATGGCGCGTCGCAGACTAAGCGGCAAGGCAGCCGAAAATTTGCGGCCAAGAAGCCGATTTATACTAGTATCTGCTTCCAGATATGTGATATAATGGGAATAGTATCCTAGCGAGCGGCTACGTTATTTTTTATTTTTGGAGGCAGGTTGATGTTGATGTCGAAGGCGCAGCAGAAAAGTGGACAGAGCAGGCTGAGCGCAGCACCGCTAGTCGGGCGCTTCGCGCCCACGCCCAGCGGCTTCCTGCATCTGGGCAACGTCTTCTGCAGCCTGCTGGCATGGCTCTACGCCAAAAAAAGCGGCGGCAAAATCGTCCAGGTCTGCTTGCCGGAGCTTATCGAAGTAGTGCGCATAAATATCGCTGCGTCTGCTTTGAAAATAAGCGTCGCTGTCAGAGCCTGCGCCTGACCGAGGAATGCGGCGACTTCATCCTGCGGCGCAGCGACGGCGGTTATGCCTATCAGCTCGCCGTAGTCATCGACGATGCCCTCATGGGCGTCACGCAGGTGGTGCGTGGCTGCGACCTTTTAAGCTCCACGCCGATGCAGCTTTATCTCTACAGGCTGCTGGGCTTCACGCCGCCGAGCTTCTGCCACATCCCGCTGTTGACCGACGCGGACGGACGCAGGCTGGCCAAGCGTGACGGCGACCTGGAAATCAGCCTGCTGCGCAAGGCGTATGGCGCACCGGAGCCCATTATCGGCCTGCTCGCCTACCTTGCAGGCCAGCTAGAGCGGCCTGAGCCTCTCAGTGCAGCCGAGCTGCTGCCGCTCTTCGACGCAGCGAAAATCCCCACACAGAACATCGTCGTCCCGCGTGAGCTAATTCATCAATAAACCTAGGAGGAACCCATACATGAAAAAATATCTTATGAAAATCAAAGTAAATATGATTGTTGTCATCCTGCTGAGTTTAGTGGCAGGCATGGCCGGCAATTATTTCTTCAACAACCGCTGGCTCGGCCTGATTCTCGCTCTGCCGCTATGCGCCCTGTACATCTATCAGGTATATCAGGTGCAGGCAGACTATCGTGAGCAGCACACCAGAAAGAAGCATACCAACAAATACAGATAATGTTATCTGACAGCATTTTGCTGTTTGCATAAAGCACCCAAATTTAACGTAAAAAGCAGGTTACCGGCCGTAAGGTCGTAGCCTGTTTTTTATTTGCATAAAAAACATAATTACTGCCTGCTATTTGTTGTATAATAAAAAAAGGAGGATATCACCATGCATTTAGATAACATCGCTCTTGTTCTCGAAGGCGGCGGTATGCGCGGTATGTTTTCGGCAGGCGTGTTCGAGGCCTTTTTGGCACGCGAGCTCACCTTCCCCTACATCACTGCTGTTTCTGCCGGTGCCTGCAACATTTTATCATATATGTCACACCAGCCCCTGCGCACACGCCAGATAATCGAGCACTATGTCACCGACAAGCGCTATTTCAGCCTGCATAACTGGGTTAAAAAGGGCAGCATCTTCGGCTTCGACTTCATCTTTGAAGACCTGCCTAAGCAGCTGCTGCCCTTCGATTATGCTGCCTACAGGAATTATCCCGGCACCCTGCAGGTCGGCACTACGGATATCGAAAGCGGCCAGCCTATCTGGTTCGACCAAGAGGGCATATGCAATGGGCCTGTTTGCGGGAACCAGCGGCAATCTCAGCATTTATAATTCAGCAAAGGGTGAAATCTACATTACACCGGGCCATGGTAAACAGCGCTGCGCCCTCCATATCATAATTGAGAATACCGGCAGCCTGCATATCTCTGTAATCATCCTCACAGTCGCTGCGCTTGTAGCCGCCGAAGGAAGGTCTGGACTGGCCGGCATAGAAGGAAGCCGTGGTGCAGCCCGTGCCCACATG
>OQVR01000616.1_pt1 | contig 15989 bp, 18 predicted proteins | sample 1691521 | NCBI WGS metagenome assembly OQVR01 (sample SAMN03418256, study PRJEB22391) | human gut metagenome | biome: human-gut; feature: organic feature; material: feces | host: Homo sapiens | place: Tanzania | collected 2013-01
GATACGATTTCCCTGATGGCCTCACCATAAAGACCATCTTCCTTCCAAACCAGTTCCACCATCTCTCCATTGCGCTTGGTGAGTTTGGAGTTCAGTCCGTACGAGGGAGCCTCTTCGTTGCCCTTTTCCTTCATTTTGGCATAGAATCGCTCCACCTCAGCCTGCGTCACATTCTCATAGAAGTTGCAAGCCGATGTCTTCACCAAGTCTTCGCCGTCAGTCTGGTTGACACGTTTGGGCAATACCGAGTCGTCAAAGATCACCGGTACGAGCTCGTCGAGCAGGTCTTCCTTAGTCTCTCCTCTCTTCAGTGGCAGCAGTTTTTCGTCCATGCCGTCGATGAGTTGATAGAAGTACTCCTCGCTGAAGTCGGGCTTCATCTTCTCGCAACCATAGTGGTGATAGATGCCGCTTGAGAACCATACTCTCTTGAGATAGACAACGATTTTCTGAAACTCGTCACTCTCAGCCTCCTCGCGAACCTTATAATATAGGTATAAGGCCTCGAGGGTTTTGCGTATGCGCAGGTTGTACTTACCCTGCTGGTCGAAGGTGATGTCGCGCCCCCAAAGAGTAGCCTCCGACAAGCAGTAGATAAGCTTTTTACTGTTCAATGACAGTTTGTCGAAACCATCCAACCTGTATCTCAGCATCTGGATGTCGGCAAAGCGTACATCCTGGCATTTATAGTTCTCCATATATCTTGTTTTTCTATTCTTTAGATTTGTGGCGGAGCCTTACTCCCCACTTATCGGCTGTGGCACATCCATCTTTTCCGGTTTCGGTGTTGCCGACAGTTTGTACCTTCTTGGCGTTATGCCTTCAAAACGGAAGAAGGCGGCATAGAAAGACTGTCTGTTTGCGAATCCCACCATATTGCTTATATCCTCCATGGTAAGCTTTCTGCAGGACTCATCTTTTAACAGCATCATGGCCTCCGATACTCTGTATCGGTTTACGAAGGATGTATAGTTCATTCCGAATCTGACGTTCAGCACAGCCGACACATATCGTGTGTTAGTACCGATGTCAAGGGCGAGTCTTTTTGCTGTATATCCCTTTTCCTTATACTTCTTTTTGTTTCCGATAAAATCGATGATTCTGTTCATGAGAGTGTCCATCAACTCCGGATTTACGAGATTGAGATAAGTAACATCTTTCTCTTTCTTTTCTCTGATATTATATTTAGCCATACCTATTAAAATAATTATTCTGAACTAATTCAGTTCTGTTCCTGCTTACAATACAATTTACTCTTTTCCTATGTGTGCCGCATGCACCATGAATGTGTTTTGCGGTAACGTGCACTAAAATTAATGCAAAGATACTGCAAAATATCTATATGGAAAAATAAATTACAGAAATATTCTGATGCTTTTTATCGTTTATTTTTCCCATTCATGTTTTTACGGCTCTGTATTTAAACTTTTTTTTGCTTCTCCACGTCGTAGACATCCATTTCGTTGGAGAGGAAGGAATTCCCGAAAACACTCTTAGCCTCATTCAGTACTATGTTCTCGTTGCTGTATTTGGAAGAGTAATGCCCGAGCATCAGCATTCCTGCCTTTGCCTCTTTCGCTACCGTGGCAGCCTGGCGGGCTGTGGAATGACAGTATTTTGCTGCCTGTTTCTCGTCAGCATCGGTGTATGTGGACTCATGGTAGAGTGCGCTTACGCCCATTGTCTGTTTGTGGAGTGTCGGAATATAGCGTGTGTCAGAACAGTAGGCATAAGACAGCGGTTCTTCTGCCGGAAGGGTAAGTCTGCTGTTGGGAACAACCGTTCCGTCTGCCGTCAGCCAGTCGGCACCGTTCTTTATGTTGTTGTATTGGCTTTGCGGCACTCCGTAGTAGTCCATCATCTCCCTGTTGATATGCGGCAGGCGTGGTTTCTCCTTGAACAGGAATCCGCAGCACGGCACTCTGTGCTGGAGGGGTATAGTGGTTACGGTAAGACTCTTGTCCTCATATATCACCTTGTTTTCGGTTGTCTCCACGGGATGGAAGATGAGTTGGTATTCGAATGTTGAGCAGAAGAGTTTCTGCTGAAGTTCAAAGAGTTCCTGCATCTCCTTGGGGGCATATATGTGAAGAGGGGCAGTCCTGCCGAGCAGTCCGAATGTAGACACCAGTCCCATCAGACCGAAACAATGGTCTCCATGCATGTGTGTTATGAAGACGGCTCCCACCTTGGAGAAATGCACCTTGCTTTTGCGGAGCTGCAGCTGGGTGCCCTCTCCACAGTCTATCATAAACATCTTGTCATGTATCTCTATCAGTTGTGACGATGTGTTGTGCTTGAGGTTGGGCAACGCACTTCCACATCCCAGTATGTGTATCTGGAATCTTGCCATTATGTTTAAATACCTTATTTAAATTTAGGTCATCCGGGAGAGCGGGTGATGATATGTGAAATGGAAAGTTACCGACTTTCTATGAGAAAGTTACGTACTTACTATATGAAAGTCACGTGTTTACTACACGGAAGTCACCTGTTTACCTGAAGAAACTCACCTGTTTTCTCACGGCAGGCAAACAGATACTTCCTGTATCCATTACTCATGATATATTATCACTCTTGATGTCGGATGCCCTTTTCATGTTATTTCATCACTCTCTTATAGGCATAAATGCCTTGGTTGTTCTCAAGCATGAGCGAGTCAGGACCAAGTTTGTAGATACTGAAGGTGTCTGACGTTAGGATGAGCTTACCGTTGAGTATTCTCCAGTCTACGTATGGTTTAGGCTCCTGATTGCTACATTCCACGGTTCCTCCCTCCTGGATATCTAACGTACGGTTTATGTCAGACCATTTTCCGAGCAGCGTGGTAAGGTTTATCACGGTGTTTGCAAACATCTCTCCGTCTGCATCCTTGCAAGCCAACACGGCAAGTCTGTCTCCGGCAAGCAGTCCTCCCTGCACGTTTGCGGTAGTGTCGGCACTAATCAACGTGAACGACAGCGTGTCGCCTTTGTCGGTCAGGAGCTGTAGCATATTCATGGATGTTCCTTCTCCGCATCGTCCGTAGATGGTGGAGTCTGCTTCGTCAACCATTGCCGGCTTATTCTGTGCGGCGTTTCCATTCTTGTTCTTGTTGCCATTGCAACTTACGGCTATTGTCACGACAATCATGATAATCGCCAAGGAAAATATCTTCTTCATATACGACATCTGTTTTTATTTGTTATATACATTATTATATTATAGACTGTCTTTTTCCTGCTTTTTTGCTTCGTTCCAGAGGTTGTCCATCTCCGCAAGAGTCATCTCCGTAAGAGGTTTGCCCTGCCGTATGGAATGTTCCTCTATATAGTTGAATCTTCTGATGAACTTCTGGTTTGTCTTTTCCAATGCGTCGTCGGGATTGATTTTGTAGAGACGTGCCGCGTTGATTACGCTAAAGAGGAAATCGCCGAGTTCCTGGGTGGAATTCTCCTTGTCGCCCTTTCTGAGTTCCTGTTCAAGTTCTCCCAATTCTTCATGCACCTTCTTCCATACGTCGCCTTTGTCTTCCCAGTCAAAGCCTACGTTGCGGGCTTTGTCCTGTATGCGGTATGCCTTTATCAGAGAAGGCAGAGCGTCAGGCACGCCGGAGAGCACGCGCTTGTTTCCGTCCTTCTCCTTGAGCTTAATCTGCTCCCAGTTTTCTATCACCTTCTGTGCGGTGTCTGCATTCTGCATGTCGTTGTGCTGAAGGTCTTCGCCATACGGCAGAGGCTTTGGGTTTTCAGCCCCCACTTGCGAAGGGTGGTATACGTGTGGATGGCGGAAGATGAGTTTGTCGGTGAGCTTCTGGCATACATCGGCAACGTCAAACTGCTGCTGCTCCTCCCCTATTTTCGAATAGAAACATACGTGCAGCAGCACATCGCCCAACTCCTTGCAGATATTTGGCGTATCTTCTTTCATCAGAGCGTCGCTCAGTTCAAACACCTCTTCTATAGTGTTCGTTCTCAGACTCTGGTTAGTCTGCTTCCTGTCCCAAGGGCATTTCTCTCTTAGTGTGTCCAGCACATCAAGGAAGCGTCCGAAAGCTTCAAGTTTTTCTTCTCTTGTATGCATAATCTGTATATTGTTAGTCTTTGAAAATTCTGTCGAATGTCATCTTTCTGATTATCATCCTGTCTGTCAGGCTTATGTCATAGGCGTCAAGCATCTCTCTGTCGTTGGAAAATTCCTTTTCCAAAAGTCTGGTCACGTCCAGATAAAGCATTTTATCCTTCTTGCCTTCCGCAGCCAGCTGTCCCTTGCAGAAACTTCCGAGTAGTGCTGTCGCCTTGTCAATGTCTTTTGCAAACCATTTGCAATATGCGGCATTTAGCTTGTCCATCAGCGCATTATCGTTTCTGCTGAGAATTTCAGAGTATAGCTTTTCTGCGTCTTGTAGTCTTTTCAGTCCCATCATGGTCCATGCCAGCAGGCGCTTCACATTCAGGGTGTCAGGATATGTGAAGTCCAGTCTGTAGAGCACCTTAGCCGCCTCTTCATACCGCCGCTGCTTTATCAGCGTGATGCTATAGTCCATGGCAACAGTCTTGCGGTCCGGTTTGTCCGCATATAACTCGGAATACGCCAGACACGCCTCTTTGATGTCTCCTTTTCTGAATGTTGCCTTTGCATAGCCGAGCATGGCTTGTTCGTTGGTGCTGTCCTTGGCAAGGACATCGCAGAAACATTGTTCCGCCTTTTCATACTCGCCGGAATAATCAAGATAGTATACACCTCTTGTCATATATGCCTGTTGGGAATCCAGCTGTTCCATACTCTTCACGACCTGTCCGAGCAGAGAAGCGTTTTTCCTCTTTAAGATGAAGTTGGCGAATTCCGGCAGCTGCTCTTCCACCTGTGTTCCTTTAAACAAGGGATTGGTCACGAAAAGGCAAGTGTTCACGGTGAAAGGGTTATACACCTGGTCGTGGTATCTGTAGAGCCTGAAGAAACGGTAAAGGTCTTGCAGCGAAAGTCTGCGGAAATAGGCATCCGTTGTCATGTCTTCATCCTTTGTCATATTGCCGAGCATTTCATCGTTGCCAATAACCTCCTTCAGACCGTCCGGCAGTTTTTCTATCACCGTAGCCAGGGCAAGGGCGAACGAGTATTTGTCGTTGTCGCAGAACGGTCCGTTCGCCAATATGTTACCAATAACCTTATCGTCCTTCATTTTTTCCAGTCTTTTCGTAAGGTCGGGATGGTTAATGTCAAACGGGCAGAACCAGTTGGGCAGCATATAGAAGAAAGGGAATCTCTTCATCTGCGAGAATCCTCCGAAATACACGTCAGCTCCAGCCTTCTGCATGTCCATGATACTTCTGAACTTCTCCTCCGTCTCCTCCATCGCACGGTCTTGTGCTCCGGGATCAAGGATGTCCGTCATGGGGTCATCCTCTTTTTCCGTTATACCAAAACGGCTTATGTTGAGGTTGCTGTTTTTTATCAGCGTTGGCATGATGTCGCGTTCTATCGTAGCGGTGTCCTGTTCCGCATTCATGCAGAAGAGCACCTGCTTCTGAAAGTCGAACAGTTCCCTCACCACGTCTTTGTTCTTACAGATGCTTGCTATGCGCTGTTTCTGTTCCTCCGTGTCTGTGCTGCTTGTCATGGAGAACACCCATCCGATGAGTGCTTTTTGTCTTACTCTGCCGTCAAGAGCATTTCTGTATATATCCACGAGGACATTAAACTTGTTGATGTCGAAATTATTCATTGTGGCAAGCATAATCGCACTCACAATCATCAGCACATCCGCCGTGTCTACTGTCGGCGACAACAGGATCTGTTGCATGTTGGCAGCTTGTTCCTCAGTCCATAGGTCAGCAACCACGATGCTGCAGAAGAGCGATTGGATGAATCTGTAATGTTCCGAATATAGTTGCTTGGCCTTCTCTTTTCTTGTCGCTTCGTCTTCCAGTTGCAGCATAGCCACGTCAGCCACAAAGTCCTCAAGCTTTATCCTTATCCCCTTTTCAGACATGGGCATGCCAGCTCCAACATGTGAGTTGGCATCTTTGTAGAAGTCGATGTTCCTGCGCCGATAGTCGTTCCGAATATTGCGTACAGCCTTTTTCAGCCTTGCCAGCATGTCTGCATACATCTTTCCTCTCATCGGATCATCCACTCCCTGCTCCATATAATGCACCATCAGGCGGAAGTTCTCGTCTACGCTATCCACTTCTTCGGTATATTGCACATAAGGGTGCTCCTTTATGTACGGCATAACAAGTTCAAGAGCCGCTGCAAGATCCTTCTCTCCAATCATTCGAAGAGCGTCGGTGAAGAGTTTTAAATTGCTGTCCATATCTTAATATTCTATATATTAGACCAATACTGTATTTTAGTTTATCTGATAGTTGAAGTATTTCTTTACAAGCTGTCTGTAGTAACTTCTTCCTCCTTTATTGATTCTCTCCTGTGCAATCCCATAGGCTTTCACAAAGAGATCTATCTGCTCTTTGCGTCTGCTGTCAGTCATCGCTTTGTCGGTAAAGGCAAGCACGGCAAGCTTCTCTCCTCCCCTGCCGCTCTGCATCAGCACGTTGTGTCCTTTCCTTTTTGCCACCGAAGCCTGCGGTTCAGGAAGCCATGCTGCATCAATCTCGTTATTCAGCAACATATTCAGACGGAGGTCTACATCGTTCACCTGTATGCGGAACACGCGTTCCTTGTTCAGCTTTACGCTGTCTACCATTCTGTCGCACAGAAAATCGGTTGCCGAAAATCTTGTCATGGCAACCATCTTGTCGGTAAACTGTTTCGGTTCGTGCAGTCGCGACAAGCGGTTGGCTACAAGCTGCCATTGCATGTCGGTCGGCATCACGCTCTTCAGCAGTAGATTCTTGTAGTGGGAGTTCAGATAATCCATTCTTTTCACGTCTGTAAACGCCCCTTCAATAGTGTGCCGACGGAGCGAAACGTCACAGTCGAGCATCGACGTATAGTGGCGCAGCCTTACATCCACGCCGAGAGAATCGAATATCCCCTCATCCTGAGCGACGAAAGCCGGCAGACAGTTGATGGTCTGTCCCACTCCGACCTTCAGCGCAAGCGAATCTTTTTTCCTTTCGGCAGCAATTTCCTCTTTGCTTTTTCTTGTCGCCGTATTCTCACCGCTGCTGCATCCCATAGCGATGAATACTGCCAAAAGCAGCAATGCATTATATATAAATCTTTTCATTTCCTTCTTTATATTTTCTCTATCTATACTATGATTTATGCATATCAGATACCTACATCCTCGCATAAGTCAATACAAAGTTAATGCTTTATTTTGTTCTGCCGAAAAATATCGCTACTTTTGTATAATCTTATTTTAAAAGTGTAAGAAAAACAGACTATGGCAAAAGACAAAACAGTATATGTTTGCAGTAATTGCGGACAGGAATCGGCAAAATGGATAGGCAGGTGTCCTCAATGTGGCGAATGGAATACGTTCAAGGAACTGCACGTTGCACCAGACACGGCAAACGGAAGCATCACATCTTCTCTGATGCGCAAATCTTCAGGCTCGGCACGGGCAATGAAACTGAATGACATATCCAGTAAGGACGAGCCGCGTATTGACATGGGCGACGAAGAGCTGAACCGCGTACTGGGAGGCGGACTCGTAAGAGGTTCTATCACTTTGCTCGGAGGAGAGCCCGGTATCGGTAAAAGTACCTTGTCGTTGCAGACCGTACTTCATCTCAACAAGAAGATTCTTTATGTCAGCGGAGAGGAGAGCGCACACCAGCTGAAGATGAGGGCACAGAGAATAAACCCCGAAGCAAGCGACAACTGCCTTGTGCTCTGCGAGACATCGCTCGAAGGAATATTCGCCAGTATAAAGAATACCATTCCCGACATCGTTGTAATAGATTCTATACAGACCATCTGCACTTCCGATGTTGACAGTTCTCCGGGCAGCATCTCACAGGTGAGAGAATGTGCAGCTCGACTGCTGCGCTTTGCCAAGACGTCAGGCACTCCAGTAATCCTTATCGGACACATTAATAAGGAAGGTACACTTGCCGGACCAAAGATTCTTGAGCATATCGTCGATACCGTAATACAGTTTGAGGGCGACCAGCATTGCATGTACCGCATACTGCGTTCCATCAAGAATCGTTTCGGAAGCACATCCGAGCTGGGCATATATGAGATGCGACAGAACGGACTGCGTCCAGTCAACAATCCTTCAGAACTGCTTCTCACCGAAGACCACGACGGATTAAGTGGTGTGGCAATATCTTCTGCCATAGAGGGAGCACGACCGTTTCTTGTAGAAACGCAGGCTCTGGTTTCAACCGCTGCCTATGGCACGCCGCAGCGTTCAGCTACAGGGTTCGACCAGCGAAGACTTAATATGCTACTCGCCGTGCTGGAAAAACGCGTCGGATTCAAGCTTATACAGAAAGACGTGTTTATAAATATCGCAGGAGGACTCCGAGTAACGGACCTCGCTATGGACCTGAGTATCATTGCTGCTGTATTGTCAAGCAATGTTGACACCCCCATCGAGCAGGGATGGTGTATGGCAGGTGAAGTGGGACTTAGCGGAGAGGTACGTCCCGTAAGCCGAATTGAACAACGTGTGGCGGAAGCCCAGAAGCTTGGCTTTACAAACATAATTATTCCGCGTCAGAACATGCAGGTTTTCAAAGGAAAGAATGTAGGAATAAATCTCATCCCCGTAAGAAAAGTAGAAGAAGCCCTCCGTCATTTGTTCGGTTAAAAAGGTACTTGTGCAGATGGCCGGTAAGAAAATATTCAAGGAATGGCATTAAAGGCTTGATGCAGTATTGTATTTTTATACAATCGCAACGTGCATGTTTGGAACATAAAAGAGGGAGATAGACATAGATTTAGATGCTTGTTGAAGCAACCTGAAATAGATGTCCAATCAACTTCAAATAGAAAGTTACCGAATTTCTATGAGAAAGTTACGGACTTTCTATGGGAAAGTTACCGAATTTCTAAATGATGACAAAATCACGTGCTTACATGGGCTTGGCGTGATTGTCATAATCGAACTATACAGGCGAGCTGAACAAACCGTTTATTTATGCAATCGAATTGGTTATTTATGCAAAAGTCTGACAGGTGGGGTATACATATATTTTTTGCCATACGCAAGAGGATATGACTCTGTTTTAGATGATTTTCAAGAAAGTCTTACAGAGGAATAAGGCAGAATTAGACCATTCTAACTATCTATGAATAGTTACACGCTGAATAGTTACCATAACTATGTTCTATTATAATAATTCATAAATTAATCATAATGGTGAAAATATAATTTTGTTCTCATGACATTTTACTCTATCTTTGTAAAACCATCACATAGTGTTTATGAACTAAAATAATAAGGAGGACAATTTATGAATATCAGTATTAGTACAGGAGTGAAACAAGCATTGATTCTGGCATTAGGCATTATTGTGCTTGGAGACAGCGTGAACTCAGGATTGAAAAGCCTGGCAGGGAAAGACCGCAAGGTTGTGGTAAAGGGCTTGGCTGAAAAAGAAGTGGAGGCTGACAAGGTTACATGGCCTATCGTATCAAAGGAAATAGGCAACGACCTGCCTGAACTTTATCAGACGATAAACAATACGACGGGCACCATACGTAAGTTCCTGTTGCAGAACGGACTGAAGGCTGACGAGATAAGCGTTAACGCACCTGTCGTGATTGACCTTAACGCAGAACGCTATGGCGATAACAGGAATCCATACCGTTACAATATAACTTCCATTATCACCGTCACTTCGAGCAACGTGAAACTCGTACGCAGCATAATAGCCCGACAGGGAGAATTGTTGAAAAAGGGCGTGGCAATAGTGGATGGCGGTTATGAGAATCCTGTAAAATATGAGTTCGTGGCATTCCGGCAGATGAAACCGAAGATGATGCAGGAGGCAATAGAGAATGCAGAACAGACCGCAACACAGTTTGCCGAAAACAGCAAGAGCCAGATTGACAAGATAATGAATGCTGACCAAGGACAGTTCTCAATCGAAGACCGTGACTCTAATACTCCTTATATTAAAAAGGTAAGGGTGGTCACCACCGTAACGTATTCGCTGAAGGATTGATTTACATAATAGAAAAGGCAGATGGGCGTGGGATGAATTATTCCTTCGCCCACCTGTTTTTTATCCGATAAGACTGTAAGCATAAAAAACAGGCGCAATTTATCGCGCTTTATAATAATATGTCGATAGACTTTAGTAATTTTGCATATTATTACTCTGCGGAGCAGACATAAACAGATACTGCCAAGCTAAATAAACCATAAGGAACTATGAAATTCAGAACAAAAAGACATCCCATTAGTCTAAGACGCACTACGGGAAAGACAAAAGGAGCAAGCCATATTGTGCTGCTGATATGTATGGCGATATGCGTGCTCTTGTCGTGCCAGACACAGAACCGCAGCAACGGCGAGGGTTTCAAAAGTCTTTCCGTACAGGGATACGAGAAGGCTATAGGGAAGAAGAATGTGGTTAGGCTGGATGTGCGCACAGCTAAGGAGTTTGCCGAAGGGCATATCGAAGGGGCTGTGAATATCGACGTGCTGAAGAGCGACTTCGAGAAAAAGGCTACAGCCACGCTGCCGAAGAATAAAACCATCGCCGTGAACTGCCGGAGCGGTAAGCGGAGCAAGACGGCGGCTGCTATCTTGGTGAAGAACGGATACAGAGTTGTTGAACTCGACAGCGGCTACAACGGATGGACAAATGCCGGGAAAAAGACAGTAAAAGAATGAGGATGGAAAAGAATATGACTATACGACATTCCAAAACGTCAGATCTGCCCCGACTGATGGAAATCTTCGATGTGGCAAGGAGCTTTATGGCTGAAACAAGCAACCCCAAACAGTGGGTCGACGGATATCCGAGCGAGGAAGTAATCATGGAGGATATCGGCAACGGCGACAGCTACGTTGTAGAGAAAGACGACAAGGTGGTTGCAACCTTCGTGCTCAGAGAGGGCGACGACCCCACCTACGACATAATATACAACGGCGAATGGCTCAACAGCGAACCGTATGCAACCATCCACCGCATAGCCACTTCGGGCGAAGCGAAAGGTATTATGCACACCGTGATGCAGTTTGCCAAGCAAAGGCACGACAACATACGCATCGATACGCATGAGGACAACAAGGTGATGCGGCATCTGATAATGAAGGAAGACTTCAGGTATTGCGGCGTAATACGCTGTTGGTCAGGAGCAGAGCGACTTGCCTATCAGTTTTCCAAACATAAGTAAGTAGCAGATTTTGCGACTATGTATTTCAACGATAAAAACACGAAATATGACAAACGGAAACAACACCCCAAGAGCAATGAACATAGAGCAGGTGCGGGAATATACGCTATCGCTGTATGGCGTGACCGAAGACCAGCCTTTCGGCGATGACAACATCGTCTTCCGCATTGAGGGCAAGATATTCCTGTGTCTATGGTTGGGCGAGGACATGAATGCCCTGGCTGTAGACGCAAAACACAGGTTTGCATGCAAGCTGCCGCCGGAAAGGAATGAGGCTCTGCGCGAACGCTACAGCGCCGTCACACCAGCCTTCCACTGGAACAAGAAGCATTGGAGCGATATATATTTCGAACAGCTCAGTCCCGACCTTGTAGCGGCATTGATAAAAAAATCATACGAGTTGGTCGTCAGCAATCTGCCAAAGGCGGTGAGGGGAAAATATCAAATCGGAAATTAACTAATCAATAAAATGAAAGCATACACATACATAGAGAAGGGAAAGTTCGCCCTGACAGAAAAGCAGAAACCGGAGATACAGGAAGCTACGGATGCAATAGTGAGGGTGACGCTTGGCAGCATCTGCACAAGCGACCTGCATATAAAGCACGGAAGCGTGCCAAGAGCAGTACCGGGCATTACTGTCGGTCACGAAATGGTGGGCGTAATAGAGGCTATGGGCAGCGAAGTGAAAGGAGTGAAGGTGGGAGACCGAGTGACGGTAAACGTGGAGACCTTCTGCGGAGAATGCTTCTACTGCAAGCATGGCTACGTGAACAACTGCACCTCACCTCATGGCGGCTGGGCAATGGGCTGCCGCATAGACGGAGGACAGACGGAATACGTGTGTGTGCCATTGGCTACGCAAGGACTGAACCGCATACCCGACAGCGTGAGCGACGAGCAGGCTCTCTTCGTGGGCGATGTGCTTGCCACAGGCTATTGGGCAACACGCATCAGCGAAATAACAGAAGAAGATACGGTGCTCATCATCGGAGCCGGACCAACGGGCATCTGCACTCTGCTGAGTGTAATGCTCAAGCAGCCCAAGCGCATCATTGTATGCGAACAGTCGGAAGAGCGCAGAGCCTTTGTCAGAGAGCATTATCCTGAAGTCCTGCTCACAACACCCGAGGAATGTATAGAGTTCGTCAAGAAGAATAGTGACCACGGCGGAGCCGACCGTGTGCTGGAAGTGGCAGGCGGAAAGACTACCTTCCAACTGGCATGGCAATGCGCAAGGCCAAACGCCATCGTAACTATTGTCGCACTCTACGACGAACCGCAACTGCTGCCCCTGCCGGATATGTACGGCAAGAACCTTACTTTCAAGACTGGCGGAGTGGACGGTTGCGACTGCGAAGAGATTCTCCGCCTGATTGAACAGGGGAAGATTGACACCACACCTCTTATCACCCACCGTTTTCCACTTAGCCGCATCGAGGAAGCCTACCGTATCTTCGAGAACAAGGAGGACGGAGTGATAAAGATTGCCATCTATAACGAATAAAAAGGGAGGATGACCATCGGCTAATATGAAACAGGAGATTATCGACCGCATAAACCTTCTTGCCCGAGAGGGCGACCCGTTCCTCTTCGTTATAAACTACAGAGGCGACGATGCCTTTATCCGCAAGCTCGCCGACATTGACCCTCGGGAATGTCTCTACGACTTTGAGGGAACGGGTAACGTGGAGGAAACGACAGCACGCGCCCTTCCGTCTTCCGTAACATGGGAGGTGGATGCACCCCAATATGACGACTACAGCAGGAGTCTGAATATAGTGAAGAGCAACATCATTGCCGGCAACAGCTATCTTTCCAATCTTACCTGCAAGGTGCCTGTAAGGTGCAACCTCTCGCTCCACGACATTTTCCTGCATGCCAAAGGAAAATACAAGCTGCTGCTCAGAGGAGAGAAAAGCCGTGGCAGACGGTTCGTCTGTTTCTCACCCGAAAGTTTCCTGAAAATACACGACGGCAGGATATATTCATACCCCATGAAAGGAACGCTGGACGCTTCCATCCCCAATGCCGTGGAAATTCTGATGGCAGACAGGAAGGAGGCTGCCGAGCATGCCACCATAGTGGACCTGATACGCAACGACCTGAGCCGTGTGGCAACACAGGTGAGAGTGGACAGATACCGCTACATAGATGTATTGCACACCAACAAAGGCGACATCCTGCAGACAAGTTCCGAAATAAGCGGACAGTTGCCCGATGAATACAGGGAGCATCTGGGCGACATCATAGCAGCACAGCTTCCGGCAGGCTCCATCACGGGGGCACCAAAGCGTAAAACCGTTGAGATTATACAAGAGGCTGAAGGCTACGATCGTGGGTTCTACACCGGAGTGATGGGAATATACAGCGAGGGGAACCTGAACTCAGCCGTGATGATTCGCTTTGTGGAAGAGGACGCAGAAGGCAGACTGGCGTTCAAGGCAGGCGGAGGAATAACCGCCAAGAGCGACTGTCGGAAGGAATACGAGGAGGTAATACAGAAGATTTATCTTCCATTTGAATAATTAAAGTTTTTGGAAACGCCATCGTTCTGGTACCTAAGTTGATTAATACAAAGAGTAACTATGGCACTTACGGTGTCTATCTATGGCACTTACGATGTCTATCTATGGCACTTACGATGTCTATCTATGGCACTTACGATATGTATCTATGGCACTTGTTAATATGAACACACAATTCGTTGAAACGATAAAGATAAAAAACGGTAGGGCAATGCTCCTCGGCTATCATCAGGCAAGGATGGAAAGAACCATCAGACGTTTCTTTCCTAGGCTTGCCGTTTCAGCCATGCCCAGCCTGGAACAAATAGTGGAAGCCACGGCAGATATGGAGCTTTACAAGGTCCGCATTGTATATGGCGAGCAGGGAGTGGAACTGGTGGAATACGTCCCCTACTCCATGCGCCAGATACATTCGCTGAAAGTAGTCTGTGATGATGATATTGAATACAGCTACAAGAGTACCGATCGCTCCAGGCTAAATGCTCTGGTGGAGAAGAAAGGCTGCTGCGACGAGATTATAATCATAAAGAACGGTCTCGTCACCGACACTTCCTTTACCAACATAGCCATCTACGACGGTACCGACTGGCTCACGCCGAAGCATCCGCTGTTGGCAGGCACAAAACGTGCTTATCTTCTGGACCGTGACGTCATAAAGGAAGCCGACATAACGATAAATGATTTGATGAGAGCAAAAAGACTGAGACTCTTTAATGCCATGATAGACTTCGGCGAAAGGGAGATTCCTACCAGTCAAGTCATAATATAATCTCTTGACAACCACATATTTATTTAAAGTAATATTTATACTATGGAAAGAAAAATCTACACATATATATGTTCCACGGCGGTTCACACAAAACACGCATCCTCTCGTTCTCAGAATCTACCAGACAGGAAATCATCAAGCTTATAGACGTATGGCTGAAGGAATAACGGAGTAAAGAAGATTATGAAACTGACATACATTTTCCATAGCGGCTTTGTGTTGGAGACAGACAGGTGTATACTTGTGTTCGACTATTGGCTTGATCCGTCTGATGTGATGAAAAACTACGTCCACCCAAGCGGCAGCAAGCACATATACGTGTTTGCAAGCCATTTCCATCCAGACCATTTCACGAAGAGGATATTCAAATGGAGAGACGACAATCCTTTCTCTAAATATACCTACATATTGTCTAAAGACATACTGAAACACCGCAGGGCACAGAAAGAGGATGCCGACGTATGGATGGCACGTGGAGCAGTATGGAAAGATGAGAACATCACAGTTGTTGCTACGGGCAGCAATGATAGTGGTGTGAGCTGGATTGTTGAGGTTGAGGGGAAACGAATATTCCATGCCGGCGACCTTTGTAACTGGTATGCACGATTCCTTTCGGAAGACCCTGTCACGGAATGGATTGAGAGCGATGAGTTCGGACGTATCAACCCTTTGTATGAAGAAAAGCGCTTCTTGGGCGAGCTGAAAGACATACGTAAGATTACCGACACATTCGACCTCGTAATGTTCCCCATAGACGGACGTATCGGCAACGGATATACACTTGGTGCACGACAGTTCATAGACCGCTTCAAGGTAGGCATGCTGGTTCCCATGCACTTCGTAATGAGTGGCTTTGAGTCAGCCTGGCGTATGAAACCGTTCTGCCAAGAGAAAAACATTCCATTCTGGTGTATCGACAAAGAAGGAGCTTGCATCACATTATGACGTGTAATAGCATTGTAACAGGCTTTAAGCATATATAAAAACCGCTGTAACATATTTGAAACACACAAACTTTAACTTTGCACCCGAATTTCAGATCATAAAGAATCTGGGATTCGGGTGCTTTCGTGTAATGCATATTATATTTAGGTAATATCATGTTACATACTACACCTTATTATATAAATACATTAAAACAATAAACAAGTCAAGAATGGAAAAGAAAACATTGAGAGGAACAAGCAGAAACAGCATCGCCGTATGGTCGATGGCTGCAATGATGCTGATGGGCAGTTTCAGCCTTGAGGCACACAACGCTACAGAATCGTATTACAACACAAAGACTGCAACATACACTACCGGACAAGGCAGGACCACTCTGCCCACCGACAACACAGCGGAATGGGAAAAGCTGAAAGGAGAAATCACGCTCTACATGACCAACGACATGGGACGCAACGGCTATTACGACCAGAAGCCTATTGCCGAACTGATGGGCAGAA
>OQVR01000625.1_pt1 | contig 15890 bp, 14 predicted proteins | sample 1691521 | NCBI WGS metagenome assembly OQVR01 (sample SAMN03418256, study PRJEB22391) | human gut metagenome | biome: human-gut; feature: organic feature; material: feces | host: Homo sapiens | place: Tanzania | collected 2013-01
AGAACGATCAGTAAATAAAATCAAAGGAGAAATAGACATGCTGGATATCAAATTTGTCCGAGCAAACCCGGACGCAGTCAAGGAAAACATCAAGAAGAAGTTCCAGGACGAGAAAATCCCGATGGTCGATGAGGTCATCGAGTTCGACGCGAAGTACCGCGCTGCAAAGACCCGCTGCGACGAGCTGCGCGCTCAGCGCAACAAGAAGTCCAAGGAGATCGGCGGTCTGATGGCCAAGGGTCAGAAGGACGAGGCCGAGAAGGTCAAGGCAGAGGTCAAGGCGATGGCCGACGAGATGACCAAGCTCGAAGAGGACGAGAAGGTCTTTGCTGAGGAAGTCAAGAACCGCATGATGGTCATCCCGAACATCATCGACCCGTCTGTCCCGATTGGCAAGGACGATTCCGAGAACGTTGAGAACGAGCGCTTCGGCGAGCCGGTCGTTCCGGATTTCGAGGTTCCGTACCATGTTGATATCATGGAGTCCTTCGACGGCATCGATCTCGACGCTGCCCGCCGCACCTCCGGCAACGGCTTCTACTACCTCAAGGGTGACATCGCGCGCCTGCATTCTTCTATCCTGTCCTACGCGCGCGACTTCATGATCGACCGCGGCTTCACCTACTACATTCCGCCGTTCATGATCCACGGTGATGTAGTAAAGGGCGTTATGTCCTTCAAGGAAATGGAGAACATGATGTACAAGATCGAGGGCGAGGATCTGTACCTGATCGGCACCTCCGAGCACTCCATGATCGGCAAGTTCATCGACCAGATCATTCCCTCCGACAAGCTGCCCCAGACGCTGACCTCCTACTCCCCCTGCTTCCGCAAGGAGAAGGGCGCCCACGGCATCGAGGAGCGCGGCATCTACCGCATCCACCAGTTTGAAAAGCAGGAGATGATCGTCGTCTGCAAGCCCGAGGACAGCATGGACTGGTACAACAGAATGTGGAAGTGGAGCGTCGAGCTGTTCCGCTCGATGGACATCCCCGTCCGCCAGCTTGAATGCTGCTCCGGCGACCTCGCCGACCTGAAGGTCAAGAGCTGCGACATATTGTACCAGTCCATGCTGTCTTACCTCGGTGACGCGCAGGCCCGCCGCCTGAAAATTCGCGTCAAGGGCGAGGACGGCAAGATGTACCTGCCGCACACGCTGAACAACACCGTCGTCGCACCCCCGCGCATGCTGATTGCATTCCTTGAGAACAATCTGCAGGCCGACGGCAGCGTGCTGATCCCCAAGGTCCTCCAGCCCTACATGGGCGGCAAGACCGTGCTCACGCCGAAAAAGTAATTCCGTTTGGTAATTTTTTTATCATTCTATACGATATGTCATCGTACTGTTCCCAAATCCAGCCAAAGGAGCCTTCTAAATGAAGAAGTTTTTTGAAGAGTTCAAGGCCTTTGCCATGCGCGGCAATGTGCTGGATATGGCAGTCGGCGTGGTCGTCGGCGGTGCGTTCACCTCGATCGTCAACTCACTGGTGAACGAAACGCCCGCAGACTTTCCCGTTATGCAAGGGTGAAACCGTTCTTACTTTTCCGGTGCAGTAAAAGCGATGGGGGTAGCACCTGCAGCGGCATCCACACTCAGCAGGGAGATGGGAGCGACCTCGTAGTGCAGGGTCTCAAAGCTCTGGGTCTGGCCGTCCTCGGTGGTGAACTCCAGAACGTAGACAACGTCAGCCTGCTTGTCAGCCTCGACATCGCGGGTGATGACGATGCTCTCGCCGTCAGCCAGACCCTCGCCTGCCAGGTTCTCGCCCTTGTCCTCAGAGCCTGCATCGTACAGGTACAGCTCGGTCACCTTGCTGCCGGTGGTGTTGTACACGGTGTACTCGGCAGAAGTTGCCTCGGCCTCAGAGGAAGCGGCTTCGGAAGAAGCAGCCACGGAAGAGGCAGCAGCAGAGGATGCGGTGGAGGATGCAGCGGTAGAGGCAGCGCCGCCGCAGGCGGTCATGCCGACAGCCAGTGCCAGAGCGGCAGCAGCAATTGCAACAGTCTTGAGCTTCATAGGGAAATCTCCTTTTTCTTCTTTTGTTGGTGTCAGGCCCCCGGCAGCATACCAACTGCATCGGTTGTCTGATGTCCTTCCATTATACGCACGTTGACGAAAAAAGCAAGCTTTTTTCGGTAAAAATCAACGATAAAACAAGAACTGTTACCATTTTGACATGAATTTGGCACATTTTAGAAGATGCAAACTTGAAACAAATCGTTGACGTTTCCTTTCCCCTCCGGTCTGCCCCTGTGCGCCCACCGGAGAGCGGACGAAAAAATTTTTATCTTCCCCTTGACAGCATCCCACCGCCGTTGTATACTGTGCATTGTGAACAACGTTCATGTTGGGAGGTGAGCGTACGAATCCAATGGCAACGTCCAAGGCGGACATCCTGAAAACCAGCCGGGAGCTGATTCAGCAGAACGGCTGGGCAGCGGTCAACATCCGTGCGGTCGCCGCCGCCTGCGGGGTCTCTGTGGGCTGCATCTACAACTACTTCGGTTCCAAGACCGAGCTGGTAAGCGCGGCAGTGGAAAGCATCTGGAACGACATCTTCCACCACCCGGAGGACGAAGCCGTGTTTCAGGACACCCTGTCCTGCATCCGGTGGATGTACCGGCAGATGGAATACGGCTGCCAGCAGTATCCCGGCTTCTTCACCCACCATGCACTGGGCTTTGTGCGGCAGGACACTGCCGACGGCAAGCAGCAGATGCGGCAGACATGGCAGCACATTCTGGACGCTTTGTGCAGCGTGCTGCACCACGATGCCAAGATCCGTCCTGACGCTTTTACTGAGCAGTTCACCCCGGAGCAGTTTGCAGGCATCCTGTTCTCCCTGATGCTGTCTGCGGTGGTGCAGCAGAGCTTCGACCCCTCTGCGGTGCTGGAAATCGTGCGCAGAACCATTTATTAAGCAAAAAAACATCCCACAGCCCTTGTGGGAGTTTTTTAAGCCCGAATGTGAACATTGTTCAATTTGGTTTCTGTGCCCCGCAGAACATACTATCACCAGCCCTTTTCCCTACGATGCTTCCGGTACGGCTTTGCCGCGCCGGTTCTCTATAAAAATCAAAAACAAAACCTGCGATCAAAAACAAACAAAGGAGAAAAACGTATGAGAGCAATCATTGAGACCGTTTTCGACATCTTCTATCTGGTCACCGTGCTCACGGTGGGCATCCGCATGATCCGCGGCAGCAAGGCTGGCACCCAGTTCCGCCTGTTCGGCCTGATGGCCGTTGTGCTGGGCGCGGGCGATTCCTTCCATCTGGTGCCCCGCGCACTGGCGCTGTGCACCACCGGTCTGGAAAGCTACGCTGCACCGCTGGGTCTGGGCAAGTGGATCACCTCTGTGACCATGACCGTGTTCTATGTGCTGCTGTACTACGTCTGGCGCAAGCGCTACCAGATCGAGGGGCAGAAGAATGTGACCGCCGCTGTGTACGCCCTGTCCGCTGTGCGCGTTGTGCTGTGCATGATGCCGCAGAACCAGTGGCTCACCAACCACACCCCGCTGGCATGGGGCATCCTGCGCAATGTGCCCTTTGCCCTGCTGGGTCTGCTGATCATCGTGCTGTTCTACCGCAGCGCCAAGCAGAACAACGATAAAGCCTTCCGCTGGATGTGGCTGACCATCGTGCTGAGCTTCGGCTTCTATATCCCCGTGGTGCTGTGGGCAGACGTCACCCCCCTGATCGGGATGCTGATGATCCCCAAGACCTGCGCCTACGTTTGGACCGTGCTCATCGGCTACAACGCCATGAAGGCCGAGACCGGCAAGCAGAACTGAGCCTGCATCTCCCCCGCTGCTTAACACAAAGGGGCTGTACCAGACCCAGCAAAAAGACCGGAGCTGTATCAAGCCCTGAAAAGGCTTTACAGCTCCGGTCTCTTGTTTTTTATAAATTATTCGCCGTCCGTCAGCTCTTTTACAAGCCTTGTCAGGGTAGCTACATAGGACTCGTTGGAGAACTGCTGCTCATACAAGCGGCGGCAGCTGTCGTGCATAGCGGCCAGTGCCTCCGGGTGCTCGATGGCCCAAGCCAGCTTGTCGGCCAGCTGCTGCGGGTCATCGTCCTTATAGAGGAAGCCGTCCACCCCCTCGGTCACCAGCCCAGCGGTGCCGGTGTGCTCCGATACGATGGAGGGCTTGCCGAAGATCAGACCCTCAGTGACGAAGGTGGGCATGGGATCATCGCGGGAGGCACACACCACGCAACTGCACTGCTCCATCAGAGATTTGACCTCCGGGCGCTCCAGCCGCTTGCGGTAGAAAACGGTCTGGGGGTAGTCCCGCACCAGACTGTCTACGGCATTGTACATCCCCTTGTCGGCGGCTTTGCCCACAAAGAGGAAGGCAGCTTTCTCCCGCACCGCAGAGGGCAGCAGCCGGATGGCATTGCACAGGATGTCCGGGCCCTTGCGGTGCTCCAGCGAGCCTACCGTTACAAAGAGGGGACGCCCACCGGCAAAGCTGATGTCATAACGCGGAAACTGCTCGGCAGCATAATCCGGCAGACCGTAAATCAATTGTTCGATTTCAAAATCCGGCCGGACAGAGTGCATGGCGGCGGTGGCGTGAGAGCCTACGGCGCAGGCGTGGATGTTTTTGCCCAACTCCTTGGGGATATTGTGAGAGATAAAGGGATAGCCCGCAAAGGCATCGTGCAGCCACCACAGCACCGGCACGAAGGAACCATTCAGGGTGCGCACCACAGGCGCTTCCACCACCGTGTTGGCCAGCACAAGGTCTGCACTGGTGGCCAGCCCCCACAAAGCGCTGGAGGTAACGCAGTCCGGGCGTGTGACCACAGCGGCTCCGGCATCCAGAAACAGCGGCAACGAGCCCTCATCGGAGGGGCCCAGTACCACGACCTCAAAGCCCAAACTGCGCAGCACCGGCACAGCGCTTACCAGCACGATGGGCGCGCCGGTCATGGTCAGCTCGTGGCTTAAAATCAGCGCACGGCGTCCCTTGGCGGAAAACACGTCATCGGCGCACAGCTCCCGGCGGAAGTGCAGCAATGCCTGCGGGATGCGGCAGCTGTGCTGCGCCATGGCATGGGCCAGACGCAGCAGCTCGGTAACGCTGTCCTTGCCCCGGGCGGCGGCGCGCACCTCGTCCAGCAATGCGCGGGACACCAGTGCGCAGCGGCTGCCGGGCAGGTGCTGGGTGCTCAGGTACAGGGCGGTAGCACCGTCAAAGCCAAAGGAAGCATCGCAGATCGCAAGGTCTGCGCCCTCCCGCAGGGCGGCGGCAAAATAGGTCAGGGCGGTGGGAGTGCACTCCACATCCTCGCTTACCAGCAGCACCCCAGCCACAGCGGGTGTCAGCTCGCCCTCCAGCCGGGTCACCAGACGGAACTTGCGGTGCAGCTGGTTTTGCAGCGCCGTTTCCAGCGCCTTGTGACGCCCCGGCGCGTAGACCAGAAGATAGGTGCTCTGGGTATCGGTATAGACCTGCTTGGACAATTGCTTGCGTTGCAGGGTACTGTAACTGGTGTACATGATCCAACTCCTCCGGGCAGAATATCGGGCGGGCTCAGTGGCCGCGCAGCAGATTCAGCAGCCTGCGCAGCGGGGCGGTCAGCCGCCAGCTGCTGCTAGCGCGCATATTATCCAGCGAGACCTGATACTCATGCTGGATGCCCTGCAAGGTCAGCAGCTGCTGGTTCAGCCGCATACACTCGGCACGGCTGGCTTGCAGTACCTCATCTGCTTCCTGCGCGGCGGCGGCGTTTTTCAGCTTCAGGTCGTTCAGTGCCCGCAGCAGAGATTTGCCGGGCTGCTCGTGCAGAAAACGTCCCAGCGGATAATAGTGATAGTTTACTGCAAACTTCATGCCGGCGCCAAAGCCGGTGGTGCAGTGGAGTGAAAGGTTCGGGTCTACGTCCAAAAACAGCAGGCTGTCCTCCTGCAGCAGAAGGCCGTTGACCGACTGAAAACTGATGCGCTCATCTGAAATGGAAAGGTCGGTGATGCAGCAGGCCAGCTCGCCGGGGTCTAGCCGGACGGCACGTGCGTCCTCCGGCAGGACAAAGGTGACAGAGACCTCATGGGTCAGTTCGTTGTAGGCGTCCTCAGCAGCGTTCAAACACTCCCGGGGCGAAAAGCCGTTGCCCGTATCGTAGAACAGCTGTGGCAGGGCAAGGGTAAAATTATCCGTCTCAGTACTATGCTTTACAAGCTCAGTCTGGCAGGTCAGCAGCTGCTGCTCAAGTTCCAAGCACCGCTGTGCCAGCTGGGAAACACCCTCGTCCGAGAGTTTGAGCTGCTGCTCCAGCTCTGCAATGCGAGCCTGCAGGGCAGCCGGGGTCACGGGGGTATCGTGGTTCATAACGAGATCCTCCTCTTCCTTATCCTAAGAAGCTGTTTTCATAAGCATTGCACACCGCTTACGAAAACAACTGCTAAGCTCGGCTGCACCGCAGCCGGAACATTCAGAATATCAGTGCCGTGGGGTGTAGTGTACCTGCGGGGTATGCCGCCGGGCGGGGAACAGCCGGATGATCAGATCCCGCCGCCGCTGCAGCAGGGCGCAGACAAGCCAGATGGAGCCCAGCGAAAGGATATATTGCAGGCTGATGCCCAAAACGGGGCGGTCGACATATTTTGCCGCAAACAGATACCACGGAATGGCGATCAGCTCCACCGTATGTATACAGAAGATATATAGGGAGCGGCGGCCGATGGCCTCGAAAAAGCTCACCAACATATTCCGGTGCTGGCTCCAGCGCAAAAACAGCCGGATGAACAGCAGCCCGGCAAGGCCGTCCAGCAGAATGCTGATGGGTCCCAGCGTCCACTCGGCCATGGATACACAGTCGGTGCGGCCGGTGGCAAGGGCTGCCATCGGAACAAGCAGAACCGCTGCCCACAGGACGCAGGACAACCGGCGGGACAAAGGCCGATTCAACCAGTGCTGGCGCTTGGCAAGATAGCCAAGATACAGGTACGGCGTGATCACCGCACCTTGGATCAGACAGAAGGGCAGCTCCCATACAAGGCTGGCGCCCCAGCCCAGTAATGCACAGCCGACCACAGCCCAAGGGATGTACCTCTCCGGGAAAATATTCAGGATGACATCCAGTAAGATCCAGCCCACCAGCAGCGCCAGCAGATACCACATGGGCCCGCAGGAAAAGAACTCCTGCCCGAAGTAGGTGGCAGTGTGGGGCAGACCCAGCAGAAAACCGCCCGCCACCTTGATACTCTCGGTCAGGGAGCCGGGCAGATAGTGAAAGATATTATAATGAATAATAAAATGCAGCACCGTGGTGAAAACCGCAGTGTAGCAAAAGGGCTTGAGCAGACTTTTGAGCTGCTGGTGGATACATTTGTGGATAGAGCGCTTGCGGAAGCCGTAGCCGCTGGCAATAAAAAAGGCCGCCATCAGTGTTTCGCGGTAAATAAAGCCAAAAAAGGCAGTCAACGACAAGCCGCCCTCCAACTGGAGCGGATAAAGCTCCGCAGTGTGTCCCAGCACGATGGCCAGCATCCCTGCGCCCTTGAGCATATCGAACATCCCGATGGAGTTGACAGTGCGGGGCTTGGTTGTTTCCATGAAAGATTCCTTCCTTGCGCCGGGCCAATACCCCTCAAGAAAAAGCCGGATACGGCGCAAATGATCTGTTTTTATGCAGTATCGCCATGGTATATGGCTAGTATAATGCTTTTTTTAGAGACTGTCAATTTTGTTTTGCAGTCTGCACCATACCGGAACTGGTATTTTGCGCTAAAAATTGTAGCACGAAAAGCGGGAGATTGCAACGAAAGGTAGAATTTGGCCAAACCGTGCCGGAAGATATGCAAGTAAAAATTGCCAACACAGGAAATTAAATGTTGCAGAAGTATTGCATTGCACTGGAAGATATTGTATACTGAGCACAGTGCGGCGCACCGCTGCCGCATGGAACGTCGATATGGAGGGAAATACAATGATCAAGGTATTGGATAACGTATACGATCTCGTCACCCTGAATATGGAACAGCGTTTTTCGGAGCGTGTGGCGCTCCGCTTTTATAATAAAGATACGGACGAGGTGACCGCAGTCCATTATAAGGACTACGCGCGGGATATCCGCCGGGCGGTCAGCTACTTTCAGAGCACGATCCCGGATATCAAGGGTAAAAAGATTTGCCTGCTGAACAAGAACTGCTACGAGTACGCCGTGAACACCTTCGGCATCATTCTGGCAGGCGGTGTGCTGGTACTGCTCAACCAGCACAAGAGCTGGGACGAGCTGTCCTACGAGCTGGGGCTGGTGGAACCCGCCGCCATCCTGACCGATGGTGACGACTACGGCACCAAGGAGCAGCTGGAAGCCGCCTACGGCAGCATCCTGCGCCCGATGGACGGCTTCCGCGCTTATGAGCCGGTTGTGGAGATGCCCCGCTGCATCGGCCACGATGATCTGATGGTGCTGATGTTCACCTCCGGCACCACCGGCCGCAGCAAGGGCGTGATGCTGAGCGAGCGCAACTTCTTCAGCGTCATGCGCGCCCATGTGCAGATCGGTGAACACATGATGGAATATAAGCACGACCCGGAGCTTGTGGTCAGCCAGTACACGGTGCTGCCCATGTTCCATCTGGGCGCGTTCATCTGCCTGTTCTCGTGGGCACACGCGGGCTGGGGCCTGAACATCAGCGGCGATATCCGCAACTTCTATAAAGAGATCCAGCGGATGCCCAGTCAGGTCATGGCGGTGGTGCCGGTGATCATGAACTCCCTGCACAAGGACGTGATGCGCGGCCGCAAGGAGCGTCTGGGCGAGCTGTGGGTGCCCATCTGCTCCTCTGCCATGTTTGACCCGCAGGTGATGCTGGATATGGCCACCAACGGGATGTTCGTGGTGCAGACCTACGGCGCTACCGAGACCTGCGGCGATGGCATCATCAACTACGCGCAGGATGCAAAGCACATCGGCGCTGTGGGACAGGGCAATGATTATCTGGACTATAAGCTCGAGCCGGACGGCGAGCTGTGCATCCGGGGCGACAGCATCATGCTGGGCTACTACAAGGACCCCGAGGCCACCGCAGAGGTCATCGACAAGGAAGGCTGGTTCCACACCGGCGACCTTGCCCGGGTGGACGAGGACGGCTACTACTACATTACCGGCCGCAAGAAGAACCTGATCATTCTGGACAGCGGCGAGAACATCAACCCTGAGGAGCTGGAGGGTCTTGTGGAAAAATGCCCCGCCGTGCAGGAATGCGTCGTGAAGGAAATGGGCAAAAAGATCGGCGTTGTGGTGTACTGCCCGCAAAACGAGCAGCAGACCGTGCAGGATCATATCACCGAGATGAACCGTACCCTGCCGATGTATAAGCGCATCGGTGTGGTGGAGTTCAGCGCAGAACCGCTGCCCCGCAATGCTACGGGCAAATTGCTGCGCTGAGTACAAAACAAACGGAATAAAACAGGCGGGATAGTGCAGAAAGGAAAATTGCAATGGGCAAATTTGTGGAAAACATGTACGATGCCATTACGCTGGGCATGGAAAAGGAATTTCCCGAGCGCGTGGCTTTCCGTTACTACACCGAAGAGACCGACACGGTGACTACCGTCCTTTTTAAGGAGCTGGCACAGGATGTCCGCCGGACGGTCACCTATCTGCAGAGCACCATCCCGGACGCGAAGGGCAAAAAGGTCTGCCTGCTGAGCAAGAACAGCTACGAGTATGTGGTAAACACCTTCGGCGCGATCATGGCAGGCTGTGTGCTGGTGCCGATGAACCAGCGCAAGAGCTGGGCAGAGCTGTCCCACGAGCTGGAACTGGTGGAGCCCGCCGCCATCCTGACCGACGGCGAGGACTACGGCAACAAGGAGCAGCTGGAAGCCGCCTACGGCAGCCTGCTGCGCCCCATGGACGGCTTCCGCCGCTATGAGCCGGCGGCGGAGCTGCATCCCATCGGTCACGACGACCTGATGGTGCTGATGTTCACCTCCGGCACCACCGGCCTGAGCAAGGGCGTTATGATGAGCGAGCGCAACCTGTTCAGCGCTGGCCGTGTGCTGTGGGCCATCTCCGCACAGCTGGCAGACAAGATCGATCTGACAAAGCCCCTGCCCGGCCACTACATGGTGCTGCCCATGTTCCATCTGGGTGCTTTCATCGACCTGTTCTCCACCACCGTCATGGGCTGGCCGCTGAACTTGGGCAGCGATATCCGCAACTTCTACCGCGATATCCAGAAGATGCCCAGCCAGATCATGTCTGTGGTGCCGATGATCATGAACTCCCTGCACAAGGATGTGATGCGCGGACACCGCGACCGTCTGGGCGATCTGTGGGTGCCCATCGGCTCCTCTGCCATGTTTGACCCGCAGGTGCTGCTGGATATGGTGCACAACGGGATGTTCGTCATCCAGTGCTACGGTGCTACCGAGACCTGCGCCGCCGGCATCATCAACTTTGCACAGGACGAAAAGCACATTGGCGCCGTGGGTCAGGGCAGCGAGTACATGGACTACAAGATCGAGCCGGACGGCGAGCTGTGTATGCGCGGCGACTGCGTGATGATGGGCTACTACAAAGACCCGGAGGGCACCGCAGAGGTCATTGACAAGGACGGCTGGGTGCATACCGGCGACCTTGCCCGGGTGGACGAGGACGGCTACTACTACATCATCGGCCGCAAGAAGAACCTGATCATTCTGGACAGCGGCGAGAACATCAGCCCCGAGGAGCTGGAGAGCATGGTAGAAAAATGTCCCGCCGTACAGGAATGTATCGTAAAAGAACTGGGCAAAAAGATAGGTGTTGTGGTATACTGTGAAAAGGAGCACCAGCAGACCGTGCGGGACTTTGTTACCGAGATGAACCGTACTGTCCCCCTATACAAGCGCATCGGCGTGGTGGAGTTCAGCGAAACGCCGCTGCCCCGCAACGCTACGGGCAAGCTGGTGCGCAAGTAAAACGCAACAGAAAGGAAGCATAATACGATGGAACGTGCAGAAATCATTTCTCAGATCACGGCTATTCTGGAGGATGTCGCAGAGGTATCACCGGAGGATGTGACCGAAAGCAGCGTCCTGATGGACGATCTGGATCTTTCTTCTATGGAGATCCTGACCATTGTGGCAGATCTTGAGGAGACCTTTGGTCTGCGCATCCCGGAAAAGGAGCTGCGCAACTTTGTCACCATGGGTGATCTGGTGGATTATCTGGCAGCAAACGTGGGGTAAAAACCAATGGAAACACAACAGCGCTCGACGGAATATAACTTTCAGGGTGTTATGTATTTTTTCCGTCGGGAAAAGGTCCAGTGCCGGTACCAGTTCTCGCTGCGGGATGCGGTGGATATCACCCTTTTGCAGCGGGCACTGACAACGGCCTTGGCAAGTGCGCCTTATTATACCCAGCGTCTGGTGCAGGAAAAGCGGGAGATGTGGCTGGAGCCCAACACTGAGCCCTGCCTTGTGTACCCCGGCAGCACCATGCGCAATATCCCGGAGGAGACGAACGGTTATCTGTTCTGCATCAGCTGCGAAGGGGATACCGTCTACTTTGACTGGCATCACTTCCTGATGGACGGCCACGGGGTATCACCCCTATTCACAAGCATTCTGGAACAGTACTGCAACCTGCGTTACGGCACTGCCTTTGCGGTGCAGCACATCGTGTGCGACCCGCCCTACGATATGCAGGCCATGCTGGCAGAGCACCCGCCCGTGGAGGGCGGAAGCGACGCCATCCAGCGGGAGGTGGTGCAGACCTACGAGGGTACGCTGCGCCGCACCCGGGTGTGCCTGAGCAAGCAGAGCCTTGTGGAAAAAGCACTGGCAAACAACGCAAAGCCGGTAAGCGCCCTGATGGGTCTGCTGTGCATGGCCATGCGGGAGTATCTGGGCAAGAAGAATATCCAGTACTCCTACTCCTCCGATACCCGCGATGTGGCCGGTGTGCCGAATGCGCTGTACAACTGCGTGTGTTCTTTCCAGCATGAGGTGCAGCTGCAAGCCCAGACCCGCCTTGCAGATTTTGTAGCGGATGTAGATGCAGACATCAAGCGGGACTTGCAGCCGCAGTCCAAGCGCCGCCGCATGACCGAGCAGATGGGCTGGGTGTACAAGGTGGACCAGCAAAAAGCGCCCCTGCGCATCAAGCAGCGGGTGTTTCAGATGGGTGAGTACATTGGCGGCACCATTTCGGACTTCTGGCTCAGCTATCTGGGCAATCCGCTCATGCCCGCTACCCCGGAGCTGACACAGTACACCACGGATTTTGGTGTCTGGGTGCCGCCGGAGGGTGCATCTGTGGGCGTGGAAGCCGCCAGCCTGAACGGAAAAATCATTCTGTGCATCCACAACAAGGCACCCAACCCGGGTCTGGCCGATATCCTCCGCAAGACCTTTGAAAACGAAGGCGTTGCGGTGCTGGAAGCGGAAGATCTGGACTGAAAAGTACATTACAAAAACAAAAGGGATCGTTGTGCCTTATGGGTACAGCGATCCTTTTTCATGCCGCAGCCGGGTCTTTCCTTTTTATCAAATCCCCCAAATTGCCCAACAAAGTTCCGCTTCCGTTCACAAAGGGCGATGGGAGATGTGCTATACTGGTTTTAGAATTTCCGGCGAAGATCCGCCATCCCGAAAGGAGTTTTGTTTCCATGAGCCAAACCGCCGCGCAGCAGCCCTCCCGCAAAAAGACCGTGATCTCTCTGCTGGTGCTGCTGGCACTTACCTGCATCATCGTGTTTACTTTTAAGGATCACTGGGCCGAGATCACCACAGCGCTGGCGCAGCTGTCGGTGTGGCAGGTGCTGGTGGTGCTGGCAGTCGGTCTCAGCTACCCCCTGCTGGAAGGGTGCGTGGCGTGGGTCATCGTGCGCAGCCGTCTGCCGCAGTTCAAGCTGTGGCAGGGGCTGGATGTGGGCTGGTGCGGCACCTTTGGCAACGTGGTCACGCTGGGTGCCGGTGCGGTACCAGTGCAGCTGTACTATCTGCACCGGGCCGGGCTGCCGCTGGGCCCCGGCGCAGGGTTGATGACGCTGGAATATGTTTTCCACAAAAGCACGGTGCTTTTGTACGCCACCGTGATGCTGCTGTTGCAGCGTCACTGGCTTGCCGCCAACACCACCGGTGTCATGCGCTACCTGCCCATGGCATACGCTGTGGTAGCGGTGATCATTGTTGCGCTGGTGCTGCTGTGCGTCTCGCCGCTGGTGCAGAACCTCGCCCGCTGGCTGCTGGGCTTTCTGCCCAAAACCGAAAAGTGGCAGCAGCGCCGCGCCGACTGGCTGGAGCAGTTGGAGGTGCTGGGCACCGAGAGCCGCCGCCTGCTGGCGGATAAGCCCCGCTGCCTGAAAATTTTTGCCCTGCAGGCGCTCAAGCTGTTCGGGCTGTTCTGCCTGCCCTACCTGTGCATCCGGTTCATGGGGCTTTCGCCGCTGGGCTTCTGGCAGGTGCAGCTGCTCACCAGCCTGATGCTCTTCGTTTCCAACGCCCTGCCCAACGTAGCCGGGATGGGCTCTATCGAAACCGCCTTTCTGCTGGTGTTCGGCAGCTTTCTGGAACGGGGCGAGGTGATGAGCGTACTGATGCTCTACCGCATCGCCAGCTATTATGTGGTATTTGCCGCCAGCGCCGTGGGCTTTTTCATCGCCCAGCGGCATCTGGCTCAAATGGAATCGGAGCCGCCAAAGGAGGCGTAAACGGATGAAAAGCTTCCACATTCCCCGCACCGCTGTATTTTTTATCCTGTTCGTGCTGATGGTTTTTGCAGTGCTTTACCGTCCCATCGACCTGAAAGCACTGGTACGCGCCAGCTCACAGGGCTCGCTCCGCACCGAGGAAGTGGCACATTTTGGCAGCACAAACGACATGGACTATCACATCCTCTCCATGGACAGCGAAGAGTTCCAGCAGACGGCAGAATTGCTTTCCACCGTCTCCTGCCGCAAAAAGCTGAACCAGCGCTATTCCGCCTACACCCACGATACTTTCCCGGTGCAGTCGGTCACCGTCAGCTTTTATGACGATGCCGAGAACCAGAAGTTTCTGCTGACAGTGTACTCCGACGGCGTGTGCATCCTGAACAGCGCCTTTGTCAGCGTAAAATACCCCGGCGGCGGCGCAGCGCAGCTGTATGAGCAGCTGGCAGGGATGGGGAAATAACGCAGCCGGTTTGCAGACTTTTACCCCTTCAGTCTGCTCGTTTCACTCGCAGCCAGCTTCCCCAAGGGGACGCCTTATAGCTGTGCCGTAAACTTTGCCGTCAGCACAAAAGCCGTCCCCTTGGACAAACTCTCCCCGGCCGGGGAGAGATGTCGCGTTAGCGACAGAGTGGGGAACGGGTGGCATCGCGTCAGCGATGACGGAAGGGGTAAATCTCCCTCACAAAACAAAAATCGGGGCACTCAGGTGGTCAAGCTGAGTGTCCCGTTTTTGTTTTCTTTGCGTCGGCTGTGGTACCAAACACAGCCGGTGCCGCGCCGGAAGCTGCAGAGCAAACCGTGCTGCCGCTTCCCGTAGAAAAGAGAAAGGAATGGAGGAATAGAGCGGAGCGCTTGCAGACGCTCCTTTTTTTCTGGTGCAACGTGGTTAGAATTAGCTAACCACCGCTGCGAGAACAGGATACCACAGACGGTTAGTCTTGTCAACCCTTAATTTGCAATTTTTTTCGCAAAGTGTGTGCGCCGCCGGGGTTTCAGCTGTTTTTCTACATTCTGCCCAAAGAAAGCCCTTTGCTTTGGAAGAAAACCCACTTGTTTTCTATTGCTTTTTAAAGTGGTTCTTGCTATTATAATAACGCAAGATTTTGTGGACAGTTTTTTATTTTTGTCTACACCTTGTATTTAGGACTGCCGCAGCCGGCAGTTCAAGACCGTTTCGCCCCCAGAAAGCCGCCTATGAAGAGCGGTTTTTCAAAGGCTCATTAGTTAGAAAATGCTAACCGCGTAATGGAGCAAGGAGGTTCCAATGATCCAGTTTGAACAGTGGGAAGGCTTTGAAGGCCGTATCTGGAAGGAAGAGGTCAATGTGCGTGACTTCATCCAGAAAAACTACACCCCGTATGACGGCGACGAAAGCTTTCTGGCAGGCCCCACCGAGGCTACCGATAAGCTTTGGGGTGCTTTGCAGCAGCTGCAGAAGGCCGAGCGCGCCAAGGGCGGCGTGCTGGATATGGAGACCGAGGTGGTCAGCAGCCTGACCTCCTACGGCCCCGGCTATATTGACGAAAACCTGAAAGATCTGGAGCAGATCGTTGGCTTGCAGACCGACAAGCCCCTCAAGCGCGCCTTTATGCCCTACGGCGGCATCAAGATGGCAGAGCAGGCCTGCACCACCTACGGCTACCAGCCCTCTGCGGAGCTGCACAAGATCTTTACCGACTACACCCGCACCCACAATCAGGCTGTGTTCGATGCCTACACCCCCGAGATGAAGAAGGCACGCCACACCCACATCATCACCGGCCTGCCCGATACCTATGGCCGCGGCCGCATCGTGGGCGACTACCGCCGTGTCCCCCTGTACGGCACTGATTTTCTGATTGAAGAGAAGAAAAAGGATCTGGACGCTCTGGACGGCGCTATGACCGACGAGCGTATCCGCCTGCGGGAAGAAGTGCAGATGCAGATCCGCGCTCTGCGGGAAATGGCTCTGATGGCCAAGGGCTACGGCTGTGACATCACCAGGCCCGCCGAGACCGCCCATGACGCTGTGCAGAGCCTGTACATGGCCTATCTCGCAGGTGTGAAGGAAAACAACGGCGCTGCCACCAGCCTGGGCCGCACCGCTACCTTCCTGGATATTTACATCCAGCGGGATCTGGACAACGGCACGCTGGACGAGTCCGGTGCCCAGGAGCTGGTCGACCAGTTCATCATCAAGCTGCGGCTTGGCGCGGGCACCGAAGAACTGCATCTGCTT
>OQVR01000632.1_pt1 | contig 15796 bp, 11 predicted proteins | sample 1691521 | NCBI WGS metagenome assembly OQVR01 (sample SAMN03418256, study PRJEB22391) | human gut metagenome | biome: human-gut; feature: organic feature; material: feces | host: Homo sapiens | place: Tanzania | collected 2013-01
CCAGACCTTTCTTCAGGTAGGAGTAGTTCTTGACCATCGTCTCCACATAGTCCATGTTGAACTCGAAGTTCCCGAACATCGTGCTGTCCGGTGTGAAGACCACGAGGGTTCCGTTCTTCTCGCTGACTTTCTCTTTTCTGTCGCTGCCCACAAGCTGTCCACGCTCGTAGCGCGCCCAGGAACTCTCTCCTCCTCGGAACGACTCCACGTAGAAACTCTCTGACAGGGCGTTCACCGCCTTGGTACCCACACCGTTGAGTCCGACGGACTTCTTGAAAGCCTTGTCGTCGAACTTTCCTCCGGTGTTCAGCTGGCTGGTGGCCTTGATGACGGAGTTGAGCGGAATGCCTCGTCCGAAGTCCCTGATGGAGACCTGTCTGTCCTCGATGTTGATGAGGACCTGCTTGCCGAATCCGGCGGAGAACTCGTCGATGCAGTTGTCCACGATCTCCTTGAGCAGCACATAAATGCCGTCTCCCGGGTTGGAGCCGTTGCCAAGTCTTCCGATGTACATTCCCGGACGCCGGCGGATGTGTTCGACACCTTCCAGGGTCCGTATGTTGTCGTCAGTGTAGTCGTAGTTCTGTTCTATGTTCGCCATTTATCTTAATCGCATAATCGTACAAAATTACAAAATTTGGCACGCATTAAAAAATAAATATTCTCCTCCTCCGTCCTTCTTGTCCCTCTTGCCCCTTGGAACTCTCTGTCCCATCAGATGCCCTCGAATGTTGACGGCGATTTCAGAACTCTTTCCTGCGATTGGATTACTTGGACTTGAAAAAGTACCTATTAAATGGTAAATTTGCCAATGGAAAGGAATTTGCATTCCTTATGAATATTATGAAGCATTTGTTTGAAAGTCTCCTTGATGCGAGGGCTCGTCAAACAATTAAACAGCGTGATTTATGAATATATTCAAGCATATCGCCGCCGCGCTGCTTTTGCTTGTGTCCGCCAGCGGTGTTATCGCCGCCCAGGGCTCCGGTAAGGACAACACATTCGGCGGAGTAGTCCAGCTGGACAAAACCGTGCACGATTTCGGGGACATTCTGGTCTCTGACGGCCCGGTGACCGCCACGTTCACGGTCAAGAATGTGGGGGAGAAAGCATTGTTGATCTATAATGTCGTATCTTCCTGCGGATGCACCAATGTGGAATGGACCCGGAAGCCAATCGCTTCGGGGGAGACCGGAACCATCAAGGCCACCTTCAAGAATGACGAGAAGGGAGGCTATCCGTTCGACAAGTCTCTGACCGCATATTTCTCTGGTTTGAAGCAGCCTGTCGTCCTGAGGCTCAGAGGCGTTACCCACGACAAGCAGCTCTCTTTGGGGGAACTTTATCCGATCCGTTTCGGCAATCTGGCCTTCAAGAAAGTGGACATTAAGGGTGGAAATCTGTCTCAAGGACAGCAAAAGAGCGGAACGGTTCTGGTGGCCAATCTCGGAAACAAGCCGTTGTCGGTCAGTTTCTCCGATGTCAGTGAGGGACTCTCGGTAAAGGTGTCGCCGAACCCCGTTCCGGCGCAGTCCACTGCCAAACTGAACTACACGGTCACAGCAGACAGAAACCATTGGGGGAAGAACTATTACTATGCGACTCCGCTGGTGGACGGCCGCCAGTACAAGGCGGTTGTCTCGAAGTCGGCGGAGAAAGAGCCAGTGGCGGCCGGTGCCGAGGCCATCGTGGCTGACCCTAATCCTGAACTCGGAGCCGGCAAGAGCCGCATAGGAATATTCACGTACACGAAAGAGAATTTCTCATCGCTCACGGACAAAGAGCGTAACGAGGGCTCCAATCCGATAGCGGACGAGAGCACATTCTCCTTCGGCAAGGTCAAGGCCGGGGCGAATGTGGACTGCACATTCCATTTCACCAACAAAGGCAAATCTCCTTTAAGAATATATAAGGTGGATTCAGAGAGCTCGCACGTGAAGGCGCAGGCTTTCGCGGATGTTCCCGCAGGCGGCAAAGGTGACCTGAAGGTGACTTTCGACACGAAGGGATTCCCGGCAGGGGAGTGCCTGATAGTCTTGACCTTGACCACGAACTCACCTCTCCGTCCTATCATCAACCTTTATCTCACCGGCTGGGTGACAGCGTAACAGACCATGATCATTTCCGTTTTACTTGACGCTTTGCGTGGCGCTGTCCTGATCTCCGGCTTGGTGGTCGTCATGATGATGATCATCGAGTCTTTCAATGTGGAGTCGGACGGCAGGATATTCAGATCCCTCAAGAAATCAGGTTTCGCCCAGGTCCTCATCTCCGCTTTGCTCGGTTCGGTACCCGGTTGTGTCGGAGGTTTCGCCGCCGTGTCGCTCTACACGCACAGGATGCTGAGTTTCGGAGCGCTGGTCGCGATGATGATCGCAACGGCCGGGGATGAGTCGTTTATGATGCTGGCTTTGTTCCCAGGCAAGGCCGCTTTGCTGTTCCTTATCCTTTTTGTGCTGGCCGTTGTGACGGGACTGCTGATCGACAGATTCTCGTCCGGTGACAAGCCGCTGCCAACCCGTCTTGAGGATTCCTTTGAACTTCACGGAGACGGATGCGAGCATCAGGACGGGCATCATCACAAGGAAGGAAGACATTTCGGAAGGACAAGAATATTAATGTTCTTTGGGGTTGTGATATTCATAGCCGCCCTGCTGCTTGGCCTCCTGGAGGAAGGAGGTGAGGCAGAGGGACTTGCCGTTTTTGACGAGGAGTGGACTTTCTGGCTTTTCGGTGCTCTAAGTCTTGTAGTGTTGGGGGCGCTGCTTTTCGCCTCCGACCACTTCGTCGAGGAGCATCTTTGGGAGCATATTGTCCGCAAGCATCTTCCGAGCATATTCGCCTGGACTTTCGGGGTGCTCCTGGTCATCGGAATCCTGTTCAATTTCATCGACCTCTCCGCGTGGATCAGCGACAACACCGCGCTGATGATTCTGCTTGCGATTGTGGTCGGCCTGATTCCTGAGTCGGGGCCGCATCTAGTCTTTGTGACCCTGTTCGCCAGCGGTGTAATCCAGTTCCCCGTCCTGCTTGCCAATTCCATCGTGCAGGACGGCCACGCATCCCTCCCTCTTCTTGCCGACAGCAAATCCTCCTTCTTCAAGGCAAAAGCGATAAAAGTCGGGATCGCCCTCATCGTTTTTGTGGTATGGGGTTTGATATTATGATTTTTAAGATTTATATTTGCATAATGTTTCCGGCAATCCGGAGGCAGACAAAAGGAAAACAATTTTATTTTAGTGAATTATGGCTTACAAGATTTCAGAAACTGATTGCGTAGCTTGCGGAACTTGCGCAGGCGAGTGCCCTCAGGGCGCTATCCACGAGGGTGACGTTTACACCATCGATCCAAACGCCTGCATCGACTGCGGCACTTGCGCTGATGCCTGCCCGATGGGCGCCATCCACCCGGCAGAGTAATCGGACATAGCAAGATTCCAGAGAGGACGACTGCAACTCACAGTCGTCCTCTTTTTTGTGCGTACTACCAGGTAATATTTTTTACCCGCTCCCTGTCAGTATTTTACAAAACACCATTTTACAGTACACCATTTTGCAAAACACCTTCAGCCACATAGCCTACCTATGCCCGCAGAGACCGTGTCGGGCTGAAAAACTTGAAGCCAAAGTTACAAGTTTTTCACGTCAAAGTGCCTTCCAGATGCTTCTGGCCAGCTTTGGACTGAAAGCGTTTCGTAAAAAAAACTTAACCTTCCGCATGCCGCCGAAAGCCACCTTGAAGCATCTTTCTGGTAAGGAGGTGGGCCGTTGATGTCAGGGGGAGTCCGTCGCCAGTCTCACGAAGGTGTCGCCGGCTATCCTTGTTTGATGGACTACTATGTCAAATTGCACGTAAGATAAGGAACCGCCGTATGCGGAACCGCACGTACGGTGGTGTGAGAGGTCGGAAAACGAAAGTAGGAAGAAAACCACTTCGTTTTCCTACTACTCGATTTGTGTGTCGGGCATTGCGAAAGCATGTGATCCGCATGGTGGGCTTATCAGGTGACTAATAATTGAAATAAGTGCAGAGTCCGTAGTAGGAGATATAGTTGGAATATCGTTCCTCATAGAAAACCTTCCAACCGCTGTTGATTCTATAAGTCGCGGCTCTGTCCAGTCCTTTTGTGTTGTACACGGTAGAGGCTCGGAAGTCACCGTTGTCGCGGCTGCGGTAAATATGAAGCTTTGCCGCGGTTTGCTCCGGCTCGTAGATGCCTGATACAGTCTTAACATACTCATATTCCCGTGTCATCCCATTTTTTTGAGCGGAATTCACGGATGAGCTGTAGTTCGGATGGTTGTTTTGTCCCGAACCGCCTATGGCAGCCACACATTGCTCATTCTGGATGCCGCTGCCTGTGTCCAACAGCCCGGAATCCATAATTTCATTGGCGGCAATCATGGTCGCTGCTATGCCTTTAGCCAGGCCGTTGACGATTGCGGCTCCGACATTTGATTTCTTGGAGAATGTCCCGGAATCATACAATGAGCACATCTCCGCTGCCGGGAGATAGCCTTTGTCCGCAAGCTCTTCAAAGGCAGGAAATGCTTTTGACTCCCCGCGGCTTTCAAAAATCGAGAGATTGTTCACGCCTTGGTACATCTGTTTCATGTCGTAAACAAATTCCCCCGGCAGGTATCCGGCGGACATCGCCTGACGGTAAAGTTCTGTTGCAGATTTGTCATCACCAGTCTCCTCATACACACCGGCCAACGCATACATTGATGGAGTATGACCGAGAGTGCAGTTCTTGTCCAACAGTTCTTTAGCCTTGTCATAATCATGCTTGAAAATTGAACGTAAGGCTTCATAATAACCTGTCTGAATATCTGCTGATACATCGTTTGTCCTGTTGTAGGATACTGCATATATCCTTTCATAGTTTCTTTCCTTGCATCGTATGATATTCAGTTCAGGGTCATCATAATTCAATGCATAGTAGTAACAAGCTTTGTCCACATCAACCGGAGTTCCAATACCTACAAGATAGCAGGTCGCTATTATGCCATTGAATATAGGGCTGATATTCTGGGCCTGGCGGTACAGGTCGAAAGCTTTTGCGTCATTATTTTCCACACCATCACCGTACAAGTAGGCATTAGCAAGGTCAATGATGAATGTGAGACGGTCAGGAACTGTAAGCTGTGACTCAGATGGATCGCTTAATGCGTCTTCGAGTATTTTTGCACCGCGCGCCTTGAGGTGATCAGGGTTGTACCCAGCCATCAGGCAGCGGCCGTAGTATGCGGAACAATACAGTTTCCATGACGGTTCGCGAGTGCAGGCCTCTGCATAAGATTCCGTAATCCGACTCAATCTTTTCGGCTTGTACTTGGAAGATATAATGGCATTATGGTACTTGAACATAAAATTATGAACCGCCGCAGGGTACTCGTCGTCAGTGATAATGTCATCTACACCATATACGACAGGCTTGTCAAAAACCTGAGCGTCCGCGCGAATTGGCGTGATTGTCAAAGCGGTTATGACCAGCAGGACAGAACTTGTGGCGGCGAACAGTGCCTTACAGTATTTATTGGTTTCCATCAATCGTGTTTTTGTCAAGATAGTCATTTTTCTTAGATCTGCAAAACTGGTGTCGTGAGTGAGTCCTCATGCCGGAAATTGGTCGCAGAGAATCCGGCGGAGGACGGAGGCGAGAGGATTGGGGGCTTCCGGACCTCAAGATGCACGTCAAGAGTGAGGCTCGGAAGAGTGACGGGAATAATGGTGAGATCCAGCGGTACGGCAGGACGCGGGAGCAGGCCGATGATGTCAGGGGAGTTCATCACCAGCTTCAAGATGGTCTCGGCTGAATTCGACACGACAGCCATGCGGGCCTTCAGGTACAATGGCAGGATCTCTGAATATATCTACGGAACCGCAAGCCTGGCGCTCTGCGGAAGATCTAACATCTTATGTAGGCTCGGAAGTTGAGAACTATGGAGAGGTTGTTGTGACGGACGATAAGAACATATGCGCTGCCGGATATGCGAGCTACTGTCTTACTCCAGACGGCAAATTGACATTATGTCCGTCTTTCCCCTCTGTGATAGGTGATCTTAAGATGTCCAGTTTTATTGATGTGTTGAATAGTCCGCACCTTGCTTTTTGGAAAAAAGCGAAGCACATCAATCACGCTTCAACTCTCCCGTGGATTTTTTCAGTTCGAGAGTTCGTGTTTCGTCTTTCTTGATGAGTTCTTGTATTTCGGCATTAGTCATAATCGTCGTCACCTTTGTCTTTGCATATTTATGAAAAGTTATTGAAGATTTGGGACTTGGAACAAATCTATTTCTTTAGGAGTCTTTTCCACCTCCTATCCGTAGTTGGTAAAGTGGGACGGAAGTTTGAATATACCCATGCAGATTTTTGGCGGCATCTCATCTGGATTCCGGATAAAATGACTACCTTGCGAAAAATACTGCGGTTTCAATGACTGATAAGGAACGTGACGAACTCAAAGAGGTGATCAGGAAAGATTACCCGGGAATCTCGGAGGCGGAAATCTCATTTATGGTTTCGTTCTTCGAAATGATGCAGGCTAAGACAGCGGCATATTCAACTGTGGGTGCCAGTGAGACGGCCACTTCAAACACTAAGAATAGCCAAGGGACTGGAAATGCCGGAGGAGCCAAAGGCAAGAAAAAATCAAAGGCCGACCGGCTGGTGGACTCAAGCAAACCATCGAAGACTTACATCTTATACGCTTCCATCGAACAATGTCCTGTCAAGGTGTTCAGACGGATAAAAGTGCCGTCAAACCTTTGGCTTGGGAATCTTGGAAAGATATTCATCACTGCGTTCGGTTGGGCCGGTTATCATCTCTCACAATTCACCAAAGGCGATGTGTACTATACGTCCAGAGACAACATTGATGAAAGAGATAGTTTCAATTTTGGTTGTAGAAACAGGCATATTGACGAGATGACCGTCACCGTCGCGGATGTTCTGCCGCAAAAAGGCAGCACAATCTCTTTTGAATATGATTTCGGAGATGGCTGGATCCACAATGTCAGGGTCTCATCGGTCAGTGACGAGCCTCTCCGGGGCGAGGATATATGTGTGACATCAGGCAAAGGAGCCTGCCCACCGGAAGATGTCGGGGGTGTGTGGGGCTATGCGCAAATGCTTGACATCCTGTCCGGGAAGGTTGATGACCCGGAGGAGAAGGCCTCATACGAGGAATGGCTCGGACTTCAGGAAGGAGAGACCTATGATCCTGAGGAATTTGATTTGGAGATCGCAAACGAGGATGTCGAAGACCTTGTCGCCTTGATCCTCAAAGGCAAGGAAGACTCTCGATAGAATCAATGGATCAGGAACGTATTAGGTTGGTTTTTAAGCCGGATACTGGTCACAAAGAATGCGGTGGAGTGCTGTTGCGATGTGATTGGATGGCTCGAGGGCTTCTAAATGAACGTCAAGGGTGAGGTCAGGAAGAGAGACGGGAAGCGTGATGAGGTCCTGGCGTGTGGCAGGATGGGGGAGCAGGCCGATGATGTCTGGGGAATCTGCGACCAACTTCACGATGGCTTCGGCAGAATCCGACACGACTGCCACGCGCGCCTTCAAATCAAGCGGCAAAATCTCTGAATATATCTTCGGAACCGCAAGCCTGGCGCTCTGCGGAAGGGCTTTCAAATCAGTGATTTTTGAATATGCCGGGTTGGAACTGACCACCGAGGCTGTCACACTGAATACGTATGTGCCGATGTCCTCGAATGACGGTTCGGTCACGTGCTTTTTGGCATAGAACCTTATGTCTGAATCGTCACAAGAAGATTTGCCGTGGATTGTGAATGTCAAGGATGAATTGAACGTCAGGAGTTTAGAAAGTGCTTTGGGTAGAATATGGCTGGCGATGAAGCCGTCGGCGGAGATTCTGACGGGTTTGTTTGCGGTGATCTTGCCTGTGGGGCCGAACAGTTGTCCTGCGGCGGAGTACCAGTAGAGGATCTTTTCCGCATATTCCTTGAAAATGATTCCGGCCGCTGTCAGGGTCACCGAGCCGCGGCCTCTGGTGAAAAGCTCCGCACCCAGATTCTTTTCCAGTTCGGCAATGTTCTGACTCACGGCTGGTTGGGTGATGCCAAGCGCCTTGGCGGCGATGGTGAAACTGCCGTTTTCGGCCACGGCCATAAAGACCTTCAACTTGAAATCCTCTAACATAGTTATTTTGCTTTTCACCTTGCAAATATAACGTTTTTTGCCCCAATTTTTACCGATGTCGATATATTCAATAATTAATTATCGAAAATCGAATATTATATTTGGAATAACGAATATTTTGATGTAAGTTTGCTGTGTTGAAAATTGAATGATATGTCTATAATAGTCAATGTTGATGTGATGCTGGCGAAGAGAAAGATGTCTTCCGCCGCGCTTGCCGAGAAGGTTGGGATCACTCCGGCGAACCTTTCCATCCTGAAGACGGGGAAGGCCAAGGCCGTCAGATTTTCCACGTTGGAGGCGATCTGCCGGGCTTTGGAGTGCCAGCCCGGAGATGTCCTTGAATATTCCGATGAACAATAATAATCCTAATATAGAGTTGATTATGAAAAAATTTTTGATTTTCGTCTCTGCCTTTGTACTGTCCGCTTCGGCGTTCATCGCTCAGGCTCAGATGCAGCAGCTTCCGAATGACCCTGCGGTCAAGGTCGGCAAGCTGGAGAACGGTCTGACCTATTACATCAGACACAATGACAAGCCGGCCGGCAGGGCTGAGTTCTATCTCGCCACCAATGTCGGAGCGATTCAGGAGACTCCCGACCAGGATGGTCTCGCGCACTTCCTTGAGCATATGTGCTTCAACGGCACGAAGAATTTCCCTGACAAGGGCATTCTGAACTGGCTGCAGAGCATCGGAGCCTCTTTCGGAGGCAATGTCAACGCCGCCACAGGCATTGACCAGACCACCTACATGCTCAATAATATTCCTTTGGTGAGGGAGTCGGTCGTGGACACCTGTCTTCTGATCCTGCACGACTACTCGCATTTCGTGACGAACGATCCTGCCGAGATCGACAAGGAGCGTCCGGTGATCATCGAGGAGAGACGTTCCCGCAGGAACGCAGGCTGGAGGACTTTCGAGAAGTCTCTTCCTTACCTCTATGGCGACACAAAGTACGCCACCTGTACCCTGATCGGAAGCAAGGAGAACCTTGAGACATTCAAGCCTGAGAGCCTTGTGAACTTCTACAAGACGTGGTATCGTCCTGATATGCAGGCAGTCATCGTTGTGGGTGATGTTGACGTGGATGCAGTCGAGGGAAAGATCAAGTCGATATTCGCTGACATTCCGGCCGCCGTCAACCCTAAGGCTAAGGAGAAGATTCAGTTCAAGGAGTTCACCGAGCCGCGTGTGGCTGTCATCACTGATCCTGAGACCACTTCATCGTCCGTTGAGATGGTTTGGGAAAGCGAGGCAAGGGACGAGGCTCTCAATTCCACTTCCGCTGGTCTTATGATGGATCTGATAGAAAGCGTTGTTCAGTCCGTAATGAGCGAGCGTTTTGATGACATCACCTCCAAGGCTGACGCGCCATACCTCTACGGTAGTTTCGGTTTCGGGAAACTTTGCGAGGTCATCGAAGGCGCTGATGCCAATGTCGCCCTGAAGGAAGACAACATTCTTGGCGGATTCAAGGCTTTCGTGACCGAGCTTGAAAGAATGAAGAGATACGGCTTGACTGAAGCCGAGGTAGGCAGGGCCAAGGACAAGATCATCGCTGTTTATGAGAAGGCGGCCAACAGCGCCGAGACCAGAAAGAACAGCGAGTTCGTCAACCCTCTGATCAACAACTTCTTTGGTAACTATGCGTATATGGAGCCGGCCACCAAGCTTGAGTTGGTGAAGGCCATATTGGCTCAACTTAACGCACAGGTGATGAACCAGGTCCTTGCACAGGCTTTCACCGGAGAGAACAGTCTCGTAGTCATCTACAGCGGTCCTGAGAAGGAAGGCATCGCCACACCTACCGCAGAGCAGTTGCTTCAGGTGGTCGAGGATGTGAAGAAATCCGAGATCGAGGCACCGGCTGAGGAAAAGGCCAGTGAGCCGCTTATGGATCCTTCCTCATTGGTGGGCGCAAAGGTGAAGAAAACCAAAACGACACTCTATGGCGCGACAGAATGGACTCTTTCCAATGGCGTGAAGGTCGTTGTGCTGCCTACAGACTACAAGAAGGATCAGATCCTGTTCTCGCTCTACAAGAACGGTGGCGAAAGTCTTATCGCTACCGAGGATCTTCCTTCATTCGACGGCAGCATCTACAGTGTGTTCCAGAACGCTCAAGGTTTGTCAAAATTCAAGGGAACAGAACTTTCCAAGATGCTTTCCGGAAAGATGGTGAGTGTCAGTCCTTTCATAGATGATCTTTATAACGGAATCTCCGGAAACTCTTCCGTGAAGGATCTTGAGACAGCGTTCCAGCTTCTCTACCTTGAGTTTATGGAGCCTCGCTTCGATCAGGAGGAATTTGACAACGCCATCGCCCAGATCAAGGCCGTTCTTCCTAATCTCGTGAACACACCTAACTTCGCTTTCCAGAAGAGATTCAACAAGGTTCTCTACAACGACAACCCAAGAAATGAGGTGCTTTCTATGGAGAAACTTGAGAAGGTCAACCTCCAGACCATCGAGAAGAACTATCGCAAGCTCTTCGCTGACGCCGCCGGTGCGGTGATGGTTATTGTCGGTGATGTCAATCTTGACACCCTCAAACCTTTGGTAGAGAAATATATCGGATCTCTTCCAAAGGGCAAGAAAGCCGCCAAGTGGGCTGATGTGCAGCCGCAGCTTGTCAAGGGCAAGGTCGTGGATGTCTTCGACCAGAAGATGGAGACTCCGCTGACAACCGTCCTTCAGGTCTATAGCGACTACCGTCCGTTCACCGTCAAGGAGCAGACTCTTGCCAGCGCTGTCAGCTACATCCTCGACCAGATCTACACCGACACTCTCCGTGAGGACGAAGGCGGTACTTATGGTGCGTCCACCGTGGCTAATGCCCGCAAGGATCCTAACGGGAGGTATCTTCTTCAGGTTTACTTCAACTGCAAGCCAGCCCTTGCCGAGAAGCTCAGGGCTCTGGCTCAGGACGGTTTCAGGAAACTCGCCGAGGAAGGCCCGACCGATGAGCAATTTACAAGGACAGTCGAGCATTTCAAGAAGAATGTCCCTGAGAGCCGGATCAACAACTCCTACTGGCTGTCAGACCTGCTCCGCTATTTCCGCAACGGCTATGACTACGACAAGGAGTGGGAGGCCGCGGTAGGTGGCCTGACCAAGGAGTCCATCCGTGACGCCGCCGCCAGACTCTACAACTCCGGCAACTTCGTCGAGGTAGTCATGATGCCAGGCGAGACCACCGAAGCTGAGTAGTTTTACGAATATATTCCCGGACTTTCGTCCGGCTATAAAAATAGAGCCATCCCCGATTTGAGGATGGCTTTATTTTGTTTGTTATTGTGCTTTCGGTGCCGCTAAAGTTCCTTAAGGAAGCGGGCCATAGCGCTGAGGAAGTCGTTTCTATATTCCTGAATAGGGTCGTTGCAGTACTTGGCGTTGCGGAAGCCGTAGCCGTGGCCGCCGCCAGGGAAGGCGTGCATCTCGCAAGGGACACCGTTCTTCACGAGGGCGTTGAAATAGCGGACCTCGTTCTCCGGCGGAACACCATAGTCGTTGGAACTGAATATGATGAAGGTCTTAGGCGTGTCCGCGCTGACCTGCTTGTCCAATGAATATCTTTCCTTGAGGGCCTCGAATTTCTTCTTGCCGGTATCCCAGCTTTCGAAATCCTTACCTTTCCTGTTGTACCAGCCTTTCTCCGTTCCTATGAGGTTGTTGAAACTGCCTTCGTGACCGACTCCAGGCTCGGAGGAGATCACCGGATAGACAAGGATTGAGAAGTCCGGTCTGGTCTCGGCGTCGATGTACTGTGTTGAGGCTGTTGCGGCCAGATGTCCACCGGCTGAGAATCCCATCACACCGATCTGCTTCACGCCCCACTCCGGAGCGTAGTGGCGGCAATAACGGAACACGTTCTGCACATCGTTCAGCGGCACGTTCCAGTGGCCGTATGGCAGACGGTACTTGAGCACGGCTGCACTGATGCCCTGACTGTTAAGCCATTCCGCGGCGTATTGTCCCTCGTGCACGTAAGCTGTGAACCAATAGGCTCCGCCTGGGCAGATGATGACCATCTTGCCGTTCGGATTCTTTGCCAGATAAAGTTCGAACCTCGCGCTGTCACCGGTGAATTTCAGATTCATATCCTTGGTCAGTTCCTCCGACTTAGTGCAGCCGTTGGACTCTCCAGGGCCGAGTGTTATGCCCTCGATTCCCTTATCAACATTCTGTCCTTCCGGGTACAGATAGACAACCTTGTCCGGCTTGCGTGTGAACTGCTCTCTGGCGACTTTAGGCAGCTCCTTCTTGCCGTTCACGCTTTCAAGCTGCTGGCCGAGCCATCTTTCCAGAGCCGCTGAGAACTCAGGCCTGCACGATCCCAGATTGTCCTTGCAGACCTTTGGGTCAAGGCCGATGCTCAGATCAGTGAATCCCCAGCCGTGACCTCCTTTCGGATAAATATGAAGCTCAGCAGGAACCTTGTTCCTGACGAGAGCCTGATAGAATTTCACGGAACTTACAACCGGTACGGTCTTGTCGTAGGTGCTGACGCCGATGAAAGTCGGGGGAGTGGTAGGGGTGACATCACGATAGGTGGTGTACATTCTCTTCAGCCCGTCATATTCATTCAAGCCATTGTACCATTGGCCGAAAGGTTTGTCCTCCCTGTCGGTCCACGACGCTTCGCCGCCGAGAAGATTGTCAACCGATCCTTTGTGTGTGGCATTCTCGTCCATCAGGATAACAGGGTAGAGGAGTACCGCGAAGTCCGGCCTTGTCGTGGAGTCAACGTACATAGTCTCGGCAGTGCTGGCGAGATGTCCTCCAGCCGAGAATCCCATCACACCGATCTGCTTTATTCCCCAGTCCTCTGAATGATGCCTGCAATAACGGAATGCGTTCTGCACATCCTGAAGCGGAACCTCACGATGCCCGCCAGGAAGGCGATATTTCAATACGGCGCAGGCGATACCTCTGTCATTCAGCCATTTCGCGGCGTATGATCCCTCGTTCCAAGTGGAAATGCCGGCGTACCCACCGCCTGGACAAGCGATGACCATCTGTCCGTTCGGTTTTTCAGGCAAGAATATGTCAATACGCGCGCTGTCCGTCACATTGGAGACGAATCCCCAGCCGCCGGCCACCTCCGCTCCTTCCAGACCGCTTGAGACTAGCGGCCCTTGGGTCACAGCCACACCGTTCTCGACTATCCCTTGGTCCACTCCCTGTCCCTTCGGATAGAGGTAAACGGTTTTTGTGGGAGCATATTCAATGCCCGGCGTGTTCTTGGCCTTCAATTTTTCCTCGACAGGGGAAGTCCTTGCCAACGGATTGACATTCACCGCCGTCCCGTCAAGGACCAGCTGGCTTTTCTTCGCCTTTTTCTGCGCCGAAGCATCCGTCCCTGCGCAGACAACAGCCGCCACCATAGCGGCCAGAAGAAATGTTCTTTTCATATTATCTGTCTTTAGTGTCCTTTTTATGAATATGTCTGCAAATATAACGAAAAGGAGCGGCTTTTTATGGCCGCTCCTTGAAAGATAACTATTTGATTAGTGGTGTTCACTCGGCGTTTTCCCTGAACTCAAGCAAATCTCCAGGCTGACATTCCAATGCCTTGCAGAGCGCGTCGAGTGTGCTGAATCGGACACCCTTGGCCTTTCCGGTCTTCAGAATCGACAGGTTGACCGCCGAAAGCCCGATCTTGTCAGCCAGTTCGGCGGAAGTCATCTTCCGCCGAGCCAGCATCACATCGACATTTACTACTATTGGCATAATGATTATTCTTCAGCGGTTTCTTCCTGAGGCTGCTCCTCCGGCTTGGTTTCCTTGCCTTTAAGATATTCTGGCAGATTCATTCCGGCCATATTGAACAGATCCTGAAGCGGAGGTACCGAGCCCATCAGACCGGAAATGAAATTCGCGGTCGATGTCTTGCCGTTCTTGCCGTCTCCGTTGCCGTCCCATACGGTCACCTTGTCGATCTTTATGCCCTTGACAGCCTCGACCTGAGTCTTGACGAGTTCAGGCAGTTTGTCCGCGATAAGCATAAGCACAGCCTTCTGAGGATCGCCGGCAGCGGCCTTGACCATCTCGTTGAAACCGTCGGCCTGCTTTGATAGGATCTCAAGGGTACCACGGGCCTGAGCGTCCATCTTTGCGAATATCGCGTCAGCCTCTCCCTTGGCCAGCCTGCGGACCTTCTCGGCCTCGGCCTCAGCCTCGATGATGAGCTTCTCCTTGTCGATCTGGGCAGGAACGACGATGTTGGCCTGCTGGGTAGCCCTCTCCCTCTCGGCACGGGCAAGCTCGGCGTCACGCTCGCTCTGGTAGGCCTCCTGGAGGGCCTTCGCTGCCTGAACCTTCTCGGCTGCGACCGCTATACGCGCGGCCTCGGCCTCCTTCTCGCGGCGCTGGGCGTCAGAGTTGGCGATGTCGATCTTGGAAGTGTTCTCTCCCTGCACGGCGAGGGCGTTTGCCGCGGCAGTCTTGATACGGGTGTCTCTCTGGGTCTCAGCGATTCTGATGTCCTTGTCCCTGTCGGCCTCGGCCTTACCGATCTCACCGTAGCGGTTCTGCTCGGCCACGCTCTTCTTGGCGTCGTTGATGGCCTTGGCGGCGGCTTCCTTACCGAGAGCCTCGATGTAGCCGGACTCGTCACGGATGTCGGTCACATTCACGTTGATGAGGCGCAGACCTATCTTCTTCAGCTCCACCTCTACGTTTGCGGTGATGGCCTCAAGGAACTTGTCGCGGTCGGAATTGAGCTCTTCGATGCTCATGGTGGCTATTACCAGACGCAACTGACCGAAGAGGATATCCCTTGCCAGCTCCTGTATCTGCTGTGCCGACTGGCCCAACAGGCGCTCGGCAGCTGCCAGCATGCTCTCGGGGTCGGTGCTGATGCCCACGGTGAAGCGGCATGGCACATCCACACGAATGTTCTGCTTGGAGAGGGCATTGGTCAAGTTGGCATCGATGCCAATGGGTGTGAGTGACAGGTAAGCGTAGTCCTCGATGATGGGCCACACAAAGGCACCGCCGCCATGCACGCATTTGGCGCTCTTCGAGGTGCCCCTGTTGCCGTAGATGACCAGTACCTTGTCCGACGGGCAACGGCGATAGCGGTTGATGATAGCCACAAAGAGGAACACCAGGATGATGGTGCCTACCAGAAAGAAATAGAAGGGGTCCATGACTTAATCGTTTTGGGGTTAGTATTCTTCTGTTGTTCTCTTGGATGTCTATGGTTGTGCTGTTGATAACCTATAGCTTTCCGTTGATAACTTATAGTTGTTCTCTCTATAATATATATATGGTGAAAAGGGTGGAGCAATGCCCTTATGCACGCTCTATAAGCAGTACCGACCCGTTGAGCACCTGCACTACACGTGCTTGGGTGCCGCTTGGGAGAGCGTCTCCATCGGTCACCGCAGGCAGTTCCTGCACCGAACCATGGTGGTGTGTGCTTCGCAGGTGTGGTGACCCATCCAGAAGTCTGCTTCTTGACGTCTTTTAAGCAGATTTCCGCGCTCTTTTGCGTGCTTCAGGTGCCCTTTCCAGTGCTTTTCGGCATCCCGAAGAGCCGTTTCCTCCATCTTCTGAAAAGTTTTTCTCAATAGGGGCAAGAATTCTCATGGATCGGGAGAAGCCAACTCCTC
>OQVR01000633.1_pt1 | contig 15789 bp, 15 predicted proteins | sample 1691521 | NCBI WGS metagenome assembly OQVR01 (sample SAMN03418256, study PRJEB22391) | human gut metagenome | biome: human-gut; feature: organic feature; material: feces | host: Homo sapiens | place: Tanzania | collected 2013-01
GTGACTTTTCTATTTGGCTTTTTAGTGATTCATTATTGGTTTCTATTTCTATGTTTAGTGTAAGATTTGATAGAAAAATAATAAAAATAAAAACAACCTACAAAATAACAATAATAAAAACTGCAGGAAAAAAAAGTTTATACAATAATATAAAAAAATACAAAACAAAATGGGGCTTATCTCTAAAACATTTCGTAAATTTGTAGCCATAGATAACGTATTTAGAATTTGGTAGCATGAGCAAATTTGATTTATCTAATATAAAATATGTAGAGATACCCTCAAAGGGAATCTTCCGTTTACTTCGTTTTACCATAGATGACAAAACATATATTGCCAAGACCTTAAAGGAGGAATATGTCGAGCGCCGCCAGTATGTAGCCCTGCTCAAGAAAGAGTATGAGGCAGTGGCCAAGTTGCACAGCACCTATCTTCCGGTCTATTATGAACTGATAGATGACACCCGTTTGGGGCGGTGCATCGTGGAAGAGTATATAGAAGGGCGCTCCATAACCGATTATTTGGCAGAACAACATACGGAAGAGGAACAGGAGCGGGTGGCGCGACAACTGATAAATGCACTACAGAGCATCCATCAGCGCTTTATGGTCCACCGCAATCTGAAGCCGTCGAACATCCTTATCACGAAGCAGGGCGACAATGTCAAACTGATAGACCTGCGTCCTCCGTTTGCCGATGAAATCCAGGCCCCGTTTACATCTACCCGTTTTCAGGCTCCTGAGCAGAAAGACGAGACCGTGGCGGTAGATACCCGGTCGGACATCTACTCATTGGGACTGGTGTTGCGGCAGATGACATTGCCCGACAACTTTGCACCGGTCATTGCCAAGTGTTGCAGTCTGGGCAGAACAGACAGATATATGTATGCCGAAGATGTGGCAACGGCCCTTGACAGTCGTCCGTCGGTAGATTTCTCTCGAGGTCTCAAGTGGGCTGCGTTGGTGGCAGGTGCCGCAGTGATAGTGGGGGCTATCGTCTATATCGCCCAGAGTGGCATCAGCTTCGGTTCGGATGAAACGCCCGAAGAGGCCACCTCCTACATCTTGCCAGACACGGTAGCGGCAGATACCGCCAAGCAGGTAGCCGAAGCCGATACGCTGTCTGCCGTCGTGCCATCGGGCTGCAATGTTGATAGTGTCAAGCAGGTTATCGCGGCCAGGCTGGAGAGCATATATCGTCCCTATCAGGGTGACTCTATAGGCACACACAGCCGTCAGCAGATAAGTGAGCAGGTGCGCAACTGTTATTATGGCATCATGCGTCGTCTGGGTACGGTCACTCCCGAGGAACGTGCCGTAATCGACCAGTACTTTGCCAAGTATCGTAGCAACAAGGACGCGCAGTTGAAGAAAGAATAGCATCAAGGATGATGATTATATCCAAGGGATAGGCCGTAACAGAATGGCTTATCCCTTTTTTGGTTTCTGTAGAGAGGAATAGTGACTTCAAGTTCATAAGTGACGCATTTCATGTATTCGACCAACTGCGTCAGGATGAGCTGTTCTGGAGGCATGGTCGGTGACTTGGTCGACGCGTACCGTCCGAAACGGATGCGCGTATCGGACGGTACGGATGTGCGTGGCGTCCGATGCGGATGTGAGTATCGTCCGATACGAGCCGCCAATGATGGTCACGGCGGCACTGAAGGGGCTTAGAAAGTCGGTAGGGATGACCTCCTGACTGATGGCAATGACTGCGCCAGGCAAGCGGGCTACCATCTGCATGCCCAGTCTTAATTATAGAAACAGGCAAAGTCCAAACGGCCTCCTGTGGTCCAACACTCCTGCGCTGGTAGTGTGCTCCTTACTTTTGAAGACACTAAGTGTGGCACAATAATATATGGTGAGTCTGGTAACGGGAAAAAAGAAGAAAGCAGTTAAGTAAAACTTAACTGCTTTCTTTCGTGGTACCACCAGGAATCGAACCGGGGACACAAGGATTTTCAGTCCTTATTGTATATCCCTGCAAATGGTTGAGTTCTAGTAGCAAAACAAAAAAGAGCAGTCTTGTAGTTGAAACATTTTGGAAAACAACAGGCTTGCTTCCTTGGTTATTTACTCTTGTTTATTATCCCTGCTGCATGGCAGAAAAGGCTCTTTGTAGAGTCAATCAGTGGCAAACCATCCCTGCTTAGGCTGTAATGTAGAGGAAAACTATTCATCTTCTTCGCCTATTTCTAAATAATTTCCATATTTATCAAAATAATTGAAATTCAATGTTAAGAGATTGTCTTCTCTCATTTGTAAACTTTTTGCAATAGGCATATTCAAGAGTTCTAATGGCGACATCAAAGCATGCTTAAAAGCATAATCTCTTCTTATAGGGTCTCTTAGACGTTCTGTTGCCTGTGGGCTTAACCAACAATTAATATGTACAGTAGGAGGCATAGTATTGTCTACTACTATCTCTAATGCCCAACTTGTGCTGTCACATATTTGGCTTTTTCCATTATAAGTATTAAGGGCTTGCTTAATCTGCTTAGATAAAGTTTGAGCAATTTTTTTAGGATTAAAAGCCTTTTCTTTCTGCTCATTTGTCATAGGCGGAACACCAAATTTTATGCTACGCACTATATCTCTTATAGTACGATAGTCCCTATATCTTCCATAGCTTGAAACAATAACCGTATAGCCATCTTTATTGAAACAGAATATTTCACCTTTGAGTAAATGACTTCCATCATCGCCCTCATATTTAACTCCACTGATAGTGTTGTAATCAAAGTCTGTTTCCTTGCCGTGGCTTATATCATTAAAAGCAAAGCTGTGCTTGCCCACAATCTCCATTGCTTCTTTTGGTGTCTTAATCCAAGGGAATGCTTCCACATAGATGCTTTGGTCATTTGGCATGGGAGTTTTATATTCAATGTAATAATGTAGTCCGTCTGTACTTTTTTCCACTTCTGAAGTACCTATAGGCAGATCTATAAGGAAAATGTCGGATTGCACCTGTTTTAATTGCCAATTTTCTGTACAACCAGTTAATAATATTCCTAAGAGGGGTAAAAGTATAATTAGTTTTGATTTCATGTTATTCATCTTTTGATTGTTTTTGGCTATAAAGCCATTTGTTAGAATATGATTTTGTTAAATTAATTATGAGGAGAATAGGTGCTATGGCACACAACAATGCTGGAAGAGTATAATTATCCTCATCGTTACAAAATAATGATACAAAAGGGCAAATTATTGATGTCAGAAGAAATGGAAGCACAGTCTTTATCAAGTCTTTCTTCATGTGAATACTATCAGCGGAGTAATTCTGAAATAAAGATATTTTTTGCAGCAATGGCAATAGGAGGATTTTCTCACCTGTAACAGGCTTTTTGCTCCATAATAAATAAGTATAGGAAACAAACGCAATGAAAAACCAGGGTAAGTAAAAAAGCCCCAAAACGTTCATTGCATCATCATATTTAAATCCAATACCGCATACAATAAAGAAAAATGCCATTACACAAGTTGCACAGATTTTCACTGCATACTTACCCATAATGTTCCAAAGTGATGCTTGTTGAAAATTGGAAATAACTTGTCCTTTTATCTGTTCTTTGTCTTGTTTTTTTTGTACGTCTATCAATGATATCGTAAAGAATAGAACAAATGTTAGAACCATAGCCATATATTCTGCCGTAGGGTCAGAACTTGAAGAACCAAGTAGCATAAAACTTGACAAGAAATAAAGTATAGACTTTACTGCCCTTTTCCACTTCTTCGAGCGTAGAGGTCCACTTTTGAAAATATACACAGCCCATCCAAACATAAGAATGGATGATAGTGCATACCTCTTGAAAAACTCGAATGTGTAATCAAGTTCATTGTAGGTGCTTTGTACCTTTAATGCAATGCAAACAGCCAAAGCACCTATCAAATACATCCAATGGCAAAGCACAGTATTAGGGCAGAGATATATAAATCCGAGCGATACAATCAACTGCATTGCCATATACAGCAATGTCACCTTAACATGTCCAATCTTCAATTCATTAGCCATAATCTGGTAAGCATGTTTTCTATGTGCCTCACCCAAATTCTCATGCAGCATGATACGATGTATGATAGTCAAACAACCATCCACACCATACACCAGCAAGAAAATCAGCCATGTTATATCTCCAGTCTTGATAGATCACAAAAAGATCCTCAAACCTTATATGACGCTTTTCAAGCTTTCAAAGACTTAATTGAGACTTACCCAAATTCTCCATATGCTAACGATGCTTATCACCGTTTAATTTGGGTTAAGGATCAGTTAGCAAAGCGTGAGTGGGCAATTGCCTCTTACTACCAAGAAAGAGGTGCTTTAATTTCAGCAATCCGTCACTGCCAGACCATCATCTATACTTATTATGATTCACCATATACCAAGAAGGCATATGACCTCATGATTAGGAACTTAGATGAATTAGGGTTAAAACTACCTGCTGACAATGCTAGAAAAGTTATGGCAGCATCTCACTTTGAATAACCTTTACCTATCTAAAAGAGCAGCTTAAGCTGCTCTTTTAGTCTTGTGTCTTTACCATAGTTCTTTTACTCTTACCGTGAATAACTTTATCTATAATCCCCCTAAAACACCTTTTTTAACCGTTCTCTATGAAGATGAGTACATCATGGTCGTAGACAAACCCTCGGGACTTCTATCTGTACCAGGTCGAGAAAAGGTTAACTATGACAGTATTCTTTCAAGAATTTGGGAGTCCTACCCTGATGCCATGGCAGTACACAGACTTGATATGGACACTTCAGGTCTTATGGTTGTAGGCCTTAAAAAAGAGTCTATTTCAGCTTTAGGCAGAATGTTTATGCAAAAAGAAGTACATAAACTTTACTATGCATTAGTTGATGGAAAGATTGATGATAAAGGCAAAGTAGAACTTCCTATTCGCTGTGATCTTGAAAGACGACCTTTACAGATTGTAGATTTTGAGCAGGGAAAGTCATCTATTACTCTTTATGAACGAGTAGATAACTTTGGAGTTGCTTCATTTGTTAATGAGAAATGTGAGCATAAAACTGATGACATCAGTTTGGTTAGGCTTACCCCTGTTACAGGTCGTTCACATCAATTGAGAGTGCATTTAGCTTCAATTGGACATGCTATTTTAGGTGACAGATTTTATGCTGATGATAAAGTACAGGCAAAGTCAAAAAGACTTTGCCTGCATGCTTATCATCTTGAGTTTAATCACCCTATTTCTAAAGAGAAACTCTCTTTTGAAACTAAGGCTGACTTTGTAATTTAAGTATCGTTTTCACCATCACTTGATAGTTGTCTTAAAAGTTTTTTAAGAAAAAAACAAGTAAGTCATATAACTGCTATTCGTTACCTTGCTAGGATAATTCCTCAACACATTGTGTTATTTCAATTTATCATTCGTGAAATATTCATTTGTGTTTTCTTTTAGCCATTTAATGGCATCTTCTTCACTTTTTTCTATCGCTATATCAACTGCTTTTACAGCTTTATTCAATAAATCTTTAGATTGTTTTCTTAACTTAAACGATTCCTGCACTTTTTGGGTTATTTGAGATTGAATGTTTAAATTAAGAATAGGGATCAAAACATTTTCTATTTCAGATAGTCTCCAATGTTCAATAATCGATCCTCCAGAATCTCTTTCAGCTTGTAACTGAACTATTTTTGAATTTAACACTAATGTTAAATAATCAGATAACACATCTTTCGTTGTAATTGTTAAATGTAATAATGCACTTGATGTAATTGCATCTATATCTTTTTCTACTTTATATGCAATTCCTATTGATCCATCTTTTGAAAAAAGAATTGTATCCTTCTTAGGTTTAATGGTTGTCTTAAATCTTTCCCTATCTAAGTATATATCTGTATCAGACAATCCAAATTTTGATAAATTACTAACTCGAATAAACGGAATACCATCTTCTTTGTATTTATCGCTACCTGGTTCTACAGACTTTGTAATTGTTACAATTTCTGACAGTCTTTTTTCATTTTTGATAAGACTGAACAGCTTGTCATATTTATCTTGATAATATTCAGCATCAAGTCTTTTAGATTTTACGAAGGACTCTGAAAGGCCTTTTATTGAATAATTTTTGGAGTTTTCAACATTAGTTATATTGACTTCTTTATTTAGAATATCTTCTGCTTGAATGTAGTAAGATTTGCTATTTATTAATAAATTCTGTGCAAAATTATAGTCATCTTCTATAATATTCTGAAATTCTGAGGAAAACTTTGGTATTTTAATTGCTCTTATTTTATATAAAAATAAGTTTAGCTGAACATTTCCTGTAGACTCTCTTATCGTTTGATTTCGTCCATACTTTGACAATAAAAATGTAGATACAACAGAAGGTGTTAATTCTTCTTTAATTCTAATAATTCCTACATGGCGATCTGAGTTCGCAGGAAGAATCTCTTTACTTACAATTGCACAATTTCCAATTGTGCCAACAGTTGAAAGAATAATGTCATTTTCTCTAAGAGCTGTTCTAGGATTTTTATAGTGTTGCTCACTTGAAATATGAACATTTCTTGTCAGATCAAAGTAGTTGTCTTTAGGACTAGTTGCTGATATTAAATTAATTTCGCTAGTTTCATCATAGTCAATGGAATCATGAATTCCATCTGTAACGATCGAAATATCACCCAAAACAAAACAAGAATGTCTATTTAAAAGATCTTCATAAAGCAAATTTTGTTTCAAAAAATATTCTGCATCTATTCTCAATTCTTCATTTAAATCAGATAATTTTCTTTCTTTACACTCTAGCCCATCTAACAGTTTCTGATATTTATCTTTGCTAAATGGGCTTTCTAAAAATTTACAAAAGATAACTTCTCTTTCTTTGCAAATTCGATAAAAGCTTCGGCGATACCGTCTTTGGTTAATCCATCATGATTAAATAAATCATGTTTTACTATCAGATGCCCATGAGAATCCAACAATGGTTTTTCATATTCCTTTGGTGTTGCAATAGATATATATTCAGCTTGTTCTGACTCGGTTAGTTCAGAAAATTTTAATCCGTTAATGATGCAAGATAGTGATTTCAAAAACTCTAGATTTTTTGAATTGTTATTTATTGAATCTTTGTGTAAATCATAATCTGATGATTTTATATAGAAAGAACATTCCTCAAACGAACCATATTTTGAAATAAAATCGGTTTTATCTAACTCTTTCCCTAAGAAACTAACAAAGCTTTGCTTTACATAAATTTTGTCACCAGAATTATCTTTACTTGGCTCTTGCATAGTTGCAAAGAATATATTGTAGTCATCAACTCTAGGGCAAAGGTTTTCATCCCATTTTTGAACAAACAAAACACTGGTTTTAGTTCCTGTATGTGGTTTAAATACATTTCCATGCAATCCAACCACAGCCAAAATACGGCATTTATCTGCAATATATTCTCTTATAAATTGATCGGATGTATTGTTAAACCTTCCCTGAGGCAAAACAATTGCCATTCTTCCGCCAGGTTTTAGAAAATCTAAATTTCTTTCAATAAAAAGAACATCTCTGCTTACATTTGTTGCTTGCTTTATTTGAGCTTTGTAATATGTATTTCCTTGTTTAAACATGCTATCAGGATTATTCAAAGCATCAGGGAATGACAAATCACTATCTATAACAGATACATTTTTTGCAACGTTTTTCTGTTTCTTAAACGATACTTTTTTTGCTAATTCATATTTAGAAAGGATCTCTCCTTCTTTTATATCTCCAGCAAATGGAGGATTCGCCATGACAATATCAAAATTAAAATCTCTATTACTATTTTGATCCTTTCTAAGTTTTTTTAATTTTTTCCAACCTTCAAAATAAATATCGCTCCAAGCCTCTTCCTTTGTTTTTTCATCCCAGCGTGAAAAATCAAGAGTATTAAGATGAAGCACATTGGTTTGACCATCACCAGCAATAAGATTTAAAGTTCTACCAACTCTTACAGTCTTTTCATCAAAATCAATCGCAAAAACGTTGTTTTTTACATAATCAGTGCATTCTGCTGGTTTTTCTTCTGTTGTAAACAGCTGACTTTGTGCCATTCCTTTTTGTTTAAGAATTTTTTTCCATACATAAAAGATTGTATGTACAGGGAATCCACAGGAACCAGCGGCTGTATCAATAATCTTCTCTTCAGAATTTGGATTTAACATCTTCACACACATTTCAATTACATATCTTGGGGTGAAGTATTGTCCCTTTTCTCCTTTCGAAGCCTTGCCTATCAAATATTCAAAAGCTTCATCAACAACTTCTAGGTTCGAATTGAATAGCTTTACATCTTGTAAAGATGATATACAGATTGATAAATGAGATGGAGTTAATTGAATTTTGTCATCTTTTGCAAAAACGCCTTCCCATTTATCTTTAGCTTTACCGAATAAAGACTGGATTTTATCTTTTAACTGTTCGTCAGTTTCTCCATAATTTCTAAATTCTAAATCACGATCTTTCTTCCTACCACTTTCCATTTCATCGTAAAGTTTTGTAAATATCAGTTTAAAAACTTCTTCAAATACGTCTACGCCTGCATTTGCGAGAACTTCGTCCTCCATTTCTAAAATAAGATCTTTTAATGATTTTCGTTCATTAACTAGCTTATCTTTCTTTACAAGAGTTTCTATAGTCCATCGTTCTGTAAGAATATCTGTTAGTTTTTGTGAAGCATTAGGTATTGAGTTAATATCTTCAAAATAATTAGGATCTTTTCTATGGTAGTAAGAGATGCTTTCACCGTTTGTCCATACTCCAATTGGTGCACCAGTTGCATTACAGTAGCTTTTTAGCTGTTCTTTACCATCCTTTAACTTTGGCTTTTTTACTTCAACTATTATGTAAGCACTCGTTGGATGTTCTTTATCAAAGATTACAATATCAGCCCTTTTCTTTTCTCTTCCAAAAGTTATTTCTTGTTCGACCTGTATGTTATCCAACAAATAACCATAATCATTTACAAGTTTGATTAGCATCAATTGTCTAACAACTTCTTCTGGTTTTAGTTCAATTAGTTTTTTTCGCTTATAACAAGTAACAAAAACCTTATTTTTCACTTGATCTACTGAAATATTATTCTCAAGTGTAGAGATATGTTCTTCAAATTGGATGAGTTTGTATGGAGAGTTTTTTAAAATATCAGAAAGAACAGAACCTAATTTTGATTGATTGATTGATTGATTGATTGATTGATTGATTGCATAATCTGTGCCTATTTTTATATTAAAAAAAAGATAGTTTGCTTACATTACATGATTTTTCAAAAAATCTGTTGATAAGTACAAAGTCGGCAAAGCTCTTCTTTTTATCTTCCAATGAACTTAAAGAATAATTTTTGGTAATCTTACGAATTTGATTGTTATTCAGATATTCAAGCTTATTTAAAAGTAAGCTCTACTGGTGTAATTATTTAAAGCCTCTTTCTTTTTTGATCGTATCAAAGGCAGCCTGAATATCTTTAGCCTTCTCTGTATACATTCTGATCATTTCCTCAGTCAATCCCTGGGATGCCAGTCTGTCAGGATGATATTTGAGCATCAGTCTGCGATGTGCTTTTTTCACCTCGTCATCACTGGCACTTTTTTCAATACCTAAAACCTTGTACGCAGCATCAAGCTTGGACTGACTTGAGTAGTTGCCATTGTAGGAACGGCTCTCATCTTCAGAGTTGCCTTTTCCATAGCCACTCTCATACGATGAGTTACGGTCATTCTGATAATTTTCCTGTGAGCTCTGCTGATAGTCATATCCGGAGTTTCTAAAACGCTGAGAAAACATCATCTCACTGTATCTAATGGTAATTAAGCGCTCCATTGACTGCACTGAGACCCCCAGACTTGCTGCTAGAATAATCAGTCTGTCATGTTCTTGCTTTGCTAGAACTCCATCAGAGAGAGCAACCTGAATCTGAATTTCTAAGATATAGTCTACAAAAGCATCATTGTCGCCAATAATCGCTTTTAACTCTGCTACTTTTGCATCGATATTAAAATCAGGTTGTTTACCTGCATTAAAGGCTGTCATAGCAGTCTTTCGTGCATTCTCATCTAACTGCATCATTTCCATGACGCTATAAGCAGAACCGATGTGTTCTTCATTGATTCTGCCTGCTCCTCTGGCAATATAGCCCATAAAGGAGAAAGTAATATCGACTAGTGCTAAGTTGTAATTGGCCCCTTTAGAAAAAGCGTTATAAGCCTTTTGTCTTTTCTCGTTTTTCTCTAATCTTGGTTTATCAAATACAAAGTAACCTATAAGAGCGCAAACCACGGCTACTACTATATTGTGACCAAAGATAAATCCTAACAAGAAGCCTAAAATTGTACCGGTAAGTTTCATGTTTTACCTATTAAAGTAAATTAAATGTAATCGCTGTAGATCTTCTTTAAATAATCATAAGCAGCCTGCACAGATTTTGCTGTATCTGTATAAATCTCTACCATATCAGGAGATAAATTTTGAGCAGCCAGTCTATCAGGATGATACTGGAACATCATCTTTTTGTGAGCTCTCTTTACATCATCAAAGGTTGCATTACTGTCTAGACCTAAAATGCTTAATGCTTGAGCTACTTTATCACTTGAAGCTGATGTGTTAGATGATCTTCTGCTATCTGAGTTATTTGAATTGCCCCTATTAGAGTTACTATTTGCAGAATTGTAGTTAGATGATTTGCTCTTATCGCCATTATCATTACTAGTGTTACTCTCTTCATGAGAGTTCTCATAATGATTGCTTGACTTATTTTTCTCATCATCAAACTCTTTAGCAAATCTTGCTTCAGCACCTTTTGACTGAAACAGTCTTTTTAAGGCTGCTTTAGTAGACTCCAGCGCTGTTGCAATATTAACTAAGCGGTCTTTGACCTCATAATTCATTTCACCATCAACAGAGGCAATTAAGTATGCATAGGTCAAAACATACTTCATGTAATCTCTGTTTTTACCTATATTGGTTTTATATGAGTTTACAAAAGAATCAAAATCAAAAGACCTATCTAAAGCGCGATTAAAAGCTTCAACGGCGACAGCCCTTACCTCTGATGAAACTTTAAAGTGAGCAATTACCTCTTCAGCATTTTTAATATATACCCCAAGATCTTGCTGTGTGGCTAAACAGTATCCAGCTACAGTGTAAATATTCTCATAAAGTGAGACTTTATCTTCTCTATTCCTTTTTTGAGTCTTTTTCATCTCGCGCTCAAGGCGTTTTTGTTCTTTTTTTAATTGCTCTTCTTGAGCTTTTTTAGCCTCTTCTTCAAGTTTAAGCTTTTGCTTACGATAAAGACGGTAGTCATAAGACAAAAAGCCCACCATTGGGCCTAAGATTACTAAAAATAAAAAGAAATCAGAGATTAGATACAGAATAAAACCTGCTATAAGGCCTATTCCTGCTCCTAAATATGTTAATTTTGCTTTCACTGTCGTATTGAATCGTTATTATCAAACTTGTAAAGAGTCTTAACTTTACAAGTTAGGTTAAGCACAATTATGCTGAATTTTTACTTAATTATAACTGCTTTTCTTTAACGTAATTATTAACTGTGTCAAGTCTTTGAATTGTGCCTACATCAAACCACTTACCTTCTAAAAGCGCTCCTGTAAGGATCTTTTCTTGAGACCACTTTTCAAAGTATGGTAACAAAGGCTCTTTTTTTATTTCGTGATGTTCAAAACCTTGACATGAATAAACAGCTGTACCTGAGAAGGTATAACCAGTTCCACGTGTACACATTCCTTTTTCATCTAATGAAAAGTCACCTTTTAAATTGTGCTCAGGATTATTAACTAAATACAGTCTTGCCTGTACTCCTGCTTTTAAAGGAGTTAAAAACTGTTTATAGTCGCCATCAATAAAGGTATCTCCGTTTACAACTAAAAAGTCTTCACCTTCGAAAAATGGTAACGCATTGATAATTCCACCTGCTGTTTCAAGACCAGAATCGCCTTCAACAGAGTGAGTGATGTTAACTCCAAACTTATGACCGTCGCCAAGATAAGACACAATCATAGAGCTCAAATAAGCACTGTTGATAAGAATGTCTGTAACCCCTGCCTTTTTTAACTTTTCTAAATGCCACTCGATAAGGCTTTTATCTCCAACCTTAACTAGTGGTTTTGGACAGGTATCAGTGATTGGGCGTAGTCTTTCACCACGTCCTGCAGCCAAAATCATTGCCTTCATTAGAACTTTCCTACTACGTATTTTTCTATGATGTTTTGAAGTTTTTCTAAACGCTTATCAACCTTACATTCTTCAAGCACATAATTGATAACACGAGGCAGATCTTTTAAATAAGCGTTCTTACCGTCTCTTATGCTCAAGCGACAAAAGATACCTAAAACTTTTACATGTCGCTGCAATGAGGTTAAGGTAAGTTCATAGCAAAACTCATCATATGACTTATTCTTTAAATACCCCTTTTCTTTAAAGGTATCATAGGCATATTGTTTTAACTTTGTTAAAAGCTCTTTATCTAAGACCACATAGCAATCAAATAAAAGTGAGGCTAAATCATATAAAACAGGACCTTTTACCATATCCTGAAAATCGATTATGGCTAATTGCTCACTTTTGCCTTCACCACATACCATTAAGTTACGGCTGTGATAATCACGGTGCATGGCACATTGTTCCTGTGATAAGCAGTTTTGAACTAAAAAGTCATAGCTCTCTATAAGAGATTTTTGCTCATCATCGCTTAACTTTACATTTAAAGCTTTATCTAGCATCCAGGTATCAAATAAAGAGAGTTCAAACTCGATAAACTTTTTATCAAATAAAGGTAACTCAAGATCGATTGCTGCAATAGTTGGAAGTAAAGAGATTGCTTTTTGGTAATAGTAAAGCTTGTCTCCTTGTGCACTTGCATTTGCAAAGGTCTTATCACCTAAATCAGAAATGATCATAAAGCCTTTATCAAAATCATAGGCAACTAGCTTAGGAACAGTAATACCGGCTTTAGATAAAGCTGTATCGATAGCTACAAATTCTCTATTTTTTTGAGTCTTAGGAGGAGCATCAACTGCAATGAGATTTTTATTTAAGACACGAAAATAGCGACGGAAGCTAGCGTCGCCATTTAAAGATAAAAGCATTACTTTATCATCTAAAATAATGCTTTTTACATATTGGGTTAAAGCTTCTAATCTAGAATCAGTCACGCTTGAATACCAGATCCCAGACACCATGTCCAAGTCTCTGACCACGAAGTTCAAACTTAGTTAGAGGACGCCAGTCAGGTCGTGGGATATAAGTGCCATCAGGAGAAGTGTTTGAAAAACCTTCAGCTCTGGTCATCACATCCAACATCTGCTCAGCGTAATTCTCCCAGTCAGTTGCCATTCTGAACTGACCTCCATGCTTGAACAACGGTTTAACCAACTTAACAAAGTCGTCATTGATAAGACGACGTTTGATATGTCTCTTCTTAGGCCATGGATCAGGGAAAAATATCTGAAGAACATCCACGCTCTCTGGAGCTAAGCACTTAGACAAAACCTCAAAGGCATCAAATTTGATAACTTTGACGTTAGTAAGCTGATTTTCTTCAATCAGCTTTAATGCTGAGCCTACCCCAGGTGGGTGAACTTCAATTCCCAGGAAATTACATTCAGGAGCATCCTTTGCCATCTGCACAAAGGATACGCCCATGCCAAATCCGATTTCTACAACCAATGGAGCCTCACGGCCAAAAATAGCTTTAAGATCTAGGGGCTTTAAGTCCTCTACATCTACCATATACTTTGGTCCTAACTCTTCAATGGCACGAACTTGACCTTCGGTCATACGACCTGCACGTACCACAAAAGATTTGATTCTGTGATGCTCGGCCTGATGGTTCTTTTCAGGATTTTCGTTAGAGTCTTTAATAACTTCTGTCATGTTTTTAATTAGATTAACTCTAACTTCTGCATCTCTGCCTTAATTTCTTCACGTAATGACTGACTTACTGGAAGAATTGGCAGACGGCTTTCTTCAGAGCATAAGCCTAATAAGGAAGCAGCATATTTAGCAGGAGCTGGGCTTGGCTCTTTGAACATTAACTTATGAAGTTTCATTAACTTCAACTGCTCATTTGCTGCTTCTTCCCACTTCTTATCTAAAGTTAAGTTTTGAACCTTAGCAACTAAAGCAGGAGCTACGTTTGCAGTTACAGAGATCACACCCTGACCACCTGCTACGTTAAAGCTTACGGCTGTTGAATCTTCACCTGATAACCAGATAAAAGGTTTCTTGATTAAGTTACGCTCAATCCATGGACGCTCTAGGTTACCAGTAGCATCCTTAATACCGATAATTCTCTCTAACTCAGATAACTTAGCAACAGTCTCTGAGGTGATATTTACAACGGTGCGACCTGGTACGTTGTATAAGAAGATAGGTAAATCAGTATTGTCATGAACCATCTTGAAGTGTGCATATAAACCTTCCTGATTAGGGCGGTTGTAGTAGCCAGCATTATGTAAAAGGCTGTCTGCACCAGCATCTTTGGCTGCATTTGATAAGTTGATTGCTTCAACTGGGTTGTTGGAACCGGCACCTGCCATAACTAAAATACGGCCTTTTGCTGCATCACATACAGTCTTGATTGCAGCAATGTGCTCTTCAAAAGTTAAGGTTGGACACTCACCTGTAGTACCGGTTACTACTAAGCAAGTAGTTCCATTCTTAATGTGGAACTCTACCATGCGCTCTAGTGCTTCATTATCAACTTTGCCATTTTTAAATGGTGTGATTAAAGCAACCATTGAACCCTGATATTTTTGCATCTTATTCACCTTAATTATTGCAAAAACTAAAAAAGATTATTTAAGCTAATTCTGTTATAGATAGCTATTTTATAGCTATCAGAAAAATAGCTAACTTTTAACAAGTTAGCTATTTAAAATTAGTTACGTCTTAATGTTGGGAACAGAATTACATCACGAATGGTCTGAGCATTTGTGAATAACATTACTGTTCTATCAATACCAATACCTTCACCTGCGGTTGGAGGTAAACCGTACTGCATTGCGTTGATATAATCCTCATCGTAGTACATAGCTTCGTCATCACCGTGCTTCTTAGCCTCAGCCTGCTGACGGAAACGACCAGCCTGATCATCAGGATCATTTAACTCAGAGAAACCATTACCAATCTCACGGCCACCGATGAAGAACTCGAAGCGATCAGTAAATTCTGGATCTGAATCTGTTCTTCTTGCTAATGGAGATACCACTGCTGGGTAGCTAGTAATGAAGGTAGGCTGCTGCAGATTTGCTTCTACTAACTCATCGAATAAAGCTGTAATGTAGTGGCCTAAAGTCCAGCCTTCCATTAACTCGATGTGGTGCTTCTTACATAGAGCTCGAGCCTTTTTCTCATCCTCAAGATCTTCCATAGTAATGCCATTGCCATACTTAACAATAGACTCTTTCATGGTTAATCTGTCAAATGGTTTAGCAAAATCTAAATCAAGACCTTCTTCACCTTCTTTACCATAGTGGATCTTAGTTGTACCTAAAACTTCTAATGACATCTTCTTGAAAAGATCTTCGGTAAAGTCGATTAAGTCGTGGTAATCGTGGTATGCCATATAGAATTCCATCATAGTGAATTCTGGGTTATGACGAACATCGATACCTTCGTTTCTGAAGTTACGGTTGATTTCGTAAACACGCTCAAAACCACCTACAACTAGACGCTTTAAGTACAGCTCTGGCGCAATACGTAGATACATATCTAAACACGCTCAAAACCACCTACAACTAGACGCTTTAAGTACAGCTCTGGCGCAA
>OQVR01000634.1_pt1 | contig 15777 bp, 13 predicted proteins | sample 1691521 | NCBI WGS metagenome assembly OQVR01 (sample SAMN03418256, study PRJEB22391) | human gut metagenome | biome: human-gut; feature: organic feature; material: feces | host: Homo sapiens | place: Tanzania | collected 2013-01
ACATATCTCCATTAGCTTAATGGAAGGGAAAATCATGTTCTTAAACTCATTGTTGAAATCATCATATCCACTACCAGGGATCAGCGTAGACACAAGATGAACCACGATATCTATCTTGTTACCAATCAAAATCTTTTCAACCTTGTCGATATTACCTAAAGCCTCTCGGTAAATCTTTACATTAAGGCCATCAAGTCTCGACACATTAGCAAACTCTGGTTCTACAACAAAAACATTATATTTTTCGTTTGTCAAAAACTGCTTGACCAAACTGGAGCCAATAAATCCCGCTCCTCCTATAAAAAGTATATTCATATTATTTTACATTACTATTAAATCTCAACATAAAGATATCCAACTGCATAATATCAGTGAATTCAAAAAAACTTTCGTTTCCACATGCAGGCAGTAATATCGTTTTGACTTCTTCTCGTAATGAATCACATCCGGCTTTTCCTTCCTTATAATATTGACCGCTTCTATCAAAGCCTTCAAATCATTCAAAGGATTGAGCGAGCGGAACAATGATATAGGATATTCCTTTACCTCAATACCATTTCTGATGACTGGCTGATGTTTATCATCCTTACCACAGACAATAATATACTCATTATCTTCCACATTATTATATATGATAGAGTTCCGGATATAAATATCCAATCCTCCTATCATCTGACCTACATGTAATATCTTCATTGTTCAAACATTTTTTCTACAAATCCCCAATTATCAAGTCAAGCACAGCATCTTTCATATTTCTAGCAGAACCCTTAATTTTATCGAAGCCCACCACTAGGTCATCATCCCAAGTATTAATCCGCTCAACACTAAATGATAAGTCACTTTCTTCATAATGGCAATAATAGATTTCTTTACCCACACGTACAGAAAAAGTATTTCTCTTACTGCTGATGCAAAATAATGGCATGAACATTCTTACTGCTAATTCTCCCTTCAAGTTCTCAATTAACATTTCGAAAATAGTACCAAGCGATAATCTCGTAAAAAAACGGATACAATACAGGAGTTTTACAAATTCAATATTCGTAGGAATCTTTATCTTATCATTTGCCCAAGTTGACTTTATATGAGTTCCAATATTATCGTCAATAAATTCCTTACACCTCCGAACAGAAAGTTCTTTTATCGCAACAAGTAAGTAGAATGTATTCGATTCAAACTTATGAGGATACAAGGCTCCCCTGATATTGAGAATATCAGTAATCCCGAAAGTTTGGACTAGTTTATTTTCAACTTGCTTTTGAGCTTCGTCCGAGATAGAGAACTTAAATGGCAAGGTATTCAGAAACTTATTCATATAGCCTTCATAGTTTGCCTCCTTACCATAGAAATGGTGGAAGAGATGACGGGCTATCTCGTAATCCATTACAAGGATTATCTTATCAAAGCCGAACTTGTTACCATTAGGAACCTCCGAATAATAGGGATTATCTACTTGAGAGGACAAGACATTCATAATGCGGAACAGATGAGCTGGATCTATTCTGTCCAAATCTTCAATAATCAAAACAGACTTTGCAGACATCAACTTTAAAGACTTTTGGATAAGATAAGTAAAAGCATCACATTCGCTGATACTACCCGACTTTCCATAAAAACCATTGAGGTAGTCATCTGCTACATGAAGAACATCTTGACTTTTATATTTCTCATGAATGGTAGAAGCAAAATCTTTCAAAGCCTCATACCCATCTTTCAATCCTTCTATGGGAATGATTGAAGCAACAAAGTTGCCTAGCTTTAACAAAGACTCTTTGTTGCATACCGCATCAAATATCTTATCATACCCCTCTTTTAAGTCATAGATACGATTATCCTTTATGAGTTGAAACAGAATATCACGCTTGATATACTCAATGACATCCCGATTCTCCTCAACCACGTAGTTTACAGGATGGAGAGTGATGAAATAATAATCATTCTTCTTTTCATCATAGCTCTTTATGAACTTATCTAGAAAGTAAGACTTACCATCACCAAACTTAGCCGAGAATATGATTCTACTCTCATTTTCAAATACTTGCTTAAAGTCTTGGATTTTTTGAGAAATATCAATTGTATCCATTGTATCTAATTATATTGGACAAGAATGTTGTAGAGTTGTATAATGTAGAATTCAACTCACTTCTATTATTTAATGCTTATAGTGAAGATCTTGTTTGTTTACCACAATAGTTCCAGAAGGAACATCCTTATAAACAATACATCCTGCACCAATCACGCAGTTGTCTCCTATATTAACACCTTTCAGAATCACAACATTACTACCTATCCAGCAATGATTGCCAATGTTTATGGGTGCCGAACTAAAACCTTGCTCTTTTATTGGAACATCAGGATTCTTATAACAGTGGTTATGATCATACACCTTAACATTCTCCCCAAAGATTGTACCATCTCCAATAGATATATGTTGTATGGCATTCAAGGAGCAGTAATTGTTGAAGAAGACATTGTTTCCAATAACAACCTCTCCCTGTTTGTCTATCATAACAGAGAAACCCTTTCGGAAAGTCAGATGTTTCCCTGTGATAAATTTACCACCTCCCAACCCATATAATATCTTTAGACCAATTATACAGACTAATGCCTTAAGATGGTATATTATTTTGAGTATCAGCATAATTACTTTCTTTTTTTTACTCTATTAAAAACACTCTGAACAAGATCAAAACCGACGAACGAAAGCAAACATGCCAAACGAGCATTCTTTCTCGCTCTTATATCTGTAAGAACAGACCAACGTATTTTTTTTATACGCTCTTCGAAATCTTTGCGATGCACATATCCTTCTGGCATCTGCAAAAGAAGATGAAAAATAAAACTGGCCATGCGACAATTATAACTCTTGATGATGGGGTGTAACTTATCTTTTTCTTTATCCATAAGAGCCATCAACTGCAAGCCGCTATCAAGTTTATGAGGAGAGAATGCAGCACCCTCAATACTATTGCTGCGAAGCAAATAGAAATAACTCTGTTCTTCGTTAAATGCAACCTTATTTGCCTTCAACAAAAGTCGGTATGTCGTGGGAAGATCTTCAAAGAGCAAACCTTTTGGATAGCGTATGCCATCAAACAAATCCGCCTTATACATTTTTCCCCAGGCACATGTATCAAACATTTCTTGATAAAACATTACCTCAACTGCTTTCAAGCCAGCCTCAAAAACAATATCTTTTTCAACATTCTTTGCAGGATGCGGAATAGTGCCCTCCAAGAAATTACAGCTATTATTGACACTAACATCTGCGCCATACTTCTCTATCAGATGATAAAGTCCTTCTATATGTGTAGGCGAGATATAATCGTCGCTATCCACACAAACCACATACTCACCTGTCATCACATCCAAAGCCACATTGCGAGCATCTGCCAAACCTCCATTTTTCTTATGGATTACTTTAATACGAGTATCCTTCTTGGCATATTCATCGCAGATAGCTCCACATTTATCCGGTGAGCCGTCATCTACCAACCAAACTTCCAGGTTCTTGTAAGTCTGGTTGAGAATACTATCTATACATTTGGGTAAATATTGTTCCACATTATAGCAAGGAACAATAACACTTACTAAAGGTTGATTCATCTTTTTTTATTTATGTTTCTTTATCCAAATTTTTAATCCTTTAGGCAATAGAAGTTTGATTCTTGCTTTCAGATTAAATGGTATTTTTAATTGAGTAGCGAAATATTCATTCACGTCCATATCGTCGATATGTTGGTATATTACATCACGCAACGGAGTTCTTTGAGTTGGTCTAGTCAAATTATGATTAGCTTTAGCCACTTGTTCAAATGTACTTTCCAAGGTTTCAAACTCATCCTTAACGATTGACCACAATCGCTCACCCTTTTCTGTATTCACCAAGAGACATGACACACCTTTGGTCGAATAGAATTCAGGATGTTCTTTCTCTATCCCCCAATAGTCTCCTATGGTTATATCACCCACACGTTCTTTCGTGCAATAGTTGCAGCGGTAGCAACATTCACGATAGGTCGTTCCTTTCAAAAAATGATAATAATAGGGATCAAGAGTAGAAGGCTTTGTCTTTGTCTTTGTCTTTGTCTTTGTCATGTAATCCAATCCCCATCCACAAGACTTGTCACGGAAATCATAACCTATAATTTTCCCCTTCATCTTACCTCCAAGCCAAACCAGATATTTAGCAAATAGTTTGGGACTTGCTACTCCATGACAGATCAAATCCATCGTATAGAGAGTGTCATAATCCTTTCGAAGGTAAGCACGCAATCCTCCAATTTGACAAGGAGTACTACTATACAAGACTTCACGACCATTAATTAACAACGCTTTTACTTGGGAATAAGTTGCCTCCGTATTACTCTGAACGTATTTAGAACTCTGGACTTTATGCAAATCCTCTAATCGATCTACAACAAAGTGTCCTACAGTCATATCATCATGATAGGCAGCACCTACGATAACACCACCACGTTGCAGAATCACTCTGGCAGCAGCAGCAAATGCGCCACCAGATGCACTTACCTTCAACTCCTCGGTATTCTTATCTCTTACAGCAAACGACATTAATGGTTTGGATTTCTGTATCAAAGCATTTTGAGGGCATCGATTTTGGCATAAACCACAATCCACACATTTATCTCTGTTAATATAAGCAGACAAAAATCCCTCTTTATCTGGCTTCATCTCAATGGCATGATGCGCACAAAGTTGTTCACAGGCGCGACATCCTGTACAATATTCCGTTATTCTATCCATCAGTTCTCAATTGCTCTTTTTAAAAATTCCCAACCAACAAGTCTCTCTCTTTCCAAGACTTCATTCACATGGGTAAAATCTACATCCGTCTTATCTACGAAAGAGAAGTCATCGAAGTCTGTAAGATGACGATTCTCTAAACCAACAAGTTTCAATATACTTGCCAACCTGCTACTATAATCATTAGGATAAATGCAAATCATAGGCGTATTCATATTACAGGAGAATGCCGTTGCATGGAAAGAGTCTGTTATGACACAACCAGCATTAGCTATCAAACCTATGAAATCCTCCACATTCGGTATCAGTTCAGCCTTACCGCATCTCAGACCTTGATAGTGTCTAACACAGAAACGAACCAGTTTCCAACCTTTTCGCTTAGCAAACTCTTTAGCATATCTATCAAAATCCGGATTAGTATTCAACTGATAAATCAACACATACTTACCTTTTTCATACTTCGACTTATATGTATTACCCAATACCGACATCCAATACTCCTTGTTAACTTGCAAAGTTGGATCCAAGACATAAGTTGCAGAAGGCAAGCCCAATTGCTTTTCAACAATATCCTTCGCACTTGCTTCTCTTACAGAAATATATTGATACCTTGAAAGTAAAGCTTTCGTCTCCTCAACTTCCCAATCATCAAGTCTAGCCTTACCAATACTTGCTGCATAAGAAATCTTCTTAATTTCATCAGGAACAAACTTTAAAAACAGCTCAGGCAATATACCATTATTCCATCCTGAATTCCAAGTCTGGTCACTTCCTGTGCAATAGATATCACTTGTGATAGGAAAGCCTTTAAAATCTTCTATACAACAATATTCTTTCTCCTGCTGGTTTAGGTGCGTCCTGATAAACTTTTTAAACACTATATCCTCCTTTATAAAAGAAGGTATCAAGATAAAGGGATAAATGATTTTGGCAAGAGTACCCTTCCCCTTGGTATAAGAAAAAGCCCTGCTCAAATAGGAACGCTTACCATTCTTATTGTAATTTATAAAATCAATTTTACAACCTAATTGCTTGAATACTTGTTGAGTAGCCAATGCCTGAAGTACAGAACCATAATTTCGTACATTCTGCAATGTTATAACTGTAATATTCATCGATTTATTTTAAATATTTATAAATAAAGAACAATGTTCTATACATTTTAAATTTAAATAAATAATGTATTATACTATAAATCGTACTCTGTTTAAAAGATAACGATGTTGTATCAATAAAATCAAACCAAAAACTTTCTAAACGGAAAGATTTTAGTTTTTCTATTCGCTCGTTGTTGTCTTTATACAATAGCATCACATTTTGAATTTGAGGAGAGAGGTAAAACATCGTATACAAAAACGTATATTCACTTCTCATATCAATCGGATTAATATTATAAGCATTCAATAAATGAATAAAATTTCCCATAAATCTCTGACTTACTTGGATTGCCTTTGGATTTACTTTAGAGGATGTGCTAAATTTATTTCTAATAATGTGATAATAATATATTTTATTGTTAGTTCCGAATCTTCGCACATGCTCTAAACAACAGAAGTTAAACGCATAGTCTTCTCCTCCCATTTTAAAGAAAGGATCAAACCAGATATTATTCTCTCGAAGAAAACTTCTCTTGAACATGGTATCCCATACACAAGAACAGAACCTATTTTTCATAAGAACAACAAGATTATTAACAACATCGTCTCTCGTAAAGACTTTCTGAGCAATGGTATTAGAATGACGTTCTATAACTTTTCCATCCTCTACAACATCCCATTTTTTGCAGAATTTAACGAAATCAAGATTCTGAGTAATACATAACTTATAATTATCCTCTAGAAGTCCTGGTAAATACTCGTCATCATGATCAGAGAATCCAATATACTCACCTCTAGCTATTTTCAAAGCAGCATTACGAGCATTACAAATACCTCCATTCCTCTGATGAATTACAACTACTCGTTTATCTTTCTTTGCATACTCTTCACACTTCTCTGAGCTACCATCTGTAGAACCATCATCTACAAGAATCAACTCAATATCTTTCAAACTCTGAGAAAGTATGCTATCCACAGCAGTTTGCAAATATTCGCCAGAATTATAAACTGGCATAATCACAGATACTTTTATCTTATTTTCCATATTTCACCCCTCCTTTATCTAATTGATTCAACTTCAGACATATCAACAATCTTCGTATTGATCCCCCATTTGTCTAATTTATAAGCCAATAAATCTCTATAATCTCTTTCATGGGTTGACAAGAGCAAAAAATGGTCATCAAAGTCATGACGTAAAGTCTCTATCAATCCCCAAAGATTTATATCATCTATCGTTTGAATAGGATCATCAATTGCCAAAATCGAAGTCTTTCCATAAAGTTTATTTAGAGACAACAGCAAGGATATGACAAGTGTTACTAATTGACCACTACTCATGTTGAACAAAGCATCCACATCATTACCTTCACTTGTGCCAGAAGTAAAAATAATATGCTTACATTTCGCATCAGGCTTTATAAACAAGCCTCGACCGAAATAACAAGTCTGCATAATCCTACCTGAATAGATATAGAACAATATCTTGATATCAGACAACAATGTGCTAAAATAACTTTGTCGCTGATTCTCAATTTCTTTTTTTAATTTCGCAAACCCTTTAATCAGGCTGTTGATACTTTTGAGCCGTTTGGAAGTTTTGTCCAAAGCCGTTTGGCATTTTTGCAACTCTTGCGAAGCCATTTGTCCCCAAATCATTTGCAAATAAGAACGTTTACTACTTATTGCATCCTCATTCAAATTTTCTTTTGAAACAAATCTGGCTACATTCTGATAAATAGAATCTAACAATTTAAAATCTATCCCATCTGAAAGTTTTTGTTTTCGATCATACAATTCACTTTTTAGCTTTGCATATAATCCTTCGAACGTAAAATTACCAGTAATGTGAATTCCTAATCGTTCTGTCATAGCATGCAATTTTTTCTTTGCAAACTGTATATCTGAATCTGAATAAATTGTTTCCAGATGAACCGAATATCCCGCTTGCGAAAAATAACTATTGATAGGCTTTATAAAATGGTCTTGCACATATCCACGTAAATTGTTCAGCTCCATTTGAAGAGCCTTGCCACTCTCTTGGAAATGACTGTTAAATATTTCTCCATAGTTTTCGATAACTTTCAGCATCTGATTTCTATCCTCATAATGATTTCCACACAAAGGACAATCTGTTGATGGGAGTTCTTTTACATTATCAACAATATCTTTTACAAAGCTATCTCTATCCTCCAGCATCTTGGCTATATCTTGATGAAGTGCTACAGAAGAAGCATAAAGCTGACACAAATTATCTTTCAAGTTCTTACAAAATTTTATGTCCTGCTTTTGAACTTGTCCAACCAATTCATTAGGAATCTTCAACTCATAATTAGCCAAATTTTCAAAATTTAAATTCAAACATGGCTTAACCACATCGTTCTGAAACTGCCAATATAGTTCGAAAAGACCTATGAGGCTTTCATACTTCAATAAGAATGCCAATCCAGAAACCTTTCTGTCATCTTGTAATATCGTATCAACGAAGCAGTTTATTCTATACTGTTTATACTCATCTTTATGCTTAATAAACAACAAGAGATTATCCATCAAACCTCCTTCACTCAACAAAGAATGAAACTGCTCGTGACTTAATTTAGGCTCCTCCACATCCCAAAACTGTTTCTCTTTACATATCTGCTTATATGCTATACTCGATTTTTCATTTCCTGCATTCTGTTTTAAGGAAACAATTTGTACTTTTATCTTTTCCTCTTCAGCAGCCGTATCAATCTTCTTTTTCTTCAATCCCGTATCTATAACCTTTATTTTAGTCAAAGGCTCATCAAACGGAGTTAGATTGAATAACTCAGAGATATCTTTAGCTCTATCGGCTTCCTTTCGCTTCAAAAAAGCAGTTGCCTCTTCTTGCGATAGATAGTTTAGAAAACTATATGATTTCTGCAAATCTGATAGCCCAAGATTATTCATTTCATCTTCTTCAAGCAATCTTTCCGTGCCATCAGCTTCTTCTATCAAAAGACCACTAAAGGCTCGAAAATCTACAGGATTTCGCATATTATCAACCTTTGCCTTTCGCATTATTGATATATCGACTCTATCTATTTGCAAAAGAGCTTTTATTTTCACCTCTATCGAATATTCATTTTTATAGACCAACGGTTTATGATCCTGACTTGCAGCATTACGAGAATCATGATAATCCACATAGCCAGCCATACGTTTAATTTGACCAGTAAACAACAATTCGAGAGCATCAAAGAGTGTTGTTTTTCCATAACCATTAAGACCACCCAATACAACCGCATCATTGTCCTCGAAAGAAACGTTTAGTTCCGCAAATCCTTTGAAGTTATGCAGAGAAATCTGCTTTATCTTAATCTTCTTCATCCTCATAATCATTTATCAGGTTTTCAATGAACGAATCTATACAATTCTCCTTTTCGGGAAAATTTTCCAGCGAACCATATAAAGGTGCAATAGCTGGAGAGAAAGACAATTGGTTGTCATAATCCTTAACATTTTCTGTATGAATAGGAATAAAAGGCAATTTATGAACTATAGTGTAAAGAAGTTTAGCATACTCTTCATTGCATGTCAAATCCACAAAGATATGATTGTTCATAACAACATCTTCCAATAAGCTAACTTCCATGCCATTTATTTTCTGCATTAATGTTGAAAAAGCTTTAGCTGTATAAGTAAGTACATACTTTTTAAAATACAAAGGATCATTCTCTATTTGAACAAACCGCTCATCATCCTCAGTAATATTCTCTGACTCCATATTTATCAAGAGTAAAATAGATGTATTTTTATCAGCTCGTGGAAATTCATTCTTATGCTCCTTTTTCAATTCTTGAAACAATTCATATTGATGTTCCATAGCCCAAAGACCATCAGAAACTATCCAATAATCCTCCTTATCCTTATGCTTGAATAGAAACTGTCCATCCATAATTTGAACTTTCATTTCATATCCAAACCTTTCGAACTGCAAGAAAATAAACTTTTCAAATTCTTCCATTGTTCTTATCATTTATAGAAAGCAAGCCCGTTTTACGAGCTTTTGTTATATCATTATAATTGACAGGATGTATTCGCCCAATTTCAACAACATTTCCTAGTATATCATCAATGGTATAATCAAAACATCCCACAATCCAATCAAAATCACGCAATAGCCCTGGTGGAAGAGTTTGATTCATAGCAATCTTTCCACAATACTCTTCTGGGCTTTTATCGTTTCCCATAGACGAAGGACTCTGGAGAATACCATCATTACACCAAAGTAACTTATCTATATCTAACTCTTCATCAACACCGATCAATAGATTAAACAAGAAATTCACACGAGGACTATTTGAAATTTCTGTCGCAGAATTAATTCCCTTCTCGATATTGATGTCAGGAAACAGGCACTTAATAATATGCATCTTTTCGTTTTTGTCCATATTATTCACCCTATCCAAGAAAGAAACAACTCGTTGTGAATCAACATTAGGGTTATTGTCCAACCGATCTATCAAATAGAGATTAAGATAGAATACAGAAAGTCTAACTTTCTCTTCTAACGTACGATCCTCCTCCGTAGAACGGATTAATTCATCTATTTTTCTAAAAGGGATTGAATTGTCAATTGAAAGTTTCTGAGTCTGATTTGTTACCTTTTTATCTTGAACATCAAGGAAATTAATTTGCTCTTCAACCAAAACAACCAATCGATTTCTTACTCTATCTGCAGAAACAGGAATATTCTCTCTAGTACAATACTCATCTACTAAATCATAAAGCATGGAAAAGATCTCTTCTGTATTGAGATCAGAAGTGCCATCCTTATAAACATATCCGACTACCCCATTAGCATAATCAACTTTTAAATTAGTATGGAAATATAGAGGTGCATCAGATTTGCATATACCTTTTTGGTTCCAATAAAATCTCTTATCCTCCATCTTTTCAAACTCATCTTTCCAAGATTTTTTAGCCTTATAGTCTTTACATTGATGGAAAGAGAGGACATTCTTTTGCTCATCCAAAATGGCAAAATCCTCATACCCTTCAATGTTGAGATACCAATTTATAGAAGCCTGTTCTGATAAAAGCTTTTCCATTGCTACACATAATGCACAGATGCCCTGATAGACAAATCCTGCCCATGAAGCAATAGCTGCATGGAGGACGACTTCCTCTTTTGTACCATTCGGAAGTTTAATCACTGTATTTACCATCTCATAATGAATTACAGAAAATTTGAATATTGCAAGTTTAATGCCAGAACAGCTTTCTTAGTAAATATACAGTCACCTTTCATTAATAAGTCTTTTGTAGTCCTAACAATAACTTCAATTTATCTTTAAAGGAAGTAGGTAAGACGCCTTTTATTTCCTTCCAACAATAGAATTTAACCATTCCCCAAAATGTTCTTCTTCTAAAAACAACATCTGCACACAAAGCCTGCTGCCTAGCCCAGTTTCCTTGGTTAGAAATGCCATTTGGATCATTAATTGAAATTGCCAAATCCAACTTCAGCACTTGTTCTTCTGGGATTCTTACAAAGAACAAATAATCAGAGATGATAATTTTCTTTGTTACTATGTACAATCCATGCTCCTCATGCAACTTACGACGATAAATGACAGCTTGGTGATTTACATTGCCATCCTTCCAAGAAGTTATTCTTCTCAGTAACTTTCCCTTTTTTTGTCTGGAAAGAGTATCTCCATACAAGAATGTTATTTTGTCAGGAATTACATGAGAAAAAACATTTTGTAAGACATCCGAATCAGCAAAGACATCCCCAGCATTCATCATGATAACCCAATCACCAGTAGCCATCCTGATGCCCTTATTCATAGCATCATAGATACCCTTGTCTGGTTCACTGACCCATTTTGTAATAACATCAGCATTACTTTTTATAATCTCAGAAGTAGCATCTTTACTACCACCATCCACGACAATATACTCATAATCATTAAAAACTTGCGCACGAACAGACTTTATTGTTTTTTCTAAATCAGAAGCTGCATTATAACATATTGTAATAATTGAAATTGTCATATCTAATTTTTATTTTCTAAAATATTACTATATATATTAATCAGAGAATTTGTTATATTCTCTCGATCATGTCTTACACTTGCAATCTTTTTTGAATTTTCACCAATTTGAATATTCAATTTTTCATTATGATATAGAGATTCAACTAATGAAGCGAGTTTATAAGGATCGTTAGATGGAACCAAAAAACCAGTTTTACCTTCCTCTACAATTGAAGAGGTTCCACCTACATCAGTTGAAATACAAGTACAGCCTAAAATCTGAGCTTCACAAACACTATTAGGACTATTATCTATATATGATGGGTGCACATAAACGGTACTATGTAAAAGTTCATCTTTTATTTCTTTAGCATTTTTTACACCACATAATTTTACATGCACATCATCATGCTTAATTAAAAGTCTTTTCTCCGTCAATAGATATTCTACGTTGCCAAAAACTTTCCATTCAAAATCAAGTTTTAATTGATCACATAAAATCTGAGCCGTTTTCAAAATCAAATCATATCCTTTATAAAGAGGAGAAGAAACAATAGAAACTATAACCAATTGTTTTGGTATCTGTCTTTTACAACTTGTTTCGTAAAATTCACTTCTTAAAATCTCACTGCAATAATAATAAAAACGCTGAGGAGAATATAATTTTGAGACTTTTTTATCCCAATCTGTTCTACCTAAAATATATTTTGCATGAGATAGGATTTCTTTCTCTGAATAACACAAAGATTTCCAAATATCCTTTGTATTCTTTTTAAAAAATGGAGTAAACCCTAAATAATTATGCCAAGAAACAAAAGGAGGCAAATAAGCATTAAATATAGGATTAATCATGCCTTGTAAATGTATAAGGATAGGAATACTTAAATCAGTTGTTGCCAGCAATCCATATTTGTTTTCTGTTCCAAATATTTGAATAATATCAGGATTATAGTCGTTTACAACTTTTAGCATCTCTTTTTTGTAAAGAGGCCATAAAGCCATTTCCTCCTTAATCAAATCTCTGCGACATCGCAAAATGATTTTTTGAACCAAAGGCAACTTGGGAGTTGGCATAGAAAAATACTTAACTCCACATGCAAATCCGCTTTGTGCGTCATTTGAAAAAAATGCTAATGCAAGTTCTATATTATCATGTTTTATCAATTGATCTCTCAAAGACGAAATCCATCCTGCGCCATTATACCCATTTTTTTCTTTTGAAGGATCAAAATTTTTTTGAACAAACCAAAGTACTTTCATATCTTTTCTTTTTAAATATTATATTAATTTTACTCCATTTCGGGTACTTCGACAGCAACAATAGGCAACTGATAACCAAATACAAATTGCCTGAAAGTCTAAAGCCATATGCCCTCCTGGATATAATAACAAAATATTAGCCAATAAAAACAAGGCCATGCCATTAATTAACCTATTTCTCGACATAAAAAAACCTCTTATAAAACCCATGAATAAAACATAAACGTAAAAAATTAAAAGTAATATTCCTCCATGCAAAATCATATCTAAATACCCCGTTTCAACTAGTGACCTATTTCCATATTCGCTAGATTGAAAAGTACCCAATGAGCCGCGACCAACAATCCAACTAATTGTATCGTTGCGAAAAGATCGATAAAATTCATCCTCCAACCAAGTCCTAGTATCATCATACAATCTTGAAAAAAGCATTGGAAACATGTTCTCGATTGCAGTTTCATATGCGATAAATAATGAATAAATAATATAGCACAAAACAAGAAAAGTAAACACATACAATTTATTATGTCGAATTTTTTCTATTACGAATAATCCTATTATTAAGAAAACTGTTGCTGTAGCACTTCTCCTACCCATTAACAACGGAGCAAGCATCGCCAAAACCAGAAAAACATAAAAACATCTCTTTTCATATTTTGTAAAGTAACCAGCTATAAAATAAAACGCTAAAAAACAAATACCCTTAGGTAAAAGTTGTGCAATTGAAATATAGCGTTGTATTGAGATATCACTATTCATCACGACATCAGCTTCCGTTTGTGCAGAAAAAATTCTGATAAAATATAAATTAATGAATAGAAATACAAACAAATTTATAAATCCCCATTTTTTTAACTTTTTTAGAGTACATTGATTAAATGGTATAAATAAGAATAAAGGGGTAAAATAACATAAAATACGATTATTCTCCACAAACATCAAGACAAAACCCCTTAAGTTCAACTCTTGCAAAATGCCTCTAAATGCAGTTATAAAACACCATAAAAAGAGAAAAAATAAAACTATCTTAATATCTTTATCTATAAAATTCCACAATCTTTGTCCCTTACATTTGCTAAAAAAATATACAATCAAAGATATTATCAATATACATCCTATATATAAAAGACTCTTTGGTAAAAAAACCGGACCTACATTAGTATAGATGTAATATAATGAAATTGTAGCAAAGAACTTATCCAAATAATCCCATGAAATCTTAATATTTTTCATACTAGATAAAATTAATTAATTTACTTTTAATTTTCTTCAAATACTTCAATGCTATTTCATCTCTAGCAAACAGCAGTATTAGTATATAAACGGAAGTAATCTGCAACAGATGTATCAAAACATCCAATACCAAAATACTTATATTGTAACTAAAAAATAAAGTTACAAGAGTTGATATACTGGCATATATTATGTATTTAAAGATATCTATAACTTGGCTGATATAACTATATTGCAATATATCCTTAGTAACATACATATTAATAAAGGCAGCAACCATATTAATAAGGACGAATCCTATTGATAAACCAAGAACACCAAACTGAAATCCAACATAGATAATACATATATATATAACTTTTTTAGGAAACTCCAGTTTTAATACGATGTCTGTTCTATTAACAACTTGTAGCAGAACTAATGATAGAGAACCTATAGGTATCCATATATTAGCTAAAGCCAAAACACTCAAAATATCTGCAGTTTGCAACCATTTTTCTGTCCATAAGAAAACAATAATAGATTTTGCTTCTACAAATATGAAAGCTGCTATGAGAACATTAACCATCACCAAAAGACGCATAATTTCTCTAAAACGCTCTTTTAGTAATATTTTATCACTTTGAGATTTTGATAATATCGGAAGCGCAATTCTCTGTACCATACCATTGGAAACAGAAAAAACTTGACTATCAAGCGCTTCCGCTTTTGTAAAGTACCCTAACTGAGCTTTACCAATAAACTTACCTATCAAAACTGAATATATTTTATCAAATGCAACCCCAATTACATTAGCACAAACTAATTTTGAACCAAATCCCATTAAATATCTAAAAGAGTCTTTAGAAAATACTCTATGGGGTGCCCATTTTGCGACATACCAAAATGCAAGACACTTTACCAAAGAAGCAATTAAGGCCTGAATGGCTAGAGAATATACCCCTAAACCTTTATAAGCACAAAATATTGCAATAATACCTGCCGGAATTTGAGAAATCAAAGCAATATAAGTTTGTTCCTTAATTCGCAAATCAACAGTTAATAACGCTTGATGTACTATACATAGTGAACCTAAGACAAGATTAAAACTTGCAATTCTAACTAGAGGAACCAATAACGGTTCATTGAAAAACAATGATATATAAGGTGCAAGAAACCATAGAATAATATATATGATGCAACTTATAGAAATGTTAAAATAGAAAGCTGTTGAAAGATCAGCCGCTGTTCTATCAGTTTTTCTAATAATAGCATTACCAAAACCTGCATCTATAAAAACATTTGATATAACTAAGAATATTGACATGAGTCCAACTATACCATAGTCGGTTGGTGTTAATAATCTAGCTAATATTATACTGATTATAAAAGATACCGCCTGTGTACTAAATTTATCTACTAAACTCCAAAAAGCA
>OQVR01000642.1_pt1 | contig 15611 bp, 12 predicted proteins | sample 1691521 | NCBI WGS metagenome assembly OQVR01 (sample SAMN03418256, study PRJEB22391) | human gut metagenome | biome: human-gut; feature: organic feature; material: feces | host: Homo sapiens | place: Tanzania | collected 2013-01
TTTTATTGCCGCATCAACTCTCTCTTTTTCCCTCGAAGTGAGCTGCCTATAAATGCATCCGGAGCGGAAACCCCGCGTTCGGGGCACGGATGAGTTGCTTCGAGATGCTTCCGAGTTCCGAAACTAAACGAGAGGAGAAAAGAAATGCTTCTGCATATATTCGGGGACACACACGGTCCTCTGGAAATTCATAAAATCAATCCAAAACGCTTTCTTGGTCGTGAACTCACCAAGAACGACGCTATCGTCATCTGCGGTGATTTCGGGCTCCCGTTCCTGCCCTCCGATTGTATTCCGGAAGAAACTCTCAAAGAATCCGGTGCCGAGCACTACTGCATCAAGTATGCCCGCGCATACCGGCAAAACATCGACTGGCTCAAATCCTTCCCGTGCAATATTCTCTTCGTTGATGGAAACCACGACAACCACGAGTTTTGGGCGAAACTCCCCACCGAACCTTGGAACGGCGGTCAAATTCAGAGATTACCGGACGCCCCTAATATCATCCACCTTATGCGCGGCGAATACTACACCATCGACGGTTTAACTGTCTGGTGTATGGGCGGTGCAGAATCCATTGACAAGGCGACTCGTACACAAGGCATTTCTTGGTGGCCGGAAGAAATCACATCTCAGAAAGAAATGTGGCACGGGATGGATACGCTGGAAGAACACGGGTATGATGTCGATGTCATTCTGACTCATACCCTGCCAAAGATGCTGATGTCTGCCTATTTCGGTAATGCCTTCACTTTGAAGGAAAATGACCCGACAGGCGTATACCTCGACGAAGTGTATCGGAGAACTAGATTCCGGAAATGGTTTTGTGGGCACATGCACGAGGACATCGATAAACCCATGTTCCGGCTGCGGGTGCTCTATGATGATGTCGTGAGCATCGACACGAGAAGTCCAAAACTTGAAGACGCAGAACACGGAGAGGAGGGGGAGGACATTTGAGCATATTTATCGTCGGGGATGTACACGGGAACTACAAATCCCTGATATCCAGCTTGGAGAAGTCTGGCTGTGACGTGAATGCCGATGCCATCATCTTTGTGGGCGATGTTGTGGACCGTGGCAAAGAAAACGCGAAGGTTGTGAATTTCATCGCGGAACATAAAGGTAACATCCACCTGATTTGCGGCAACCACGAATACCAGCACAGACAACTCCTGAAATACTACCGCGTCCTTGCCAAGGCTCCTGCGATTCGTAAGATGGCAGCAGGAATTTTCCGACACTATACTCTCGAAGGAAAAATCATTCGCGACAAATCCGAAATCGAACGACTCCGCTGCGACGAAGAAGAGCGAAGGAAGGAAATCGAAAAGCATCCCAAGACCTTTGAGGAATGGCAAAAACAATTCCTGATTTATACTCTCGCGTGGGAGGACGATTCCCTCTGGCAAATCGTGCTTTATCTACTCGATGAGATGTGCGGACCTCCCTATGATGCCCAGCACACCATCTACGAGTACCTGTCCGGCACGAATCAGACAAGAACGAACTTTGAGCAGGTATTCGAGAACCAGACTCAGGAACTCAACACAAAACCGGGTCCGGGCAAGCATCGGTATGAACAGGTAGTAATCTCGCACAACAATCCCTTCGGCGGTCCATACAGCTACGATAGGGAAGAGATGCTGGCAGGGCACAAGAACATCCTGTATGTTTTCGGACACATACCTCACGAGACTATGACCCGCAATGACCGAGAGGGGTCAGGCTGCACCTTCCTCGACATCGATACCTCTCCGAAAACCATCACAGTCATTTCCCTTGACGACTACCTCGAAAACTAAACAACGCGCTACAATGGCTCACACAGCCGCTGTAGCGCGTTTTTCTTTTTAGGCGGTAACTTTATCGGATACACCTCGACACCATCAAAAAGGGGGGTGAATTTGCCGCCAATCCGACAACGCTGACGCAATGAGGTGTACTCAGTACAAGTATGATTTTTTTGCAGTACACAAGAACAGCAACTGCCATCGAACCAAGTCCTCAAACCTCCAATCTTGCCATCGCCGTCATCTTGACCGGCAAACGCACAAGCCTGCCTATAATATCTGTCCAGAGCGGAAAAAACTACTCGGAAGCAAGATTGCACTTTGAAAAGCAAGAACAGCGTATAGGCGTCACCTACCTGTACGCTTTCTTTTTTTGCCCGACACAGCCTTGTTCACAGCAAGGCGCAAAATGCGATATGCGTAGAAGAAGGAAGAAATAAAAAGGTAAGAAGTTTGTTCGATTTCGGTTGCAAATGTTTGGACAATGATTTTTGTACGGGTTACTAAAATACCTTTGAGATAAAGAGGAAGTATAAAGGGGATGTGTTTCCATAATGAATATACAGACAAAGAGATTGCCGGTATACTACCCACCTATACGATTATCTACTTGGCTATGCATCGGGCGGCACGAGGAGGTGACTCACGTTCTGATGTTGTTCTTTGCAGCGGAGGTTTAGTTGTGCCCGCAAAAGGATTCCGGATAATCTGCAAGCTGTTTGCGCAGAGACCGCATATAGTCCTGCGTTTAGAGGTAAAGGAGAGAAGGTACGGAGAGCAAGGGGTCACGGGTGCTCATCTATCACAAGGACTTTCAATGCAAAACAACGTAAAAAGCAGCCCCCACCGGGAAGGTGAGTGCTGCTTTTCTCATACGCCAAAATATTGTTTGGAACGCTTATTCATCGGTTTTCTTTTTCAACCATTGTCTGCGCACAAAAGGCGTTACAAAGGTCTCGTCCTCATGCAACTCGAAACCATAGCTCTCTGCAATTCTCACAGACCTTTCACTAGCTTTGTGACCAGCTGGAAGTTTTCGGATAAACCCGTTGATATTTTTGCTGGATGCATCATACTTGGATTTGTCGAATACTCTCAGTTCACCGTCATCCTCGGCATCTTTTTTGAGATAATTTCTAGGCTTACCGCCGAGTGCAAGAAAACGAACATCTGTAGGCGCACCTTCATAGGTGTCGAAGAAACGCCGGAACGATGCATCTGTCGGCAATACATCTGGCAAATCGCAAACAAGAGCTGTATACAGCCACAAAACCAGATTCTGAATCTGTCCCATAACTTTCATGTTGTTTGAATCATCCAGCATAGAGTAGAACCATTCTGTGTTCGTGTTGTAGTAGCCTGAGAGGTCTCCCGCTGCCGTTACGATTTTATACACGCAGATGATTTCATTGTCCCGGCAAGTTTCTTTTAATTTAACCTCTCGAACCATCTGGTGAAAACTTAATTGTATGACAGCTCCGTTTGTCGGAAGGGTTCTACGCCGGTGATGCAGCGCATCCTTATAAAATTCCGTAGAATGCATGACAGTTCGCAACTCGGGCCACCACTGCGCCTGATACGGCGTGTTTTGGACTAAAGGGTTGGCTGGTAACATATCTACCAGATATTCGTTCATAATTGTTGCCATAGAAAGAACTGTATTGTTATACAGCTGCGACGCAGTGGTCAATTGCCTACTCAGGTCCGCATCCGTGATTCCTTTATAGCCGAATCGCTCATAATAAATCGGCAACATTTCCATACGCTTTTCCATAGGAATTTTCCGGTCGTTCTTGTCGTACCCCCTGCCTAAAAGCAAAGCCTCGAAATAGTACCCCGGTATGTCTACCAAGGGGTAGAGGTCACGGATAATTATCGGTTCATCCTCAGTGGAAATACCGACAACAACATTGGTAATGTCAAAATCCTGCTTTTTGAGATATTCTGTGCCTTGCAACAGCATATCGACGGCGGCAAGCTCTATGGCTTTGTTGTGCTCCACTTTGCCGTCGATGATAAGCCCATTGTGTGCGCATTCCTGCACATAAGCAAGCGACTTAAAATACAGTGCATACTTCTTATCTCTCTTGATAGGCTTAGTTAACTCTTGGAAAAACTTGTGCAGACCTTTAATAAACTTGTCCGGATTTACCATAGCATACTCGATTTGTGAGTTTACAGCCTCAATTATAGGTCGGCATTCCCCAGATTTATTCGCTAAATGGAACATATAAGTTGATGCAGCACCAAAATCTAAGTCCTTTACTTTTACCGTTATGACACAGGCACTGGAGAGCGTGCGACGCTGAAAAGCCCAAATCGCCTGACCTTTGTCGCGATACTTTTTGTCCCATATCTCAGCATATTTGAATCGCAAATTCATTTCATATTCTTCTGATTCGCTGAAATTTGTATTATTCACGGTTTGTTTCATCTTCATCCTCACAGTTAGGCGTCTGCCTATTTATTATTTTTTTAATTATACCATAAAAGCATTTGCTTTACCACAACGAAACAAAAGACGAAATCCATAGACAATTATGATGAATTGAGGTATACTTATATCAAGTAAAAATATTGTATAATACGAGGTGTGGTTCCGCGTGTTGTTCTTGCTGATGAATAAGGATACCAAATGACTTTTGTTCGATTGCTGCGAGGATGAGTTTGGTTTTTCATCAAGACAGCGCAGGCAATGCTGACAGATAAATTGCGTGCGGAACTGAAGAACATGGTTGGCTTTGGATTCAAGGAACCGGAGAATATCGATGTACCTAAGGACAGGCTGGATGCGTTGAGCAAAATCCTGAACCTGCAACTGAACAAAATACTGCAATGATTAACTGCTGAGAGGGGAGTCGTAAGATGAGACGCCCTTTTTCTGTTGCTGTTGATGATACAAGAGGTTCCTTCGCTTAGACCAGGCGGACTATGCATTTGCTAGAGACTTGCGCGAGATATAGCTCCAACATACTAATACACCAACATACGCTAATGCAACTCTTCCGTTCTGAATGATGCTGGTAGGGCTGAGTCTCCGTCTGCACAGACCCGTGAGGCGGCGGATACGGTGTACCTCAGCAGGAAGATACCGCCTTCCGTGGTTGAGAACCATCCGGCTCGCAAGCGCAAACAAGGCGGTTTGTCAATAGCGACGCCTCAAAATTAAATGGGTATTTCCGGAAAACCTAAATTAAAGGTTTCGTTTTGGAAAAACTCGCACAGCCAAGCCATTCGGCAACGATAGAAAACATTCCGAAACGGAGCAATCAGAATCTGCTGATTTCGATACACTTTTGATTGCTATTTATAAATGCCAGTCATATAATGTATATAATATACTTTACAACAAAATCAACGGCATTTGGTTATAGAAAACAGAAGATAGGATTGTAGGTGCATTTATGGGAATTTGGCAGATTTTGAAGGGCGAGCAGCCGGGCATCATCAAGGCTCTTCTGCATTATCAGAACGCAGGACAGTTCGGCGAATACCTGATTGACTACGCTTTACTGAGCAAGGGCATCGAAGGGGAGAGAGTAGTTCTCAAGAACCTATATATCCCAATGAAAGGCAAGACGACAGAAATCGACTTGCTAATGCTCCACGAGAAAGGCATCTTTGTCATTGAGAGCAAGAACTACAGCGGCTGGATATTCGGCAGTGAAGACCAGCTAAAATGGACACAGTGCTTTAGAAGTGGTCGCAAGGAACATTTTTATAACCCGATAAGACAGAACCGTACGCACATTAAGGCATTGGCTGAGTATCTGTCCATACCGGAGGAAGCATTCACGTCCTATGTCGTATTTTCGGAACGATGCACGCTTAAGAAAGTCCCGCGATACTTTGATGGAGATATAACGGTTTGCCGCCGCCACAAGATGTTGCACCTAATGCAGAAACGGATGAAGGATACGCCGGTGGTATATTCTCACGCAGACATTGAAAGATTAGCTGGGTTGCTTCGTCCTCTTGCCGAGGTAACAAAAGAAGAAAAGCAGCAGCACATTGAGGACCTGAAAACCAAATGTCCTTTCTGCGGTCAACCTCTCGTTGTACGCCACGGCAAGAACGGCGCATTCTTGGGATGCAGCAGCTATCCGAAATGCCGGTACACACGCCCGCTGGACTAAGTGTGGCTTTGAAAAAACTGAAAATCCGTGAAAACTTCTCTCAATAAAAAATCAGGGTTCTAACAGTACCGCCCGACATAATGCCCGCCCAAAAACGTACAAATCAACAACTGCGCGGTGCGCGAAAGACAGCCATCCACAAAAAATGAGCCGAAAACCACGGATATCGCACAAAAACCTGGGCAAGAGCGGTATACGAGCACAACTGAGAGAGAATTTCACGCAAAAAAAATAAAAACAGTTGTAAACTCCGTCCATTCGGATGCGACAACCGAACGAAAAAATACTCTAAAAATCGGTTGTACCACGAAAACGCGATGAAAAACAGCGATAACACGATACTAAAAATTTCAGCGAGAAATCTTACACACAAAAATAAGCCTTGTGCCGCCAATAATAAAAACCACCCAAGCCTCTGGTGGGAGGAAAGGGTGGCTTTTTGCGTTTATTCTTGGGAATGGGGTTCGTCGCTGCTCTTCAGCGCTTTTTTAAATGCAGCCAGCTCTTTTTCGTTCAAAGCGGACTTCCCAAGAATAAACGCAAAAAGCCACCCTTTCCTCTGACAAGCTGTGCATAATATTCAGGACGTGTCATAGTGGCTTGGAATGTACGGGAATAAGTTTTGCCGGAACGTACAAAGCCCTCGGTTTTCACAACACCTTTGTCCATCAAACTGTTGATGGTAGAGAAAATGGAACGGGCCTTCCAAGTGAAGGACCCGGATGCTTCAGCTACATCCAGAATCTGCTGCTGGGAAAGGGGTTTGTCACTGTCCCAAAGTACCTGAGCCACGCACTCCTCGAAAGGAGTCAAGTGAAACAAACGAATGTTCTTGCGCATATAAAACCACCTACTTTCAAAAACTTTAGTTTTATTATACGGCGTTCGCAACTAATGTCAACACAAAAATTGAATGATTGTAAAAACAATGGAGTAGAAAGGATGAAGATGAGATGCAGGCCGCACAAGAACGACAGAATAATTATATTGACATTTAGTAGGGCATAATATATAATGTAAGTGCGTTAAGGACATCCTCTTAACGAATCATAGTTCCCATAATAGTTCTTGGTATGGTATAAGATGCTGTTTTGGGGATTATGACCGGAAAGCCGCTTCATTTATCTGAGGCGGTTTTTTGTTTTTTAGTCAAGAAATCCGCGCCGATAAATCATATACCGAAGCAAAAATCTGGCGAAATCGAAGGCAGAGTCATTCTTCGTCCCGGCAAACCGCCACCGCTTTGTCTGTATTGCAGTCGAGAAGTTCCGCAGCTCCAGATATGTCGATTATGCCTTCCACATAGGCACGGCGAAGGAGCTGTTCGAGCCGAGCAGGTTTTTCAGATGCAGAATCCGGCAATTGTCGGTGCGATTCGAGAAAGAAACGATATCGATTTTTCGGAAGGATGCACTCCTCAGTTGCGCGAAGCACAACGCGATGCGCCGGAATGCCGTATTCCTTCTGCATATAGGATACTTCTTTGAGATTCACTTGTGCTCGTTTGGTGCCAAGTTCCCGCTTTAGGTCATCGGCAGAAAGCAGGAATCGGCCGGCAATGTCCTCAACTTGTTCCTCGGTCGCGTCCTCGAACATCATGCGAGCGAGCTCCTCAGCAATAGCAAAACGTTGCTCGCAAAGGGAAAAGCCTGCGTTCAGAGCGATGATAGGAAAGTCCTTGTCAGTCATCGCGTTGCAAGCGACAAACGATTCGGGAACCCTATCCGGCAGGTTTGTTGCGATAGAAACCACACAGATACCCTTGCTCTCGAGTAGGTGAATGAGATTCCCAACAGGACCGGATGAGCCAATACCCAGCACCTCGCGCAGATACGCAGAGGCATAGGCAACATCCTCGTATACACGAATCCTGTTGTCGAATACGCTGCATCCGCCGCAAGAAATACCAAGAAGCTGACAGATGTCGTACAGGCGCTGTGCAGTACGTCTCATCTGAGCAAGGACAGATTGTTGCTGAAGAAACGAAAGCCTGAAACTGCTCTGAAATGAGGCGCTGACGATGTCCACGCTGCTGTCCAGCGACATGAACTCTCTGAATGGCACCTTCAACGCAAAACAAACTTTCTTAATGACGCTAATATCTGAAATGGTCTTTGACTTTTCGAGGCGGGCGACATAATCCTCGGTTGCTCCGATGGTATCTGCTAGGTCTCGCCTTGACACACCTTTGCGCATCCGATAATACTGAACATTTTTGCCAAGGTTCATAGCACCCCCCTCCTTTGTTTTGGTATGTTAGTATTAGTGAGTATACTGGTCTATCGAAAGATAGTGTATCCGGCAGCTTTACGCTGTTGGAAAACCATGCAACTGCATTGCGTCAGCATAGAATCCCACTCCGTAAGGGGTGGGAGTACGTCAAGTGGATGTTCCTTAGAAAGTAAGTCGCCCAAAGCAGAGCTGTGCTACGGGTAGGAGCTTGTGTGCGGTATGGTTGCGCAGATACTTAGGGTCGAGATATCTGAGCCCGAATCGAACCCGGTCAAGAGCATCGGCGTCTTTGAGGATTGTATACAATAGCCAGATACGGTCAGTGTCAGGCAGAGAGAGCGCCTCTAAGTCCCTACGAGCAACGGCATCGTCAATACAATGATATTCGATGAGAAAACCCGTGCCGGGATTCTCGGACTCATGCTCAGCGGCATAAATGTCGCGGGACACCTTGCCGTGGCTCTCATCTGTATCGTCATTCGTGCGACCTATATCGTGGTATATGACGGCATCCATCAGCATCCGTGTCTCCTCATCGGACAATGTAAGGCCCTCCATCTCAACAAGAAGCAGTGCGTGAAACAGTACCCGCAATGTATGCAAAGCGTCGTGCCCGGACTCGTTGGCATCAAATTTTCCGTACGCCTCGTACAGGCATCGAATATCTTCACGACCATTCTGATAAAGGGGGAGAATTTCGAAAATCTCTTGTTCGACAGAATTTATTCCGTACAACGTATCGACCTGCACAGATTTTACGGCAGACGGAAGAACCAGCACCTCCGCCTCATCTCTGTCCGAGAAAAACTCGACGATGTCGCTTTTTGACACTTCTGCTGAAATGATGGTGCTGTCCTTTTCACTCGGCAATCTGCAGGCGAAGAAGCAGGCAGTTTTGTAGCTAACCGTCCACGAACAGGATTGCGTATATGAAGTGGATTCGCTGCCCTCACCGCGATAAATTGTAATCGTATCCGGGAACCCTCGAAGTTTTCTTGCGGTTTTATTTTTCTGTTTCTCGGATTTTCCGGACAGAACCTTGCGTATGTCAGCTTCGTTCAGGTTCTGAAACCCATAGTCGGTCGAGCTGTAGCAATCCATAAACATGTCGTACAGTTCCGGTGATGGCTCTGCGTTCTTAACATACTGTGAAAGCACGGAAACCCTGAAACTATCTTCGAGGGAAAAAAGATACGAACGAATCCGCTTCATGTCTCCTTCGGAAATTGCCTTCGCTATTGAGAGGACCCGCTTCTGAAACTCTTCGTCCGATTCGCTTGCAACAGTCAGGCGCTTGTCGCCATAAATCTGGAGGTTCAAAACAATCGGGATGGTAGGATTATCAAGTTCGCAATAGTAAAGAGAAGACAGGATGTTGTAGGATGCATAAATGTTCTCAACCGGCAAAAGCGGGTATTTTTTCTGAAACTCCTCGGCAGTTATACCGACGGTGTAGCCTTTCTTCTCGAACTTAGCAAAATCCTCTTGGGTTTTGACCTCAGTTAAGGGAAGCAGGTTTTCGAGGGTTGCTCGATTGGTATTGACCAGAATGTCTCCGATAGTCATTTGTGATTCTCCGTTCTGAACGAATTCCTTTTTCTAATTATACCACGATGCAGGTATGTTTGCCACAACGAAAAGTCAGAAAGCAAACGGCAAACGAGTTCCGAAGTTTTGTACATCTCATTCCCAAAAAGTTGGAAAAACGGACACTTTTGGGAATTGAGTTACAGAAAAAACGGACAAAAACTGCATCTCATCTCTGAAAACGTAGCTGCAGGACCTTTGTTGCAGATGGGATGGACCAAAGCGTAGCTGCCGGAATTCAGCAGGCAACGGGAATTGGAAGCGTAGCTGCCGTTGCGTAGCTTGACCGAGTACAAAACGAGCTTAATTTTGAGAAAATACTTGCAAAAAAGTGCGATTTGTGGTATAATACATAATAGAAGGCAGGAGGTATAGACTCGACGGTGCTATCGATGATGGCCTTGTATGCCGGTGCAGAGTAGACACCAAAACCTTCGACCCGTCACTGACGGTTGCGGCACTTAGATGTGCTGCGCTGCTAAAACGCAGTTCCTTTCTCCTGTTCCAATAGGTGTTGAGAGCCCCTTGTTCCGGTCATTCGGAGCAAGGGGAATTCTTTTTGTCCTTTTCGCTTGCACATTCGTGCGAATTGCGTAGAATAAGAATTGTACAAGCGGCAATGGGGTCTGGCTGGTCTTTTGCCTCTTCCTGCCAACATCCCACTAACAAATCCTTTTTCCTTTCAGGGTTTTGTTCGATATTCTTGCTCACGCTTGTACATCATACACTGCCGGTCGCATCCTTCGATTGGCAGTTTCACATAAAACCGTGGCTGCGTGTTTGTGGTCACGGTTTTTTTGCTCATTTCGCAGGCTCTTTGCCGCCAACGGGAGATAACATCCACGGAGCAAGCGGCGGACGGAGGGAACTGCACCCTCGGATAATAGCGTTCAGAACGGAAGCAATACTGAAATTGGAGGAAAGCATCGTGGGATGCAAAGCCTCACCTATCATTGGTGAGGCTGTTTTTTGTATGGGAGAGAAAAACAATGATTTCCAAGGAACTTTTTTGCAAAACGATTGCTGACATCCAAGAGCAAGACCGGAAAATCTCGGAATTTGACCATGCGCTCGGCAAAATCTGCGACTCAGCAGTAGTGTTCGATGCCAACAATCTGTATCTTGCTGCATTGCTCCGCGTTCTCAAAGTAGAGATGGACGACAAAGCGGACACCATTGAGTGGTGGCTGTATGAGCACGTCCGAAAATGCGTGTGGTTCGACCTCGAAGATGGCCGCCGGATGCGCTACGACATGCCTACCGCTGAATCCCTGTACGACTACTTGACGCTGCCGTTTGAGCAGCTTCCTCTTGAGGTGGAATCATGATTTTTACTTTTTCGCTTGTCAGTGCAGCGCTGCTTTGCATTGCATCGTTCGTTTGCTACAAGGTATCGGGCAAAATGCTGGATGAGAAAGATGCGGAAAAATGCGCAAAGGAAGCGGAACTCAAAGAAAAGCTGGTCAACAACCCCGCCCAAACCGGTTCGCCGGTTATGGACGGGGCTTGCGGGGCAACCCGTAAGTCCGGTTGATTAGCCTCGGTGAACAGCAACTTCGGTTGTTGCGAACTCCGTTATGCATTTGATGAGCAATCATCTTCATAATATAGGCACCCCGATTATGCTCCACAAGTGTCGGGCTCTGCGGGCAGTGTATGTGTCAATGACGCAAGCCGTTGATATGTATTACGTTAAAAATCTCTAAGGGTAGGAGACGTGCGGCTGCCACGCCGAAAGGCTAAAACAGTGCATAACATTGGCGAAGTGGACCACAGGGCGCAAGCCCTGACTTATAGTTTCATTACTATTTTACGAAAGGAGTATCTTGCATGAGCACTTGCGTTTGTGTTCTCACCAACAATGGTGAACGCTTAATGCCCACCTTCCGTCTTGGCAAGGTACGCCATCTTCTGAAGGACGGAAAAGCAAAAATTGTTAAGCATCATCCTTTTACTATTCAACTGCTGTATGACAGCAAAACGAACACGCAACCCATCGAAACCTGCGAGGATGTAGGTTACAACTATATCGGCATCAGCGTGAAAAGCGAATCTCACGAATATGTATCTGCTCAGTATGATACGCTGCAAGATGAGAAGGAACATCACGATGACTGCCGTAAGTATCGCCGTACACGCAGAAACAGGCTGCGCTACCGCAAATCGCGCTTCGATAACCGAAAGCGCGATAAAGGTTGGCTTGCACCTTCTCTGGAGCATAAGAAGCAGCTGAATATCAGCCTTGTCGAACGGTATGTATCTGTGATTCCAATTACTCATGTAACGGTTGAGGTTGGTTCTTTTGATACAATGCTGCTGCAATCTATCCAGAAAGGCGAAGCAAAACCGGAAGGTGCAGACTATCAAAAAGGACCGCGCTACAACTTGGCAACCTTACGTGAGGCAGTGTTCTACCGCGATAATTACACCTGCCAGGTTTGCAAACGCAAAATTGCGGATGGCGCTATTTTGCACATGCATCACATGTTTTACTGGAAAGGCAGACACGGCTATCAGCTTGATGAATTGGTTACAGTGTGTGAAAAATGTCATACACCCGCTAATCATCAAAAGGGTGGCAAGCTCTATGGTTTTGGTAAAGACAAAAAGTTTGCAAACCTTTCCGGCGCAGCATTTATGAATGCTGTTCGCTGGCAGATAGTAAATGCACTGTATGCCACATACGGTAAGGAATTTGTGACCATCACTTATGGTGCGATGACAAAAGAGAAACGCATTGCGCTTCAACTTGAGAAAACCCACAACAATGATGCGTATGCGATGGGTGATTATCATCCGGCACATCGTTGCAAATTTAGACATTACCAAAAACGACGCAGAAACAACCGTGTACTGGAAAAGTTCTACGATGCCACTTATGTTGACACTCGCACCGGTAACAAGGCAAAGGGCAAGGAACTTTTTAACGGCAGAATAAGTCGCAACCACAAAAAGGATTCCGAAAATTTGCACAAATACCGCAGCAAAAAGGTATCGAAGGGTCGTCGCTCTATAAGAAGGCAGCGCTATGCAATTCAGCCATACGACACTGTGCGTCTCGAAGGTAAAACGTACATTACAAGCGGGTGCCATAACAAAGGCACAAGACTTTTGATTCCCGTCAACGGGAAAAGTAAGTCAGTAGCAATTTCCAAAATTCAAGTTGTTTGCCATGCGGGAGCATGGATACAAATCATCTAAATACTGAAAGGAGGTAAGCAGGAAACGCTGTATCCTAGTCTTTTCTAAGAAACGCATTCCTCCCCACCTAAGCCTTACGGCTATAGATGGGGTATCCTGCTCCATAATTATGAAATCAAAGCACTAGCGAATAAAATTCATCTGCTGAGTTTGGTCGAACAAATCTCATACATTACGCTTTCATTTAGCATAATGCACGTCTGTATGCTTCTGTTTGTGACCGGTATTATCGCAGTTGGGGTGCTGGCTGCGAGTGTGTATGCGAAATAAATGCGCAGCACAAAGAAGGACATCCTCGATACCATCCGAGAAAACACATGAAACGAAAGGAGCGGCAAGCATAGGCTTGCGTATATACTATGACTGAAACTAAAACGAGCGAATCCTTGAAAAAGATTTATGTGCTGGACACGAGCGTCCTCTTGTCCTCACCATATGCTATCTTTGCCTTCGACGAACATATCGTCCTCATCCCCTACAATGTCATCACCGAACTCGATGCGATGCGCAAGACTCCGAACGAAGCGGGCAAGAACGCGCAGGAGGCACTTAGAATCATCGAGGAGCTGCGCAAACGCGGGAATCTGCGTACCGGCGTAGACCTCGAAACCGGCGGTGTCGTTTGCGTAGGGAATAGCCGGAACAAGTCCCCGATTGAGGCAGCGATGGAACAGCCCACAAACAGAAGTGTCATCATTGTCTCAAACAGCACAGCGGTGCGCATTATGGCAGAGGAAGCCGGATTCAGAGCCGAGGTGTATCGCTCCGACAGCGTAGATACCGAGAACCGCTATCTGGGTCGCACGGTTGCATACTGCTACAATTGCGACATCGACCGAGAAGGAATCCCGAATACCATTCCGGTATCAGAGGCGAAGGCGGATACTGAGTACATCGAGAACGAGTTTGTGACAGTGAAGCGCTCTGACGGGTCTACACTGGGCATTTATCAGGTAAAGGGCGACAATCTGGTTCGTCTGAACTTCAATGCCATGCATCCCTACGGCGTAAAACCCCGGAATGCCGGTCAGAAGATGGCAATGCACGCGCTGCTCGATACGCTTGAATCCTCCGCTCTGACGATTCTGATGGGAGATGCAGGTACGGCAAAGACGTTCCTGTCGCTTGCTTGCGGTTTAGAGCAGACGGTAGGGGACGATGCGAAATACCGGAGTATTCTGGTCGTTCGACCAAATGTGAAATTCGATGAAACAGTCGGATTCCTCAAAGGCAGTGAGGCGCAGAAAATCAATCCACTCATCCGCCCCATTATGGATAACCTTGACCAGCTCACGGCGGTGAACAGCGAGGATTATGGTGCAAAGCAGGGCAAGGGCGGCAAAAAGGGCAGATTCGCAGCGGAGGAGTCAGAGGACAAAATCGTGGCACCGAACTCGTATGCGCAGTACCTCTTCGATTCCGGTAAAATTGAAGCCCAAGCTATGGAGTATATGCGTGGTCGAAGTATCCGGGACCGGTATATGATTATCGACGAAGCGCAAAACATGACCCCGCTGCAGGCATTCGGTATCATCAGCCGTGCAGGTGTCGGCACCAAAATCATCCTGACCGGTGACCCGAATCAGGTAGATAACCCGCTTTTAGACTCCAAGACAAACGGTCTTACCTATGCGGCAAACGCCATGAAGGGCAGCAAGGTCTGTACGCAGATTACCTTTGAGGAATCGGAATGCGAGCGCTCGGAGCTTGCAAAAGAAGCCATTAAGCGCATGAAAATCAAGGGCAAGGGCGCGGATAAATTCTAATGCACACAGCAGTCACCCATCGCGGGTGGCTGCTTTTTTGTTTTTTGTGCGAAAAAAGTTGCCGATTCGTGCGAATTGCGGATAATGGAAATTAAGGATGGTTGTAGCTCATTATCCGCACAAGAAATATCATAAAACATTTTCCGGACAGAGTCTGGATTTTTCGGAGGAATAACAGATGTACGGTGAACCGATAAGTTTTATAGATTGGCTGATTGATATGCCGGATGAATTTTCATTTTTGGTCGAGGACCGGATAGCGACGATAACGCCGGGGATGATTGCGATAGCCGTTCTTGTTCTATTGGTCATTCTGGCCGGTATATGGCTGCTCATCGCTTCTGCCGCTAAGCGGGACGTGCGCGATACCAGCGAAATACTGGCAGGCGTGGAGGAAGTTAATCGAGGGTACGAGTTCTATGATGTGGACGAGGAAATCCGCCTTGAATATCCTCTTGAATCCCTTGAAGAATACGAAAATACCTCGCTTGATAAGCTGTTTATGAGTACCGTTCGGAAAAAGATTCTGCAATTTGAGGAAGTTTTCAGCTGGGCACAGTCGAATGTGATTCAGTTTGCCGAATACAAGGAAGAACTCAAAACCATTCCCGACTGGACCGAGAAGGACGATGATTGCGGGAGAAGGACCTTTTTCCGGCTATACAAGCATTATGAGCGGAAATTGGTCAATGCGGCGGTGCTCGGAACTCCCGTGACTGAGACGACCTTTATTGCGGTGAAGCAGTATACGCCACATAAAGGCGAAACCATGGAAGAGTCCAAGACCTATTCAATGGCAGAAGCCAAGGAATTCGTAAGACTCGCTAAGGCGCGTCAATAACCCACGACTGAAGTCGCGGGCTTGCCGCACGCGGGGAGTCCAAAACTTCAGCTGT
>OQVR01000645.1_pt1 | contig 15599 bp, 9 predicted proteins | sample 1691521 | NCBI WGS metagenome assembly OQVR01 (sample SAMN03418256, study PRJEB22391) | human gut metagenome | biome: human-gut; feature: organic feature; material: feces | host: Homo sapiens | place: Tanzania | collected 2013-01
CGCTGTGGAGGCTCACGTCGTAGCCGGCATAGGCCACGCCGAGCGGGTGGGTATCACTCCCGCCAACCTCTCGGTACTCAAGACGGGCAAGGCCAAAGCCATACGCTTCACCACCCTCGAAGCCATCTGTCAGGCTCTCGACTGCCAGCCCGGCGATATACTCGAATATCGTGCCGACGATGACGGTCAGCATGCCCCTTGAAGTCAAGTCAGGTGATGTATCCACCAATTGGCCGCCGGCAGTTGCCTCAAGGGCTTTTCTCTCCACGCCGACCACCCCGCCAACCATCATTTCCGCCAACTGAGGAAGTGAAATCGCGCCAACTGAGGAAGTGAAAATGCGCCAACTGAGGAAATAAAAATGCGCCAACTGAGGAAATAACGGAAAAAAGATGTATATTTGCAACTGTAAATCAAATCATTTGAAGATATGGAGTACAAACATAGAATCGCAGACCAAATGCTTGCAAAGAAGTTGGCAAGCAAAGGAGCCATATTGATAGAAGGTCCCAAGTGGTGCGGGAAGACCACCACCGCCGAACAGCAGGCAAACAGCATCTTGTATATGGATAATCCTACATCGTTGGCAACCAATCTGGAGATGGCGGAGATTGACGCTTCCGTGTTGCTGGATGGCGATACTCCGAGGCTGATTGACGAGTGGCAGTTGGCGCCGAAACTGTGGGATGCCATAAGGTTTGAGATTGACCACAGGCGCGAGGTTGGGCAATTTGTCTTGACAGGCTCTGCCGTTCCCGCGGAAGAAAAAGAGATACACCACTCTGGCACAGGACGGTTCAGCTGGTTGACCATGCGCCCAATGAGCCTCTATGAGTCAGGAGAGTCAAATGGCGGTGTTAGCTTGGCTCATCTGTTTGGAACTCCTGAAAAAATCGTCGCCGTAAACAAGCTGAAGATAGATGACATTGCCTTCTTGATTTGCCGCGGCGGCTGGCCCTTCGCATGCAATTTGCAAGGTGAGGCTGCTCTGGCGCAAGCGTTCGATTATGTGGACGCCATTATCAAAAAAGATATTTCCCGAGTGGATGGAGTTAACCGCAATAGTACGACAACGAGGCTGCTTTTGCGTTCATACGCCCGTAACCAAGGTTCGCAGGCAACCATCGGAACTATAGTGGCAGACATGATGACCAATGATGAAAATGAAATAAGCGTAAAGACGGCAGGCGGTTATTTGGAGGCATTGCGAAAGATATTTGTCATAGAGGACTCTGAGGCTTGGAACCCCAACCTCCGCTCAAAGACAGCCATCCGCACGGCCAACACCCGATACTTCATAGACCCTTCGATAGGCACCGCAGTATTGGGACTTGGCCCAAATGACCTTATTGGCGACCTCAACACTATGGGGCTCTTCTTTGAGACCCTGTGTATCCGTGACTTGCGGGTATTTGCAGATGCGCTGGATGGTGCGGTGTATCATTATCGAGACAAGAACGGGCTGGAATGTGACGCCGTGATACATCTCCGTAATGGGAAATACGGACTTGTTGAGGTTAAGCTGGGTGGTGACAGGCTCGTCAATGAAGGTGCAGCCAATCTGTTGACTCTTAAGGGAAAAATAAATACAGAAAAGATGAACGAGCCCTCCTTTATGATGGTGCTTACAGGTACTGGCGATTATGCCTATCGAAGAAAAGATGGTGTATTCGTAGTTCCCATTGGATGTCTGAAAGACTGAAGCAGACAAGAAAACAATCTCATAAAGGACCACCCTGGCGAGGATAGCCTCTACCATCATCGTGGCACTCTGGACGTAAACAATTAATCAACAAAATAACCCTACAAATGAAAATTAAAATGTTAATCGCGGCACTCGCCATCTCAGGAATGACCTCTGCCCAAACACTCAAAAGCGGCATTGACAAGGCCAACATGAACCTTGAAGTCAAGCCCGGTGAAGATTTCTACCAGTTTGCAGCCGGCGGCTGGCTCAAGAGCCATCCACTCGACGCCGTGCACCCAATGAACGGTTCGTTTACCGATTTGGACGAGCAGAACAACGACCGCATACGCGACCTTGTGAAGGAGTATGCCGAGAAGCACATGCCCCAGGGCACAGTGGGCCAGAAGATTGGTTCGCTTTACCGTATGTATATGGACACGGTGGCTCGCAACCGTATGGGCTACGAGCCCATCAAACCCGCCCTCGCCAAGGTGGCTGCCATCAAGAACCGCAAGCAGTGTGAGCGCGTGATGTACGAGCTGGGCGCCAAGGGCTACGGCACCATGCTTTTCGGCTTCGGACTGGGCCAGGACGCCATCAACTCTGACCAGTACATCTTCGGTGCCAACCAGGGTGGCATCGGTCTTGACCCCGAATACTATACCCAGCCCAATGAGCAGCAGAAGGCAGTGGTGGCCGCCTACAAGAGTCTGATGAAAGACCTCTTCAAGATGGTGGGCAACAGCGAGGCCATGGCTGAGAAGAAGATGCAGGCAGCCTTCGCCATCGAAGACCAGATAGCCCGCCAGAGCTACGACCAGGTGAAGAGCCGCGACCCTCAGGCCAATATCCACAAGATGAGCTGGCAGGATCTGCTGCGCGACTATCCCGGCATCGACTGGAAGCAGCTCTGTCTGGCTTATGGCTATCCTTCCGACATTGACTCTGTCGATGTGGGTCAGCCCGAGCCCATCCACGAGGTAGAGAAGATACTCGCCACCGCCGACCTCTTCGCCCTCAAGGCCACTCTTGAGGCCAGCGTCATCAGTTCGTCTGTGAGCCTGCTCTCCGACGACTTCGTCAACCGCCGTTTCGAATACACCAAGGCCGTCTATGGCGTCAAGGAGCAGCAGCCCCGCTGGAAGCGCGGACTGGGATTTGTCCAGGGACTCATGGGCGAGTCTATCGGCAAGCTCTATGTCGCCAAGTACTTCCCCGAGAGCAGCAAGCAGAGAGTGGTGGAGATGGTACACAACCTGCAGGACGCCTTCGCCCAGCGCATCGGCGAGAGCACATGGATGACCGATGCCACCAAGGCCAAGGCCATAGAGAAGCTGCGCAGTATGCGTATCAATATAGGTTATCCCGATAAGTGGCAGAACATGGAAGAGTACGTGCAGATAGACGAGAGCAAGAGCCTGCGCGCCAACTACGACGAGATTATCCCCGCCCTGCGCCGCCGCAATCTGGAGAAGAAGTGGCGCAAGCCTGTCGACAAGACTGTCTTCGCCTGCAATCCCCAGATGGTCAACGCCTTCTATGCCCCAACCTTCAACAGTATCAACTTCCCGGCAGCCATCCTCCAGCCGCCGTTCTTCGACCCGAACGTAGACGAGGCTGTTAACTACGGCGGTATCGGCGGCGTAATCGGCCACGAGATGTCGCACGGATTCGACGACCAGGGCTCGCAGTTCGACAAGTACGGCAACCAGAACGACTGGTGGACACCAGCCGACAAGAAGAACTTCGAGGCTCGCACAAAGGTGCTCGTCGACTACTTCAGCGCTTACGAGGCTCTGCCCGGCAAGAAGATCAACGGCAAGCTCACACTCGGCGAGAACATCGGCGACAACGGCGGTCTGAACATCTCGTTCCGCGCCCTGCAGAACGTGCTTAAGGAGAACCCGGCTCTCAACAAGTCTATCGACGGCTTCACACCCGAGCAGCGCTTCTTCCTCTCATGGGCTACAGTATGGGCTGGCAACGCTCGTCCCGAGTTCATCGACCGTCAGATAAAGACCGACCCGCACTCACCGGCTGAGGCTCGCGTAAATGGCGCTCTCCCGCAGATCGACGCTTGGTACAAGGCTTTCAACATCAAGAAGTCTGACAAGCTCTTCGTTCCGCAGAAGAAGCGTGCACAGATTTGGTAATCCGTACAGGAACGTTTTTCAAGACTTTCTAAAGAAATATACGAAAGCGCCCTGCGTTCGGCAAAACCGGACGCAGGGCGCTTCGCTTTTTGTAATTTACTTAACAATCTTCTTTCCTGCTACAACGTATACACCACTTGCAAGACCATCAAGGTTCTTTGCATTGTGTTTTACGCAAACGCCTTCTAAAGTATATACATTGAAGGTCGTTTCCTCCGTTACTCTGCTACCGTTGATAGCCGTAGACGGAGTTACCGTTAGCCAACCATTGTTGTAAAATAACTCATAGTTGTCTGCCTCGCCACCACTTACTATGATTTCGTACTTACCGGCTTGTGATGTGGCATCTGCTATGCACGAAGCAACCGGCTTAGTAGTCAGTACGTCTGCCGTCTCTTCATTCTTAAATCCGTCATAGGTGATGTTGAACACGGGGTTCTCCATACCAGTCTCACGAGTAGCGTCCTCAGCGGTTACGTAAAGCGGAGCTTGTGTCACAACGAGATAGCCGTCTTCAAAATCAACCGCCTCATCTGTGATAGTTCCCGGCTCTATATGAATAGTGTAGCGACCACACTTACTATCTGTATTAGCCTCGCAGCTAAGCACGGGTTTGCCTTCTACCTTGTCACCAATAATGGTGAAGGTGAGTCGTGGATTCTCGTCGCCATATTCGCGAGCCTGATTACGAGCCTTAATCGTAGTGCCAAACTCAACAATGTTAGCAAAGTCGTTCCATTGTGCAGTGTTCTGGAAACGCATCTTTGAGCCGGCACGCACCCTGAGTAAGCAACTCTCAACGTTGGCTCCTTTGAAAACGTTAGTGCCATTGAACTGCGGTATATTCTTGGAGAAGACTTTGAACTCTGTAAGAGACCAACAGTTGGCAAATGCTTCCTTACCTATCGTCTTTACATCGCTACTGAGCGAAACACGTGGCATAAGGTTACAACCCGCAAAAGCATAGTCGGTCACATTGACAACCCCATGCTTTATATCCACACCATTCGGCTGAAATGGTAAGGCAGCAATAAGAGTAGTCTTGTCGCTATTGTACACTATCCCGTCTTCGTATAGAAAGTTGGCATCGGCAGATGCCGTCAGCACCACTTCCTTTAGCTTGCTCGTATATGCCCATACTCCCTTGCCAAAACTGCTGATGCCGGTCTTTGGGAACACAATCTTCTCCAATCGCGTCTTTGAGAACACCTTGTCGGGCAGACTTGCATCTCTTTCTACAATAAGCTTCTTGCCGTTTTCTATCATGTAATAGTCGGAGCCGGCAATGATACGAGCTTCACCAAGGTCGAGAACGCGCAGATGTCCGCGGGTGCGGTTGCCTTCAGCGTCACGTCCTGCCATGCTACGCAGCGTGCGCAGGTCGGCAGCGTTGATGTTTCCACTCACTGTTAGCGTGTCGTAGTTGTAAAACTTGTCGGCCTCTATTTGTGCAGCAAGCGTTCCTGCGGCTTCAAGAGCAATGGTGCCCTTTAAGGTTGATGATGTCTTGTCTGGCGTGATGTTTATCACAGCTTCTTGATTGCTTGAGAATTTGTATGCCTGTGGGTCGAGGATGTTTATCTCGTAATAGCCGTCGTAGTTGCCATCCCATCCCCAGTTGACATGCACCTTACCTTCTGCGTCATATCCGTCGAGAACGAATGAGTGGCCACCCATTGACTTATCGAATCCGCCATACACAAGAGGCTGCTTATTGTTAATCTGTTCGTAGATGATGCGCATCCACTCATTGTCAGAATAATCCTTCCTCACGATATATTTGGCATCCTCAATGCCATAGTGTCGTTGCAAGCCTTTAGCCACATTCTCGTGCAGGGCACCGCTACCACCATCGGTTTCGCTGCCATACTCCATACCATCCGCCACACCCAGGTCGTGCATTATGAGTGCCACGGCGTCGCCTTCTTCTACGGAGTACTTAGAATCGTAGGTCTCGAGCATTGCGTTCCAGTCGTAGTTGCTCTTTTCGAAGTCTGCACTTATCTTTGTGCCCGACATATTGTTGGCAGGATAATAGATGGTGCGGCTGCCGATGCCATGCTCCGGTGCACGATGGTAGCGAAGCACCTGAGCTGTCGACGTAGCGGCGCATCCCGTCAGTGTGCGTGTGCCGTTGGTGGCAATAGGGCAGAGGTTGTTGTATGGCTTGTTCTGTCCCCAGCGAGTCTCGCAAAGAGCTGCTACCGACTCGGCATAGCCATACCCACTCGGCATCTTGTTCACAAGAGCCACTTTAGACGCCTTTGCGCGTGAGACCACCGCCTCGTTCACCATAGAAAGCCACCACTCAAAGTTGGGGTTGGCTGACTTCGGCTCGAACTTCGTGTCGCTATATCCTAATATGGCTGGTGAAGTGTCGTCGGTTGCTATAACTGCAAACCCATTGCCTTCAGAACCATATACCACATAGCCCTCTGACACTTTCAGCTCCTTTATTGCTTTCGTGTCGATTGAGAACGAACTTCTTGCCGCTGCCTTCATTCTTGCGCTACCTAATAGCTTTGTTGCTTCGGCTTTCATCTGTGCCTTCGAGCGCGGTGCAGCAGAAGCTTCGGCTACAAGAAGCATAAGGGCAAGAGGCACGAATGTGTATCTTTTATTAATGTTCATATCGTCTACTCGTCTACTTAACTATAACTTTCTTACCATTTACGATGTACACTCCCTTCTTCATTGTTGAGAAGTTGCTTACGTTTGTAGCAACGCGTATGCCGTCGATGGTATACACATCGAAAGTCTTCTCGGCTTTGAATACGTCGTTGATGCCGGTTGTGGTGTCTGTAGCAATGGTAGCCTCAGACTCGCCGTCGAAATAAACCGCTGTTACACCATAGACGTATTTAGTGTTGCTATCGGCTGTTTTGTCAACAAACGTTGTCTGCTCTGACGGTACTGTGCCCACGAGGGTTCCGTCACGATATATGCGATACAGTATCACGGCACCCGGACCGTAGGTGTAAGTAATGTCGTCAATCATGAATACGAAAGAGTTAGCTGCCACTGTATTATGGTTGATGGCAAAATACTTGCTGCCTGCTGGCAACTCTACGCTTACTTCCTCCCATTCGCCCTTCGATGTGGTGTGCGTCTCACCAATCTTTGTGAACGAAGCCTGCTTGCTATCTGTAGTAGAGTAGAGCACGTCGAAGGTCTCCGGATAATTAATCTTCTGGTCGGTATCGTTCTCGTTTTTCACCCAGAACGATATTGTCTGCTGCTCGCCAGACAATTCGGGCGAGAAGAGCCAGTTGTCCTGCGTCACGTCATTGCCTCCATCGTCGGCACGGTGGAAAGCGGCAAGATACTTACTTCCGGTGTGTGCCTTGAAGCCCGGAACCTGCTCGAGTTGCTCTTTAGAGAGCCATCTGTCGAGTGGGTCGGCAAGGGTGAATGCAAACGATGTGCCCTGTGACGGATACTTCATCTTGAACGGACCGCCCGTCGTTCCCGTATTGTTTGCCACCGACTTCCAGTCGCCAAACAAATCGGTGCTCCATGACGTGTACGACTCGAAACTCTCTGTTGCAGTCTTCGATTCGGAATCAACCGCTGTCCATGCTACCTCCACTCCGTTCTCTGTCTTTGTGGCTGTAGCCGAGTCGGGGTGCGGCTTGGTTGATATCTCAAACTTAGTGGATGCTGATACCTCATTGTCATCGGTGTTCAGGTCGTTGCTGTATACCACGACGGCCTTTAGCTCTACACCCTCCTTGTCCTCAAGGATGCTGATAGGATACTCAAAATTGAATGTCTTGAAATAGTATGCCTTCAATGGTTCGGCAGGAGTCTCAGAGGCAATAAGTTTGTTGTTGGCATATAGCTCTACCTTATAGCCGCGCGCATCCTTCGAGCCGAAGTTGTTCACCGTGACCTTCACATTCTCCGTGTCGCCCTTTCTTGCTGTCTCCGGAGCTTCTATCTCTGCACTCAAATCGTAGGTGTATGTATCGCGTATGAACATACGGTCTATGTATACTACATTGCCGGTGTTGGCCTGCGCCACAAAATTGACAGACACGAAATCCTTATCTACATAGTCGGCAAGCGAAACGGCAGAAGCGGTCCACTTCCCTTCGTCCTTAGCTGCGTCAATATTTGCTACCTCTTCGGTCGTACCATCGGGCAACTCTACTTCAATCTTTATCTTGGCATTGCTGCCGGTTTCTGCCTTGTGGTAGAAGATGAGTTTCGGTTCGGCAGCGCCGGCGAGTGCTATCTTTCCGGTTCCGAGATAAGCCCAGTCGGTATCGGCTTCCGAAATCATGTGGAAGGCTCCGCCATCGTTGTCAACACAGTCGGGATAAGTGTCGTCAATGGTCCAGAAATCTGACTTACCCGTGCCGTACGTGGTCCACAAACGTCCGTGCAGAAGATTCTTAGCCACGCTCTCTGAGAACGGAAGATCGTAGGGCTTGCCGAGCATGATAGAAGGCAACGCCTTGTATGAGCTCTGTCCGTAATCGTTTTTGGCAGAAATCCAGAGTGTCTTAAGAACCTGTGCACCGGTGTTCGTAACCATTGGTATGTCTATTGTTGTTTTACCTTTAACCGAGTCCACTTTAGTATAAGTGGGATAATAGTCGGAACCGCCACGCTCTGCAATGACATAGGTCACGTCTGAGAGGTCTACATATCCGTCGTAATTGCCGACATTCGACTCCTCCCATGTGAATGTCACCTTGTCGGGATGTTCGGCTGTGCGACGATTGTCGGGTTCCAGGGGCGATGTCTGTCCTACATATATAGCTACCGGCTTACAGTAGAAGCCCGCACCCTGTTCGTTCACTGCTGCCACACTATAGATATTGATGCCGTTTGTTGCGGTGTTGTCGGTGAATGTCACTGTCGCACCAGGTTCGGCTGATGGCGCCTCTGCCACTACCTTGCCCGAACGGCGGATGAGGAACTTGGTTATATTCTCGAGCTTGCTGCCGCTGTAATTCTTTTCTGGGGCCTTGAACGTGAGAGTGGCTTGCAGTGCTCCCTTCTCAGCGGCTACAACAGAAAGATTGCTAACGCTGTCGGGAGCGTTTAGCGAGATGCCCTCGCCAATAGTGATATCGTCGATTTTCAGGCCCTGCTGTCCCTTGCTGCTGATGTCGTGGAAGCCGATATACAACTCCTCGTCTTCTGCGGGTGTGAAGGTGGCTTTGCGCACCTCATAGTCGGAGAGCTCTATAGTCTCCTCGGCAAGCAGTGTCTCTGTCATGCCGGCAGCCGTTGCGCTTTTGCCATACTTCACCTCAAACTTCTGCGGATACCATTTTGAGGTGCCCTTGACACGGAACGATAAATTGTATACGCTACCTGCTTTCACCTTCAGAGCCGGCAGTATAAGCCACTCGTCGGCATCTGCGTTCTCCGATTTTGCAGTAGTTGCACATGCGTCCTGATCGTTTGACCAGTTAGGCTCGTCCCAAGCCCATGTTACACCGTCGCCGTTGCCGTCGATTATTTCGTAGAGTGCCATCTCCGAAGCATCGTCAAACGTACCATAGAAAGGTGGCGTGATGGCGTTGCCGAAAGCCACATAGTTGCTCACAACCTCATCGCCCTTCACTCCGCCGTTGACGGGTGTGATGCCATAGCCGTATACGGCCTTGTCGGCATCGGAAGGAAGCGTCTCTGTATAGGATGTGCCAGCGTAGCCTTCCTGCACAATCTTTCCTTCAGGGTATCTCACAATGTTATATTTGATGTCGCCCATATAACCTCCGTAGAGTCCTTCTGTAGGTGCGCTCCACATGACGTTCACCTTGCCGTTCTGGTCAATGGAGGTTGTTACGTTCTGAGCCGGTTTCGGCTTGTCCATACCGACATACTTGCTGCCAAGAAGGCGTGGGCTCTGTCCTACTTCATTGGCAAGAGTGATGATGAAGTTCACGTTTCCGTTGTCTTTCAGCGTCACGTTCTGACGTACCTTACTGCCTGCTGCGGCTTTACCCTCGGCAAGGGTGTCGGTGCCGTCGGTGATGGTATAGGTGATATCGCCGTTGAGTTCATCGCCGGCGAACGTCTTTGTGGGCACATCAAAACAAACATCGCCAGTGAGCGAGCCATTCTTGAAGTCGAATGTAAGGTTCTCGGCAATGGCAGGTGCTCCGTCCTCGGCTGCAGGCTTCGGGATAGAGAGCATTGTTATCATGTTCTGACCCTCGAAATCGCCAACAAGCGACAGACTTGCGTCGGTGAGGTCTACAGTGTAGAGTGTCGACTTCTTGTCGGCCTCTACACAAGCCCAATAGAAAGTGTTTGTCTTTTGGTCTATCTCACCACTCTGGTAGTAGAAGCTGCCATCGCTCTGCTTCAGTTGCTTGCCCGTTGAGCCTATATAGGTCTCCGCTGCCGTGCTGGTGTCTATCTTGTAGAGGTTGCCGTCGGTAGCTACACCATAAAGCACGCCCTGCTTGGTCACACCCATTGCCACATACGAGTGGCGCAAGTCGCCAATCTTGGTGCGCGTCATCTTCTCGTAGTCGACAATGCAAAGCTCGTCGCCGTTTCCTTCCGAATTGAGGAAGTCGCCATATACCGTCGAACCATCGGGAGCAATAGCCGTTTCGTTAGCTATGAACGATTTGTTGTCAATCGACTTTTCTGCAAGTTTCTCCCATGTGTCTGTGTTATACTTATAATAGTATATCATATCAACACCCCAGAAGTTCTGATACATGATGAAGTAGAGATTGTTGCCAATCCATGCTCCACTGCCCGTTGCACGGAAGAAGTCTTCGGTATACAGCTGCTTAACCTTTACGGGGTCTTTAGCCATAAATTCATACCATCCGTAAGCGTAATAGTCTTCGCTGACACTGGCCCATCTGTTGTCGAAGAGCACATTGCCCCAAAGCTTCCGGCCATCCTCGGATGCCACACGCATAATTGTGTTGCTAATGCTTGGGGCAGACTGCTGTGTAGCTCTAACCTGAGCATTTGCACCACAGATTGCGAAGTTCGCTAACAGTGCAACTGCCCCGATTCTTGATAAAGTGTACTTTTTTCTCATATTTTTTAATTGGTTATAATGTGTACAAAGAGTTGTATAAAAGAAATTCTATGCAAAGATATATTATTAAGATTTAGGAATAAAAGGTTTGGCTGCCTTTCTTACAAAATGACACGCAAAATACCTACAACTTGTTAGTTGATTTATGCTCAAATGAGCAAAATGTATATAAATAGGTATCGTGTCGTGCAATGTGTTTGTTAAAGTTTTCGGCTCTTTGGCGTATACGTATCGGTTGTTTGTAGTGGGAACGTGCCACCGTTCGCGTCCGCCGTCCGATCAGATTGCGTCCGCCGTCCAATCAGATTGCGTCCGCCGTCCGAACGGATTGCGTTCGGTGAACGATGACAAAGCGACGGCAACTGCTGCGTTAACACTGAAATAATTGTTTGCGAACACACGCCGCAAACTATCTAAAAGAACGTGAAAAAGCAGAAAAACTCGCGGTTTTATTTGGCTGATACGCCGAAATAATCTATATTTGCGCTGTCTTAGTTACATAACGGCATTGACGTTAGCCGACGAAAGACAAACAATTTAAAAACGAAAGAATCTATTATCAACTAAAAAACCTTTTATACTATGAACGTAGAGAAAATCATGCATGATCTCGAGGCTAAGCACCCGGGAGAAGCCGAGTATTTGCAGGCAGTACGCGAAGTTCTTATCTCAATCGAGGACGTTTACAACCAGCACCCAGAGTTCGAGAAAGTTAAGCTTATCGAGCGCCTTGTAGAGCCGGAGCGCATCATCACATTCCGTGTTCCTTGGACAGACGACAACGGTGAGGTACATGTAAACATCGGCTACCGCGTACAGTTCAACGGCGCCATCGGCCCGTACAAAGGCGGCTTGCGTTTCCACCCGTCAGTGAACCTCTCAATCCTGAAGTTCCTCGGTTTCGAGCAGACATTCAAGAACGCACTCACCACATTGCCTATGGGCGGTGGCAAGGGCGGTTCAGACTTCTCTATCCGCGGCCGTTCAGACGCAGAAGTTATGCGTTTCTGCCAGGCATTCATGACAGAGCTCTATCGCCACATCGGTCCTGATGAGGACGTTCCGGCAGGCGATATCGGCGTAGGCGGCAGAGAGATTGGTTATCTCTTCGGCATGTATAAGAAGCTCACACACCAGTATCAGGGCGTGCTCACAGGCAAGGGCTTGGAGTTCGGCGGTTCGCGCATCCGTCCGGAGGCTACCGGTTACGGCGCACTCTACTTCGTACAGCAGATGCTCGCAACACGCGGTCTCGACATTAAGGACAAGACAATCGCTATCTCTGGCTTCGGCAACGTAGCTTGGGGCGCAGCCAAGAAGGCTACAGAGCTCGGTGGTAAGGTTATCACTATCTCTGGTCCTGACGGATACATCTACGACGAAGCAGGCATCGCAGGCGACAAGATCGACTACATGCTCGAGCTCCGCTCTTCAGGCAACGATGTCTGCCAGCCGTACGAGGACGAGTTCCCAGGCTCTAAGTTCGTTGCAGGCAAGAAACCTTGGGAGGTTAAGGCAGACATCTACCTCACATGCGCTACACAGAACGAGCTCAACGGCGCCGACGCCGACATGATTCTCGCTCAGAAGCCGTTGTGCGTTGCCGAGGTTTCTAACATGGGCTGCACAGCTGAGGCTGTAGACAAGTTTGTTGCTGCTGAGCAGCTCTTCGCTCCTGGCAAGGCTGTCAACGCAGGTGGCGTAGCTACATCTGGTCTCGAGATGACTCAGAACTCTATACGTCTGAGCTGGAGCGAGAAGGAAGTAGACGAGAAGCTCCACTACATCATGCACTCTATCCACGAGCAGTGCGTGAAGTACGGCAAGCGTGCTGACGGCTACATCGACTATGTACGCGGTGCTAACATCGCTGGCTTCATGAAGGTAGCCAACGCTATGATGGCTCAGGGCATCGTATAATGCTCCCGACCGCCGCAAAAAACAATATGAATACGTGAAAATAAGAAATACGACATTAGTAATTCTTGCAACAATAAGCCTTGCCTATGTCTGCGCACAAACGCAGACAGGCAAGGCTTCGTTCTATTCTAAACGTGCCACGGGCTCTCGTACAAGTAGCGGAGAGCGCCTGCACCACGACAGTCTGACGTGCGCTCACCGCACCTATCCCTTCGGCACGCTGCTGCGCGTCACCAACGAGCGCAACGGCAAGCAGGTAATCGTGCGCGTCACCGACCGCGGTCCGCACGGACGCGGACGCATCATCGACCTCTCTTATCGCGCTGCCAGCGAACTCGGCATCATTGCGCAAGGCGTAGCCGTAGTAAAGGTGGAACGTCTGCGTAACACGAAAGTGCCGTTCAAGCCCGAAGACGCCCTGCCCGAAATCGACTTCGAAGTCACCGAATACACGCTGCCCGAAGACGGCGTGTTCCATTTTAATGACAAAGACCAGCAGGTGCATGTAAAGAAGTTGCATACGCCTGACAAGAAGAAACAGTCTGTGGTCAAGAAGCAACAGACTACTCATAAGAAGCGTTCTAAGGGCAGGAAGTAGGGTGGAGCTTTTGCCACTCTTCAAGCAAAAGTCCTGCTATGTAGCCGTCGCTACGGCAGTGCATGTCAGCAATGCCTTCGCTAATCATTCTGTAGACATACGAGTCGTAGAAGAACTCCAAGGAGTTTTCTAAAGAAATTCCGCTCTGCTCGCTGAACAGTTTTACGATGCGGGCATATTTCATTTGAAGTATAGTCTTGTTTGCTTCCATTCTCTCGTTTCTTGTTTTTATTTTATCTCTTCTGCCTTGATGAAGTGCAGACTTTTACTGATTACCTCCTGGTTCGTGATGCAGATCTGGTGGTTTGGGTGTATGAAAGCCAGACGTTCCAATGCTTCCGTCTTGCTGATGTTGCCAGAGAAGTAAAGATCTATCGTGTTGAAAACCTTGTCGTCTGCTATGCCGCCTGAAACAATATCGTAAAGCTCTGTTGGCTTTCCGGCACGACACGCTGCAACAAAATCAAGCCATTCTTCGTTATAGGCTTCAAACTTTTTGACGTTATACTCACTTAAATCATCATTCAGTATGTAATGATTCAAGAAAGCCTTGTCACCGCGGAATAGAAAGCGTTGCGAATACTTCCGCGCTTGTTCTTCAAGCGCAGTAAGATAGAAACCTTTTCCAAAATCAAGCAAGTCGCGCGAGTGGTATACATCGGGAGTATCAATGATACAATTAGATGCGTGGTATAGTTTCATGCTAAAGTTCCTCTTTTTTTCAGTAGTTCAATCAAGTCGTTCATAATATAGTCCTTGCTGAACGTGTGGAGCACATCGTAGCAAGGCAGAATATATCCGTCCAAGATGCCTGACGAACGAAGCATTTTGTATACTTTGCTTGCGCTCATGTTAAGACGCTCGGAGAGATTGCCTACGCAATAAGTTATGAAATCCAGCTGATACTCTTGCATAAATTAAAATCTGTGTAGTATTATATTCGCAAATATACTTCTTTTTGACTAATCAGCCAACTTTTATTGCCGTTTTCTTATAATTCGTATGCTTTGTATTGCTATTTTTTCTAACTTTGTAATGCAAAGTATATTAACGTGTTAAAAACAAACTAATCATGTTGAAGCAAATCATAACCGCAATCTCGACTCGTTCCTGCAGCGTATGCTCCATATTCACGACATCTACCGACTCAAGAACCTCAACTATAAGGAGGACATAGAGGCGGCTGTGAAGAAGTAAGCGGCTATGCCGACGTTTTGATTAAGTTAATAAACGATTTACAAACTGTAACAGAAGGCTACGGCCTTCATAATAAACAATAGAGTTATGAAGAAATGTTTGATAATGCTTTTAGGTGGAGCGATAACGGTGAGCAGTTGCTCCACTGGCGCAGGCACGGGTGCCTACGCAGGCGGCTCAATGGGCTCGGTGCTCGGCTCCGCAATCGGCGGAATCGTGGGCGGACCGCGCGGACACGATATAGGTACGGTCATAGGTATGGCTACGGGTGCAGCAGCTGGTGCGGCTGTGGGCGACGCTGCCGAGAAGAAGCAGCGCCAGAGCGTGGGCGTGCCCACAGAAGAACAGCAGCAGCGCAGACCGTCTGAGCGCGAGATGCGTGCGCGCCGCAACCAGCGCATTCAGCGTGAGAAGGCTATGCAGCGTCAGCGTCAGCAGATGCAGCAGAACGATGCCGAATACGATGATGATGTCTACTTCGAGTCGAAGAAACCAAGAGAGATTGACGCGCGGAAGCTCAGAAATTACGATGCTGAGGAGCCAGCAAAGCCTGAAAGACCTATGCCTTTCTACAATAACGAGGGTTTCCCGGAGGGTCAGCACTTCAAGCTGGAGCGCATACCGAGAAAACAAATCGACAACAATGTGCAGGAGGAACAGCCGCAGGAGAGCCGTCTTGACACTGATATCGTTGTCGATGAAACCAATTCAAGTGACGACAGCTTCGACTTTGAAAAGGGAGAATAATAAGAAGACTTGTAAAAAAAAGTAGCGGAGGTCTCCGGGCCTCCGCAGCACGCAACAATGGTAGCTCTTTAAATTAATAAAGACGTCTATCAGACTTGGTGCTGCGGAGGCCGGAGACCTCCGCTACTTTTATTTATTTCAGTACGAATACTTTCGTCTCGTGCGCAGCCACCGTGCCCTTCCATTTGTTTGCACGTTGCGCTATGTTGCGGTGCTGCCAAACGTCGCGCACGGCTCAGACCGAATATCAGACGCAGATGAGCATGTGGT
>OQVR01000650.1_pt1 | contig 15582 bp, 8 predicted proteins | sample 1691521 | NCBI WGS metagenome assembly OQVR01 (sample SAMN03418256, study PRJEB22391) | human gut metagenome | biome: human-gut; feature: organic feature; material: feces | host: Homo sapiens | place: Tanzania | collected 2013-01
TCCTGCCTGAAACTTTCCGGTTGTCAGCCGCGACGAGGTTCTCTGCATTGCAGGTGATGGAGAGGGGATGGACAATTGGCGTAAATTTATCCCGTTGGATGACAGCAACTTCCCTCAGTGGAAAATCGCTGTTCAGTCTGAGGAAGGCTTTGAATACAAATTTGTCATCGCAGACCGTAAAACACTCGCAGTCAAAGAATGGGAGGGCGGCGAAAACCGCTGCTGCCTCGCTTCTGACAATAAATTCACTGTTCTTTCCGACATCAGCCATCGTTTCGGACTCCGTCGTTGGAGAGGGGCCGGAACAGCGATTCCTGTTTTCTCTCTTCGCAGTGAGGACGATTTCGGTGTGGGAGAGTTTCTTGATTTGAAAAAAATGGTCGATTGGGCGGAAAAAACTGGGCAATGCATTCTCCAGCTCCTTCCGATTAACGACACCACGATGACCGGCACTTGGGAAGACTCATATCCCTACAATGCCAACTCAACTTTCGCCCTTCATCCTCAGTTTGTCAATCTCAAGGCTGCGGGAGTCGTGGAAAGCAAAGAGTACAAGGCCAACCAGCAGCAGCAAGCTGCCAAATGCAGGGAAAGCCATGGTGAAGGCAGATTCAGTCATTGCAGCACCGTTCAGAGGTCCGCACCATACACCGCTGACAACCAGGGACAAGCCGGTCAGAGTACAAATGATGATAGTATCAATAAAGGTACCGGTCATAGAAATCAAGCCTTGCTCTGCAGCCCATTTGGTTTTAGCAGCAGCAGCAACGATAGGAGCAGAACCTAAGCCGGATTCGTTGGAGAATACGCCGCGGGCAACACCGCTGCGCATTGCCAGCATAACGGTTGCACCAAGGAAACCGCCTTGAGCGGCAGTCGGAGTGAAAGCAGAATTCAGTACAGTTGCGATTGCAGCAGGAACCTGGTCTGCAAAAACAATCATGATACCGACAGTAGTCAGGAAGTACAGCAGAGCCATAGCCGGAACTACCTTTGCAGCAACAGTTGCGATAGATTTCAGACCGCCGATGGTTACAGCAGCAACAACAACAGTCAGAGCAATACCGGTGTAAACAACAGGAATACCTGCAGAAATCTGGGTAATTTCAACAATGGAGTTTACCTGAGCAAAGGTACCGATACCAAAGTATGCGCACAGAACACCGAATACAGCAAACATAACAGCCAGCGGTTTGTATTTTTTGCCTAAGCCATTTTCAATGTAGTACATCGGGCCACCGGAAATATTTCCGTTAGCATCAACAGTACGATATTTTACAGCCAGCAGACATTCGGAATATTTGGTTGCCATACCGAAGAAGGCAGCCATCCACATCCAGAACAAAGCGCCAGGGCCACCTGCTTTAATTGCAGTTGCAACACCAACGATGTTACCGGTACCAACAGTTGCAGCCAGTGCGGTGCACAGTGCTTTAAAGCTGTTTACGTCACCACTGCCATCGTTCTTGGCACTGAAGATCAGTCCCAAAGCCTGCGGCAGCTTGAAAACCTGCAGCAGCTTCAGACGGAAGGTCAGCAGAATACCGGTACCAACCAAAAGTACCAGAAGCGGCGGACCCCAGACAAACGCATCAATTTCATTCAAAATTTCCAACATGATTAAAACATCTCCCTTTTAGTTCCCATTAATTATTTATAAGCAAATAAAAACCGGAGTATACAAAAAATACTCCGGTAAAAGTCAATGACATATGATAGGCAATAGCGCCATCACATAAGCTTTGCTCTGTCCACTGGCCTGAGAGATAAGGACGTTTCTGAATTTCAGAAGACATCTTTGCACCTTCGGCGCCCATTTAAGGGACTCTCCAGAGTTGTGTCAGCATACGGTTCCTGCTTATAAATAAGCACCTGAGAGTTTTGCTCCTTCGGTAGGCAGTGCCTTCTCCCATATACATCATCCACTCGTTATTTACTTATGTACGCTATTATAACACACTTTTTGAAGAACGCAAGCTTTTTTTCAACAATTTTTTATGTATACACGAATACATAAGGGAGTGTAACCTTTGAAGCAATTCATTAGCAGTTTTCACGTGCAAGACTGCGCTCGCTTAATAGATAACATGGTAAAGCGATAAGCTGTGCTGCTACGGAAACAATGATGAAGGTATTCAGCGAATAATCATAAATAGCTCCCAACAACCAGCTGCCTAAAAACCACGCTAAGCCAAAGAAAAATTCGAACGCACCGTAGCTGCCGGCACGATGCTCCTTGCTCGTCATGGTGGCAACCGCAGCCTTCATAACAGATTCCTGAGCGCCCATGCCTACGCCCCACAAAACAACGCCCAGCATAATCATTCCCGGTGAAGTCATACCAAAGGCAAAAATTGCAAAGAAAGCTGAAATAGCTGTAGAAATAACCAGTGCTCTCGTGCGCATTTTATCAAACAGCCAGCCAAAGAAAAGCGCCGCAACCGCATCCACAAGCATTGCCCCTGAATAAAGCAGCGGCAAAGTGCTGTCGTCAAAAAGCTTATTTTTTGCCAAATGCATGGTCACCAGCGGAAAATCTACAAAACCGAAAGCGAAACAGCTGATGCCTGCGAGATATAAATAAAAGCTTTTCTTGCCTACAAAGCTATCCTTCTTCTCTGTCTTAGCTTCCGGCTCAAAGGCTTCCGGATTTGGGAAACGTCTTTTAGCAAACAGTAAAAAAGCAATTGTGCAGACAGCAGGCAAAGCCAGAAAAGCAAAGGCTGCATTGTATACCTCGTATTCATCGCCATGCTTATACAGCATCACCGCATAAAGCAGCAATGGGCCGATGAAAGCGCCAAGCTGATCCAAGGCTTCCTGTATAGCAAAGCTTTTGCCGACACCCTCCTGTGAGGCCGCAAAGGAAAGAATTGTGTTCTTCGCAGGCTTTTTTATCGCCTTGCCGATGCGCTCAACAACGAGCAGTACACAAGCTGCTATCCAGCCGTCACGATGCACCAGCGCCAATGCCGGCACCGCAAAAACATCCACGGCATAACCTAAAATCATAAAGCCCCAGTAGTTATGCGTTTTATCTACTAGACGCCCAAAAAGATAACGCAAGCCATAGCCCAAAAGCTCGCCTACGCCGGAGATAAAACCGATGGTAGAAGCACTCGCTCCTAAAATTAATAAATAAGCTCCCTTAATACTTGTCGCCGCTTCATGCGTCATATCGCTGAACAAGCTGACAACACCTAGCAGTACGATAAACGCCATAGCGGAATTTTTATTGTGCATGCTTACGCCTCCAATTTAGTCAATAATTTCTTATTATAGCATAATCCCTCAAGCTTAATTATACTTTAATTTACCCAAAAACTACTAAAATGCCTGCAACATCATGTCACAGGCACTTATTATTTACATATTGAGATTTCAGCTTAGCTTTTTTTCACCCTCAGCATAATCCAGCTATTATCGGCATCAATAACCTGCCATTTATTATTCTGCTGAGTGATAAATCCATCATAGCTTTTGGGCGTAACCACCACAATACGATACGGATTCTGCTCCAGCGTCGCATAAGGCATAACGTTTTTGCTGGTCCAGGAAAAATCCTTGGGAACATAGCCTGCAACCTCACGCTCATGCATCAGCTTGACAATTTTACTGCTGCTGTAAAAAACTGCAGAAGTAGGATCTTTGCCATATAAGCCTACCACTTGCACATCATTTTCCGTCAGCATCTCTCCCAAATCCTTCGCACTGCGCTGCTCACTAAGCGGCACAGCAATGCTGAAAATAAGCGCGATATAAAACACTACTGACATGGTTGCAACACTGCAGGCACGCTCGCCCGTCACTAAGCGCAAGATATAATCCAGCATCACGCCGACAATCAGCGCCAACGGCAGCAAGAACAGCAGCTCAGAGGCTATAAGCTGATTACTTACTGCAAACCACGCACCTATCAGCAGTAGGCAAAAACCACTGCCGACAAAATACATATAACCGCCATTCACGCAGTCTGTATATTTTGCCAGCATGCTTCCCAGCAAAAGGCTGGCCGGGAAGAGCAGCGGATATGTATAGGTGATATATTTCGTTGCCATGCATTGGAAGAAAACGAAAACAACCAAAGCCCACAGAATTAGAAATTTTTGCTGCTCTCCCAGACTGCCATGTCCCCGCCGCCACCATTTATAAATTTCCCAAGGAATTAGTCCGCTCCAAGGGAACAGCGCCAGCAGATTTACCAGCGTATAATAATAAAATACATCGTCACGCGGATGCTCCGATACCGTTGCGCGCAGAAAGTTGTGCGTGCCAAAGAAGGTATTGACGAAGTCGCTGCCGTGCAAACTGTACATAACAGCATACCAGGGCACAGCAACCGCGGCACACAGCAGTGTGCCGCTTACAAGATGCATGCGCTTCAGGACGCGCCAGTCACGCTGCCACAAAAGAAACAGAGTAATAATAAGGCCCGGCAGCAGTACGCCAATCGGTCCTTTAGTCAAAACCGCAAAGCCTGCTGCACCATACATAATATACCAATAGCACGCCCTGCCATCACGATACCCCAGATAGAAAAACAGCAATGTCGCACTGAAGAAAAAGAACAGCACCGCGTCCGTAATCACGGACTTGCTGATAAGGAAAAATTCCACACTGCTCAGCAGCACCAGCGCACTGAAAAAGCCGCTGCGCGCATTTTCCAGCTTGCTGGCGCCCCACGCCAATAATGCTACGCTAGCAAGGCCGAACAACGCTGGGAAAAAGCGCGAGGCAAATTCCGTAAAGCCAAACATTTTATAGGCCAACGCCGTCAGCCAATAAAAGAAAATCGGCTTATCATACCAATAATGACCATAAATCTGCGGTGAAAGCCAATCGCCGCTCAGCGCCATCTCCTTCGCCGTCAAAGCGTAATTAGATTCTACGCTGTCTGTAATCAGCAGACTACCATTGCCCGCAAAAAGCAAAGCTGCGGCAGCTGCAAAAAGCAGCAGCCAATATTTTCGTGGCATAAAAAATCCCCCTTCAGCAGCAGAATATTGTCATTCTGCTTTTCATTAAGCACAGTATAAACGCTTCTGCTTAACGATTACTGAAAGGGGTATTCATCTTAAATTAATCTTGCCTTTAGAGCAGGTTAATATAGCCAAAGCATTACTTAGCCTCTAGCGGCAGCTTCACATACATAACAGTTCCCTGCGGCATATTATCAAAAACCTTAATGCTGCCGCCATGCTGACGCACAATCGCCAAGGCCAGCGATAAGCCTAAGCCCAGGCCACCCTGACTGCGGCTGCGCGCCTTGTCCACACGGAAGAAGCGGTCAAATATTTTCTGCTTATCCTCGTCACTGATGCCACAGCCTTCGTCGCGTACCTCCAGTACGAGATGAGTTTTTACCTTAGCGGCACGCAGAGTAATTGTCGTCTGCTGCGGCGAATACTTCATAGCATTATCCAAAAGTATAATCAGCAAGCGTGATAAAGCCATTTCATCACCCTGCGTTACCAGATTATCCTGGATTTCCTGCTTAAGCTGCAGCTTTTTTTCTGCTGCCAAAAGCGTCATCTGAGCAGCAACCTTTTGGCACAGTGACGTCATATCGACCTGTGCTGTATAAGCTGGAAGATTATCCTCGTCGCTGCGCGCCAAGGTCATCAGGTTTTCCGTCAGACGGCTAAGCCTGTCAGACTCACCTGCAAGCATCTTGATAGACTCTTTGGCAAAATCACTCAGCCTGCTGTCTTCATCCTCCTGCAATCCCTGTACTGCCAGTTTCATAACTGCCAGCGGTGTGCGCATCTCATGCGACGCATCCGCTGTAAACTGCTGCTGCTTCGCATACATATTGCTTAGCGGACGGATATTGCGACCTGCCAGCCAATAACCAAAGTAGCAGGCAGCAAAATACAGCACCAACGCCATGCATAGCAGCAGAAAGAGTGTTTTATAGGCTGCCTGATAATAAAACTCCATATTCTTGAACATATAAAGCTTGCCAAGCTGCTTATCCCCGTCAATAACAGGAGCAACAGCAGCAAGGTAGCGATAGCGCTCACCATTCACTCCGTGCATCCGCAAAAGACGCGATGAATTAAGCTCCTTGGGCCAATCATGCTGATGCTGCAAAAGCTCCTGTCCTGCCTCACCCTTGCCCAGCTGATTTAAAATTACCCTTGTTCCATCCGGATTGACAAAGTATGCAAGCATCTTACCGCTGCGGATAGCTGCTTCAGAGCATGGCGGCTCCTCGGATTCTACCCATTCCTCGCCCTCATGGTAAATTTGGGCAACAAGATTTTCCTTTTCGTGCGCCAGTATTTCCCACCAGATAAAGGTATAGGCAGCAGCCACAATAGCCAATATCAAAATGCCGAAGATGGCAGCGTACAAACAGGTCATGCGCCTGCGCAGCTTTTCAAAAGGCTTATTCCACATAATAGCCCACGCCTCGCATTGTTTTTATCAGCTCTTCGCCGTTCAGCTCCATAATCTTTTTGCGCAGCAGACGAATATGCACATCAAGATTGTTGTCCGTCACATCACTCTCTATGCCCCAGATACGGTCCTGCAGCACTGCACGCGGAATAATCTGCCCCCGGTTGCGCAAAAGCAGCTCCAACAGCTTGAATTCACGCGGACGCAGCTCTACGCGCTGTTCGCCATAGGCCAAGCAATAGGTAGAGCTTTCCAGCGTATAGGAACCATAACGCAGCTTTTCCGCACTGTACTGTCCCTGACGGCGGCAGAGAGCATTCAAGCGCGCCACCAGCTCCTCCAGCTCAAAGGGCTTTACCAGATAGTCATCGGCACCGCTGTTTAACCCCTGTACCTTATCTGCCAGCGTATCCTTGGCCGTCAGCAGCAGTATTTTCCCCTGATAATCCTCGCCACGCAAGCGCTTGCACAGGTCAAGTCCGCTCAAAAGCGGCATCATCCAGTCTAATACCAGCACATCATAGCCGTCGGCATACACCGCATCATAGGCCGCTTCGCCATCCTGCACCCAGTTCACTGTTATGTTTTGCTTTTTCAGCAGCATGCTTAAAAGCTTGCCTAAATTTATATCATCCTCAGCTAATAAAATCTTCATTGCTTCCGCCTCCATTACTGCTATTGTACCACAATGCAGTATAGGCAGGTAAAATTAATTTAAGCTGAAAAAATCGCTGCCAAGGCATTGCCTTCAGCAGCGATTGTCTTACATGATATATCTGTTCAGCGGCGGCACAATTTCTGCATACGTGCCTTTTTTATTGGCCAGCATAAGATTAATGGCCCATACAGCCTGCCCACGGTCATCTTCAGTACGCGTAGCCTGCAGCTTACGACTGGTGCCGGTGAAGCTCACAATGCCTTCCAGCTCCAGCAAGAGCGGCATATCATCGCGTCTGTAGCCTTCTAGGCACTGGTCAGAAAACATTACTGTCAGCATCAGCATATCGTCCATACGCCAGCATTCCAGGCGATAGGCGCGGCCATCGCTCAGATTGCCGTTATAATAGCCGACATCCTGCACTCCGTCCTCATCAGGCTCATAGGGAGAAGGCACGTAGTCAACGCGACAGGGAACAGGAAATTTTTTTATCAGCATAAAATCGTTCTCCTCATAGAGCAAAGCGCCTCAGAGCCTAAGGCTTTGAGGCGCACTTGCTTATACGTTATTCCTTATCAGTAGTTTCCTCTGCTTCAGCTTCAGTAGCTTCAACAGTTTGAACTTCCGGCATCGGAACATTATATTTTACTTTGATATCACGGTAACGGCTCATGCCAGTACCAGCAGGAATCAGCTTACCAATGATAACGTTTTCTTTCAGGCCCAGCAGCGGGTCAACCTTGCCTTTGATAGCGGCATCGGTAAGTACGCGGGTGGTTTCCTGGAAGGAAGCGGCGGACAGGAAGGAATCGGTAGCCAAAGAAGCTTTGGTGATACCAAGCAGAATAGCGCGGCCTTCTGCAGGAGCCTTGCCTGCTTCCAGCATCTCGGTATTCTGATCTTCAAATTCTGCCACATCAACGTCTTCACCCGGCAGCATCGTAGTATCGCCGGATTCCTCGATGCGGATTTTGCGCATCATCTGACGAACCATAACCTCGATGTGCTTACTGTTGATATCTACGCCCTGAGACTTATAAACGCCAACTACCTGAGATACCAGATAGTTCTGGGTAGCCTTGACGCCGCTGATACGCAGTACGTCATGCGGGTTAAGAGAGCCTTCAGTAATACGGTCGCCCTTAGCGATTTCTTCGCCCTCAACAACAGACAGCTTAGCACCATAAGGAATAGTATATTCCCCGTTTTCGCCTTCCAGTGCCATTACAGTTACCTTGCGGCTGTTGCCCTCCTGGGTAATATGTACGTGACCGGAAACCTCGGACAAAATGCCAGGATGCTTCGGCTTACGTGCTTCGAACAGTTCCTCGACACGCGGCAGACCTTGGGTAATATCATCAGCACCTGCAACGCCGCCGGTATGGAAGGTACGCATGGTCAACTGAGTACCAGGTTCACCGATGGACTGTGCAGCGATAGTGCCGACTGCCTCACCTACATCAACGTTCTTGCCGGTTGCCAGGTTGCGGCCATAGCATTTGCGGCAAACGCCGAATTTAGCCTTACAGGTCAGTACGCTGCGGATCTTAACCTTTTCACGCAGCTGGCAGATGCGTTCTGCCATAGGCTCGGTAACATATTCATTGATATGATAGAGAATTTCACCATTTTCATCCAGAATATCCTCAGCCAGGTTACGGCCAATGATACGGTCATGCAATGTTTCAATGATGGTTTTCTCTTTCTTGCCTTCGGTAATTGCCTCAACCTCAATGCCGGCAATTTCGTTGTTGCGGATACGCATTTCCTTAACAGTACCGTCAGCCAGAACAGCGTTGATAATGTCTTCGGTCATGGTGTCGCCGGTATGTGCCAGCACTTCGCCTGCACCGTTAACGATATCAGCTGCTACCTCTTTATTGTTGAAGTTATGCATCATAGCTTCCTTCAGCACATTATGTGCAAAGGTGTCGCTGATGTTGATGCGGACAGTTTCAATATCCTCACCATTCATATCTTCATCAGAGTAGAGGTTAATCTCTTCAATCTTAGCATCATTGAGTTTAGCGAAAAGCTCTTCAGTGATGTTGGTATCTGCTTCTGCAATCAGGTTGCCTTCTGCGTCAAGTACGCCGGAAGCCAGGGTGCGGCCCATAACCTTTTCGCGGATTTTGTTCTGGCTTGCACCAAGAACTGCTTTGCTCAGACGGCTACGTTCCTTAACCAGGTTCATACCTACAATATCGCAATCATCCTCACGGACAATTACGTCCTGGGCAACGTCAACCAGACGACGAGTCAGATAACCGGAGTCAGCGGTACGCAGTGCGGTATCGGCCAAGCCTTTACGAGCACCATGAGAAGAAATGAAGTATTCCAAAATGGTCAGGCCTTCACGGAAGTTGGATTTGATAGGACGGTCAATGATACGACCGGAAGGATCGGCCATCAAACCACGCATACCAGCCAGCTGACGAATCTGCTGTTTGTTACCGCGGGCACCGGAGTCAGCCATCATGGAAACAGGATTGAACTTGTTCATGGTGGATTTCATCAGCTTTTCGGTAACTTTATCGGTTGCATCATTCCAAAGGTCGATTACCTTACGATAACGTTCGTCATCACTCATCAAACCACGACGGAAGAGACGCTCAACCTTATCAACCTCATGCTCTGTTGCTTCCAGAATAACTTCTTTTTCAGCAGGAATCTGAATATCGGAGGTTGCGATAGAAATACCGGATTTACAAGCATTATCGTAACCCATCTTCTTAACAATATCCAGAATCTCGGCAGTACGCAGGTTGCCGTACAGCTTATGAGCTTTAGCAACGAGTTTGCCCAATTCTTTTTTGTCAATCAGCTTGCCAAGGTGCCAACGTTCAACCTCAACGGTTTCTTCAACAACGTTGCCTTCAGCATCAAGATGCTTTTCAACAACCTGATCTTTTTCTTTATGATAGTAACGCATTTCCAGAGGCAGCTCGCCATTGAAAATAGTGTTACCAACAGTTGTAACTACCAGGGATACACCGCTTTCACCAACGGCTGCACCCTTTTCTTCGTCATAGATTTCGCTATTAGGAATATAAACCTCAATGGTTGCCTGCAGATCTACAGCCTGGTGGAAGTAAGCCAATTGAGCCTCGTCCACGCTGCTATAGCGGTTGCCTTCACCCTTGATGTTCGGATCATCCTTGTTGGTCTTGACGATAGTCAGATAATAGGAGCCCAAAACCATATCCTGGGTAGGAACAGCAACAGGCTTGCCATCCTTCGGTGCCAGGATATTGTTTACAGACATCATCAGCATACGTGCTTCAGCCTGAGCCTCAACGGAAAGCGGCAGATGGACAGCCATCTGGTCACCGTCGAAGTCGGCGTTATAAGCGGTACATACCAGAGGATGCAGCTTAATAGCACGACCTTCAGACAGGATAGGCTCGAATGCCTGAATACCCAGTCTATGCAGAGTCGGTGCACGGTTCAGCAGTACCGGATGCTCCTTGATTACCTCTTCCAGAACGTCCCATACGGCGTTGGTAGCACGCTCTACCATGCGCTTAGCGCTCTTGATATTGCTTGCTTCACCGCTGTTTACCAAACGCTTCATAACGAAAGGCTTGAACAGCTCCAAAGCCATTTCCTTCGGCAGACCGCACTGATGCATTTTCAGCTCAGGACCTACAACGATTACGGAACGGCCGGAATAGTCAACACGTTTACCTAACAGGTTCTGACGGAAACGGCCTTGTTTACCTTTGAGCATATCGGACAAGGATTTCAGCGGGCGGTTGCCAGGACCGGTAACCGGACGACCACGACGACCATTGTCGATCAAAGCATCTACTGCTTCCTGCAGCATACGTTTTTCATTGCGGACAATGATATCAGGCGCATGCAGCTCCAGTAAACGGTTCAAACGGTTGTTACGGTTGATAACACGGCGATATAAATCATTCAAATCGGAGGTAGCAAAACGGCCACCGTCCAGCTGTACCATCGGGCGCAGCTCAGGCGGAATAACCGGTACTACATCCATAATCATCCATTCAGGACGGTTGCCGGATTTCAGGAAAGCTTCAGCAACCTCCAGACGACGGATAGCACGTACACGGCGCTGACCGCTCAGCTCCTTCATATCATGGCGCAATTGCTCTGTCAAAGCTTCCAGATCAATAGCTTGCAGCAGCTCTTTAATAGCCTGTGCACCCATGCCTACACGGATACCTGCTTCAGGATATTTGTCGCGCTTTTCCATATACTCAGGCTCAGTCAGCAGCTGACCTTTAACTAAGTCAGTGCCTTCACCAGGATCAAGAACGATGAATTTAGCAAAATACAGAACCTGCTCCAGGCTTTTCGGGGAAATATCCAGCATCAGGCCCATACGGCTGGGGATACCCTTGAAGTACCAGATGTGGGAAACCGGCGCAGCCAGCTCGATGTGGCCCATACGGTCACGACGAACCTTGCTGCGGGTTACTTCAACGCCGCACTTATCGCAGACAATACCCTTATAACGGATGCGTTTATATTTGCCGCAATGACACTCCCAATCCTTAGTAGGGCCAAAGATTCTTTCGCAGAACAGGCCATCTCGTTCCGGCTTCAGGGTTCTATAATTGATGGTTTCGGGTTTTTTTACCTCACCGTAAGACCAGGCTCTAATCTGGTCAGGAGAGGCCAAACCGATACGCATAGACACAAAATTATTTACGTCGATCAAGAATCATTCGCTCCCTTCTCTTACATATTATCCGGATCATTTAAGTCACCGTCGGGATTATCGGTAATTGTAAAATTACCCATATCAGCAATGATGTCCCCGGAGTCACTTACATCCTCGGTAGCGTCATTATCAGCATAATCATCGACAGGCTTTTCAGGTGCATTTTCAATTACCTGGCCGTTGATATCCATGTCCATTTCGCGAGCGGTGGTTGCGATATCTTCATCATCATCGTCACGCAGGGAAACCTCTTCCTCGTCCTCGTTGAGAACCTTGATATCCAGGCCGATAGACTGCAGCTCCTTAACAAGTACCTTGAAGGATTCAGGAATGCCAGGATCAGGCACATTCTCGCCTTTAACAATTGCTTCGTAGGTCTTAACACGTCCAACAACGTCATCGGACTTAACAGTCAGGATTTCCTGCAGGGTGTAAGCAGCGCCGTATGCTTCCAGCGCCCAAACTTCCATCTCACCAAATCTCTGGCCGCCGAACTGTGCCTTACCACCCAACGGCTGCTGGGTAACCAGGGAGTACGGGCCGGTGCTACGTGCATGGATCTTATCGTCAACCAAATGGTGAAGCTTGAGGTAATAGGTCAGACCAACGGTAACAGGGTTATCGAAGGGCTCACCGGTACGACCATCATACAGAGTAGTCTTAGCAGTCTTATCAATACCTGCAAGCTCCAGGGCATCAGCAATATCCTGCTCATGCGCACCGTCGAATACAGGTACAGAAATCTGTACTGCTTTTACGCTCTTGCCACCGAATTTATCAATTTCAACAGTTTCCGGCATACCATATTTTTCATAATCGTAGCCGTAATGCTCTAATTTCTTAGCGGTTTCGGAATTAGCAAGCTCTTCCTTATAAGCTGCTTCAAATTCCGGAGTACCTTCTGCTGCGCCAGTCTTTTCAACTGCGTTCAGCTTAGCTGCCAGGTTAGTGGTATCAATTTCCATACCCAGCGCACGTGCTGCCCAACCCAGATGGTTCTCCAGTACCTGTCCGATGTTCATACGGGAAGGTACGCCCAACGGATTCAGTACGATATGTACCGGTTCGCCGGTAGGCAGGAACGGCATATCCTCACGCGCCATGATGCGGGAAACGACACCCTTGTTACCATGACGACCTGCCATCTTATCGCCTTCGGAGATCTTACGTTTTTGGGCAATATGTACACGAACCTGCTCGTTTACTCCCGGCGGCAGATCATCGCCGTTTTCACGGCTGAATACCTTAACGCTGACAATCTTACCAGCTTCGCCGTGCGGTACACGCAGGGAGCTGTCACGTACTTCACGTGCTTTTTCACCAAAGATAGCACGCAGCAGACGTTCTTCAGCAGTCAGCTCGGTTTCGCCTTTCGGAGTAACCTTACCTACCAGAATATCGCCAGGACGTACTTCAGCACCAATGCGGATAATACCACGCTCATCCAGATCCTTCAGAGCTTCGTCAGATACATTAGGAATCTCGCGGGTGATTTCCTCTTTACCAAGCTTGGTATCGCGGGCATCACAGTCATATTCTTCAATATGGATAGAAGTAAAGATATCAGCCTTTACCAGGTCTTCGTTCAGCAGAACAGCATCCTCGTAGTTATAGCCTTCCCAAGGCATATAAGCAACGATAACGTTGTGGCCTAAAGCCAGCTCACCATGATCGGTAGCCGGGCCATCTGCCAGAATCTGCTTTTCAACAACCTTGTCGCCTTTGAAGACGATAGGACGCTGGTTAACGCAGGTACCTTGGTTGGAACGTTTGAATTTCAGCAGCGGATATACATCTACTTCGCCATTTTCAGCACGTACACGGATTTCGTTACCTACTACGCGGATAACCTCGCCGGCACGTTTAGCCAGGACGCAGACACCGGAGTCAGAAGCAACCTTGTATTCCATACCGGTACCGATAATCGGAGCCTGAGTACAGAGCAGAGGTACAGCCTGACGCTGCATGTTCGCACCCATCAGAGCACGGTTAGCGTCATCGTTTTCCAGGAACGGAATCAGTGCAGTTGCGATAGATACTACCTGTTTAGGAGAAACGTCCATCAGGTCTACTTTATCAGGAGTAATAGACAGGACATCATCCTTAGCACGGGCAGTTACACGCTCGCCCATAAAGTAGCCATTATCATCTAACGGTTCGTTGGCCTGTGCTACGATATATTTATCTTCTTCATCAGCAGTCATGTATCTGATTTCTTCAGTTACACGTTTATTTGCTTTATCAACAACACGATACGGTGTTTCCATGAAGCCGTATTCATTGATAACAGCATAGGTAGACAAGGAACCGATCAAACCGATGTTAGGACCTTCAGGCGTCTCGATAGGACACATACGACCATAGTGGGAGTTGTGTACGTCGCGGACTTCATAGCCTGCACGCTCACGAGACAGACCGCCAGGGCCGAGGGCGGACAGACGGCGCTTATGCGTCAGCTCTGCCAGCGGGTTGTTCTGGTCCATGAACTGAGACAGCTGGCTGCTGCCGAAGAATTCTTTAATAGCAGCAACAACAGGACGGATATTGATCAGGGCCTGCGGCGTAATAACCTCAGTATCCTGAATTGTCATACGCTCTCTTACAACGCGCTCCATACGTGCCAGACCAATGCGGAACTGGTTTTGCAGCAGCTCGCCAACGCAGCGTACACGACGGTTGCCCAGATGGTCGATGTCATCAGCAGTGCCAAGACCGTCCATCAGGTTCAGCAAATAGTTGAAGGAAACGAAAACGTCCTCAACAGTAATGGTATGCAGCTTCTCATCGATACCGGTGGTGAACATAACCAGCATTTCGTTTTCATGATCAACGATCTTGATTTTACGCATGCCCTGTTCATTGTAAACGCCGCTTTCAGCAACCTTGTCCAGAACCTCATCGGTCATCTTAGTGCCGGCAGCAACAACTACTTCACCAGTTTCTTCATCAACGATAGGCTCGGCGATAACAGTACCGCTCAGGCGGCTGCGCCAGCCAAGCTTTTTGTTCAGTTTATAACGGCCTACACTTGCCAGGTCATAACGCTTGCTGTCGAAGAAGGTGTTCTCAATTAATTGAACAGCATTTTCCAGGATAACAGGCTCGCCCGGGCGAAGCTTTTTGTAAACCTCCAGCATTGCCTCATCTCTGTTTTTGGTGGTATCCTTTTCCAGAGTAGCCATCAAAGCCGGATGCTCACCGAAGGTCTTGATAATTTCTTCATTAGAAGACAGACCGAGAGCACGCAGCAGCGTCGTAGCCGAAACCTTACGGGTACGGTCAACACGTGCAGAGATAATATCGCTGGTATCAGTCTCATATTCAATCCAAGCGCCGCGGTTAGGAATTACAGTAGTGTTGTAAAGCTTTTTGCCGCTAGGATCCATGGTAACGCCATAGTAAACGCCGGGAGAACGAACCAGCTGGCTGACAATAACACGTTCAGCACCATTGATAACAAAGGTGCCGGTTTCTGTCATCAGCGGGAAATCGCCCATAAATACGTTGGATTCCTTCATCTCGCCTGTATCTTTATACAGCAGACGAACTTTAACGTTCATCGGTGCAGAGTAAGATTCATCTCTTTCTTTGCACTCCTCAACGCCATATTTCGGAGTTCCCAGATCAAAAGTGTCAAAGGAAAGCTCCAGATTGCCTGTAAAGTCAGTAATCGGAGAAATGTCATGCAGAATATCTACGAGTCCTTCCTTCAGGAACCATTCGTAGGACTTTCTCTGGATGTCAATCAAATGAGGCATCGGCAGTATTTCATTAATTCTCGCATAACTATACCGAGTCCTATCACCTACTGGAACCGGTTTAAACATGT
>OQVR01000651.1_pt1 | contig 15580 bp, 13 predicted proteins | sample 1691521 | NCBI WGS metagenome assembly OQVR01 (sample SAMN03418256, study PRJEB22391) | human gut metagenome | biome: human-gut; feature: organic feature; material: feces | host: Homo sapiens | place: Tanzania | collected 2013-01
AGTTGCAGAAATACTTGTCGGCAAGAATCTTGTCCAATCCTCTGAGCTCCTCAGGTACATGCTTCATGTGCTTGGCAAGATTGTTGATCTCGTGGCACACGCTCCAGTACATTGCCTCAATCTCTGCACGGGTCTTCAGATCTACGATGCCGTGAGAGAAGAGCTGCAAAGCCTCGTCGCGAATCTGCTCGGCATCATGCCAGTCCTCCAGCATGTTGCGTGGATTCAGGTTGTCCCATATCTCATAGAGGTCCTTAACCAGCTGGTGGTCGGTTTCCTTTGCCTCAAACTCCTCTGGCATTTCCGGCAGGGAAGCCGTCTCCAAGACATCAATCACCAATACGGAGTGGTGGGCAGAGAGCGAGCGTCCGCTCTCGGTGATGAGGTTAGGGTGCTCGATATTGTTCTTGTTGGCAGCATCTACGAACGTATAGACACAGTCGTTCACATACTCCTGGATAGAGTAGTTTACGGAACTCTCGCTGCTTGAAGAGCGGGTGCCGTCGTAATCCACGCCAAGACCACCACCGCAATCAACGAAATCTACATTGTAGCCCATCTTGTGGAGACTAATGTAGAACTGTGCAGCCTCACGGAGAGCGGTCTGGATGCGGCGAATCTTGGTAATCTGACTTCCGATATGGAAGTGGATGAGGCGCAGACAGTCGTGGAATCCCATCTCGTCTATCTTCTTGAGGGCTGTGAGCAGTTCTGCGCTGGTTAAACCGAACTTAGATGCATCGCCGCCGCTTTCAGCCCATTTGCCAGAACCGGAAGAAGCCAGTTTGATGCGGATACCGATGTTTGGCATTACGTTGAGCTTTTTGGCCACCTTTTCGATGATATCCAGCTCGTTGAGCTTTTCTACCACGATAAAGATGCGCTTGCCCATCTTCTGAGCCAGCAAGGCAAGTTCGATGTAGCTCTCATCCTTGTAGCCGTTGCAGATGATGAGCGAGTCGCTCTGTGCCTGTACGGCAATGACGGCGTGGAGTTCAGGCTTAGAGCCAGCCTCCAGTCCGAGGTTGAACTTCTTGCCGTGAGAGATAATCTCCTCAACGACCGGCTGCATCTGGTTCACCTTAATAGGATAGATGACAAAGTTTTCTCCCTTGTATCCATACTCTTCCTTTGCCTTTTGAAAACAGCTGGCTGTCTTCTCGATGCGGTTGTCGAGGATGTCTGGGAAACGGAGCAGTACGGGAGCGTTGATGTCGCGTAATGCCAACTCGTCCATGATGTCGCGCAGGTCTATCTGCGTGTTGTCCTTGCATGGAGTTACATAGACATCACCCTTGTCGTTGATGCCAAAGTAAGAAGTGCCCCAACCACCAATGTTGTAGAGCTCCTTCGAGTCTTCAATAGTCCATTTCTTCATTTTCTAATCTTGCTTGCTGGAAATCAGTTTTGTTTGTTACCTTATATTATATATTACTTTATAGATACGGCTATACGTTCAGCAGGTCTCTGATCTGCCGAACGATAGCGTTGATTTTATCAAAATTGTCCATCACGTTGATATCGATGATGTGTTTTGCCTTTTCGTAGTAAGGCTCGCGAAGTTTCAGCTGTTCATGGATAAACTTGTCTACCTCTTCCGGTGTTTTGTTGAGCAGCAGAGGGCGTACGCCTTTGCCCATCTTCAGATGAGCGTGAAGGGTTTCTGGAGATGCCTTCAGGTAAAACGTTTCGCCAAGTTGGTTCATGTAGTCCATATTGTCGAAGAAACATGGTGTTCCTCCTCCGCAACTTACCACTACATTTTCAAACTCTGCCACTTCGTGTAGCATATTGTGCTCTATCTTGCGAAATCCCTCTTCTCCAACTTCGTCGAAGATCTGTTTAACGGTCTTGCGCATTCGGCTCTCGATATACCAGTCGAGATCGTAGAACATAACGCCAAGGTCTTTGGCGAGGGCTTTGCCGACCGTTGTCTTGCCGGCGCCCATGTATCCTATGATGATGATTGACTTCATTTTCTTCTGTTTCTATGTCAATGAGGCATGTTTATCACTTCTTTCTGCCTCTAGCCTTTGGTTCTGGAGCAGCTTTGATAATTTCCATACACTCCTCGTATGTAAGCTCCTCTGCACTCTCATGTTTTGCCTTTGGAATGCGGTAATTCTTGCCGTCGTAAGCAATGTATGGACCATACTTACCATTGAGAATTTCCATCTTATCGTCCTCATCGAAGACTTTGAGATGACGCTTCTCTTCGGCTTCGCGCTTTTCCTTGATCAGTTCGATGGCTCTATCCAGTGTGATGGTCAGCGGATCATCCTCCTTTGGAATAGAAACATACTTGCGGTTATGGAGAATGTAAGGGCCGTAACGGCCAGAGCCAACTGTTACAGTAATGCCTTCATAATCACCGAGTTCTCTTGGTAGCTTGAAGAGTTCCAAAGCCTCTTCCAGGGTGATGGTTTCGATGCTCTTGTCTGATGGCAGCTGGGCAAACTGAGGCTTGTCCTTATCCTCAGCAGAACCAATCTGTACCACAGGTCCAAAACGGCCAATCTTGACGAATACTGGCTTTCCTGTCTTTGGATCATTTCCGAGATTGCGCTCGCCGGCTTTGTGCTGGTTGCGGGCTTCCAGGACTTCTTTCACTTCAGGCTCAAAGCCCTTGTCGAAATCCTTCATCCAGTTGGTCCATTCGGTCTTTCCTTCTGCAATATCATCAAACTTCTTCTCTACGTCTGCCGTAAAGTTGTAGTTCATGATGTTCGGGAAGTTCTCCATCAGGAAATCGTTTACCACGATACCGATATCAGTAGGCAGAAGCTTGCCCTTTTCAGAGCCTGCCATCTCTTTCTTCAACTTCTGGGTTATCTTGATGCCCTTCAGGGAATCTATGGTGAATGTGCGCTCTTCGCCCGTCTTGTCACCCTTTACCACGTATTGACGCTGCTGGATGGTACTGATGGTTGGAGCATAAGTAGATGGACGGCCGATGCCGAGATCTTCCAGTTTCTTCACCAGACTGGCCTCGGTGTATCTTGCAGGAGCCAGAGAATACTTCTCTGTAGCAAGGATTTCTCTGCGCTGCAATTCATCGCCTTCTTTCAGGGCTGGAAGAATGTGGGAAGAATCCTCAGCATGCTCTTCATCGTCGGTTGACTCGAGATAAACCTTGAGGAAACCATCGAATGAAACAACCTCGCCGGTAGCAACAAACTTTTCGCTTGTGTTGCCGATATTGATGCTGATGGTTGTCTTTTCGAGCTGTGCATCAGCCATCTGTGATGCGATGGTACGCTTCCAGATGAGTTCGTAAAGACGCTTCTCCTGAACGGTTCCTTCGATGGTTGGTTCGTTCATGTAGGTAGGACGGATAGCCTCGTGTGCTTCCTGTGCACCCTTTGAACTGGTGTGGTAGGCACGAGCCTGGCTGTATTCCTTGCCATACTCTCTGATAATCTCGTCTTTGCTGGCGTTGGTACAGAGCGTAGAAAGGTTTACGCTATCGGTTCGCATGTAAGTGATGCGTCCGCTTTCGTAAAGTTTCTGGGCTATCATCATGGTCTGTACAACGGTGAAACCAAGCTTGCGTGCAGCTTCCTGCTGCAGAGTAGAAGTTGTGAAAGGTGGTGCAGGAGAACGCTTTAAAGGTTTCTTGGTTACAGATTCAACCATAAACTTAGCGTCTTTGCACTTCTCAAGGAAAGCTTCTACCTCTTCGTGGGTATTGAAGCGCTGATCCAGTTCTGCCTTTACCTCTGTTGCATTGCCGCTGTCGCTGATGAGGGCAAAGATAGCGGTAACGCGATAGTATGGAACACTCTGGAACTTCTGAATTTCACGCTCACGTTCTACTATCAGACGGACAGCAACACTCTGTACACGACCTGCAGAAAGGGCTGGCTTAACCTTTCTCCACAAGATAGGAGAAAGCTTGAAACCTACCAGACGGTCGAGTACACGACGTGCCTGCTGGGCATTCACAAGGTTCATGTCCAGATGGCGTGGGTTCTTGATTGCGTCAAGAATAGCCTGTTTGGTAATCTCGTGGAAGACAATACGGTTTGTCTTCTCCTCATCCAATCCCAGTACTTCGCAAAGGTGCCAGCTGATGGCTTCTCCCTCGCGGTCCTCATCGGATGCTAACCAGATTTTCTTGGCTTTCTTCGCATTCGTTTTCAATTCTGTAACGAGTTTTTTCTTTTCCTCTGGAATCTCATAATCAGGTTCCATGGTTTTCTCGTTTATACTAAGTTCCTTCTTCTTCAGGTCACGGATATGACCGTAAGAAGACATAACCTTATAGTCCTTACCTAAAAACTCTTCGATCTTTTTAGCCTTCGCAGGGCTCTCGACGATTACTAAATTCTCTTGCATAAGCTTATACACAATTTTTTTTCGGTTGGCAAAAGTAAGTAAACTTTTTGCTTATACCTTATTATATGGTGTTTTTTTTGGTTTTTTTAATGTTTGGGAGCCATATTTGGCTGAATTGAACCCTTTTTATCCCAATTTTGTTTCCAAATAACGATGGAGCCCCTTGCGTATGGAATCGAATGCAAACTCATCAGGATTGAGCCTGCTCAATGGTATCCAGAATGATTCTTCTGCATCGTCCATTGCTTCTATATGAGTGTCGTCTTTCACCTTCACTTCGTAGAACATATCGAGGGTATGAACCATGAAACCTGAGTAGAGGTAGAGGTTTGGGTAGCTGAACTGATACTTAACCTCAGTTGCATCCAGTCCGGTTTCCTCTTTTACCTCTCTTGCCATACCTTCTTCGCCTGTTTCATCCATGTCGACGAAACCGCCTGGCAAATCGAGTGCCCCCTTGGCTGGTTCTTTCTTCCGCCTTACTACCAGGAGTTCTTCCTTGCTGTTGAGTATGAGAGCTACCGTAGCACTGCTCGGATTGAGGTAATAAGAGAATCCGCAGTCTTTACACTTCTTGCTCTTGATGTTGTTGATTTCGAAATGGTTAGAGCCGCAAACCGGGCAAAACTGAAACTTATCTAATACGTGACTCATATAATGATTAATGTATAATGTTTTATGTATTATGGAAAAGGATTTATCATCATGTTATAATCGAAAAGCGGCCGGTCTTTGATTCAGGCAAAGATCGACCGCTGATGATATTTTGATAATTATTACCAATTGTCTGTACGGAATGGGAAGAGAGGCTGATTGCCTGCATTTGCCATATTGCCGAGCTGGAAGTTGCGGAAACAGTAGCGAAGGGCTACTGGCTTCTTTACCTCAGGACTGGTTACGATGACGCACTCGTTCCAAGTATCGTTGCCTTCCTGCCAGAAGTGCTTGGCTGTAGCCTTATGGAATACCTTATCTTCGCCAGCAACTTCGAAGCCTTCGATACCTTCAAAGCGGTTATAGGCTCCGTAGGTGTTGTCGAAATGCACCTTTACAGTATCACCTACAATCTTCATCTCCTTGAAGGTCATGCTCTCGCTGAAGAGTCCCTTCATACCATAAGTCTTACTGAGTGCCTGGAGTGCAAGGCGTTCGCCTACAGGCTGTTTCTGGCATGGATGAATCTGCTCAACCTCGTATGGATAAACCAGGTCTTCGGTACAGACGATGCCGCTGTTTGGAATCACCTTGGCTGCATTGAACTGCTGTTCGCGGAGCTTAGCTCCCCAATCGCCATTTACGTCACCATTATGATAAGGTGCTATCTGTACGAAATAGAATGGCAGTTCGCCCTGCTTGAAGTCTCTGCGCCACTGGGCAACGAGGTCGGCAAGACGCTTGGTGTACTGACCGTCAGGGTCACCTACATTAGAACATCCCTGATAGAAGAGAATACCCTTTACGCTATAGTTGAGGATAGGGTGGAAAGTTCCGTTACCCCAGAGAAGAGGATAGAGGAAGTCCCACTTGAATTTAGGGTTCTTGGTCATCTTCACAGAGTCGAGATCTTCCTTGGTGTTCTTCTTCAGGTAGTCGCGGTCGAGCCAGCTTTCTACACGGCTTCCGCCCTTGTTTGCCATGACCAGACCTACAGGAATATCAAGAGCCTTGTTTACTACCTGTGCAAAGAAGTATCCTGTAGCCGAAGCATCGCCTACGGTTTCCGGATTAACCTCCTTCCATTCGCAGTTGGCATCATCTAACGGCTTACTGCTCATTACGCTAGGAATCTTTACGTAATGTACGCCTTTGTACTGGTTGGCTTCGAGCACCGCCTTGTTGTAACCTTCTACAGGACAGTTGCCGAATCCTTTTACTGGCATCTCCATGTTGCTCTGACCTGCGCAAACCCATACTTCTCCTGCCAGCACATTGTTGAGAGTGGTCTTTTCACCATCATCGAAAGTGATGGAGAGTGGGGTGTAGCTCGCCTTCGGGGTCTGTACTTTAACCGCCCATTTGCCGTCTTTACCGGTCTTGGCAGAATATTTCTGTGCCGACCATGAGGTAGTAACCTCTACGGTAGTTCCTGGTTTGTCCCATCCCCAGAGGTTAGCCTCTGTGTTTTGCTGTAAAATCATGTTGTCACCCAAGATGTGTGGCAACTTTACTTTAGCCTGTGCTCCTGTTGTGATAAGTGCCAAGGCTGCCATTGCTAAAAATTTCTTATTCATTTTTTAGGGTTTAAAAGTTTATCTTTGTCTTGTTCTTAAGTTCCTTGTATGGTTCGTATTTCTGATATTGCCATCTATGTTGTCATAAAAGCAGATACAGAACTGGCGTTAAAGAATAAGAGTTAGAAGCTGGAAGATGAAAAGCCGAAACTGTTCTCTCCTAACTTCTAACTCCTGATTATTTTAAAGAAGGTTCTTGATGGCTGCCTCTATGTCCTTGATCTGTGCATCACGTGCCTGCAGGGTGTTGCTGCGGTCAATCAGGAAGAAGGTTGGGATGCTCTGGACATTATAGAGAGTCAGACTCTTGCCCTGAATGCCATCTTCATCGCGTACGCAAATCCAAGGAATGGCAGCGGTAGAGGTCTTCCAGAAGTGCTCGTCAGGGTCAACTGATACCTGATAAATCTCCAGTCCGGCAGCATGATACTTGTTGTAGAGCTCACGCAACATCATGATGCGCTTGGTGCTCTCTTTGCTTGCGAAGAGATGGAAGTCGAGCAATACCACCTTACCCTTCAGGTCGGAGAGACGACGTACCTGTCCCTTGTTGTCCTGAAGTGCAAGTTCGATGCATCCGTTTACGCTCACCTTGCTGGCATCTATCTGCTGCTGTGCCATCTGGTTCTCGATGATGCGGATGTCCTTCATTCCCTCGATGGCGATATTGTGGAGGTTCTCCCCACGTAGGGAATTAGGATAATACGTATCCCAGCTTGTAGCCACGGCAGCAAAAGCCTTTATATCCTCCTTGCTCTGTCTCGGATTGAAGATAAGACGGTTGCCGATAGTCTGGAACAGGGCGAAATACGAAGAAGCCTTCATCGGCTGCTTGTATATATAGTTGAGCTTTATATACTCTTTATACTTCTCTATGGTCTTCACTATCGTATCTTCCACCGCATCATATCCGATTGCCGGATTGTTCTCTATACCCATAACGAACGCCTGCAGGTTTATCTGCTTCAGCGCAAGATCCTTTATAACATTACACTGCTCAGAGCCTTCTACGGTATAACCTGTTGACATACGCGGATAGTCAGCCTTGACGGTGATGGTCTCAGTGGAGTCCACACTAAGGTTGATTATCTGGTTCGCTAAACGCAAGCGGTAGAACTCCGGTGCGTCAGGAGCATCATCGCTAAAGCTGAATTCGCCGCTTTCGGAGAGCTTCACGGAGTCTATTGCCACAGGGCCGTCAAGACTCATGTTCTCGAAATACAGAACAGAGTCCTTTGCCTTCGTAATGTTTCCCTTTACATGGAACTTTCCTCCCCCACATGAGGTTATCACGAGCGCTGCAACGAGCAACGTCATCAATGATGATATTGTCTTCTTCATTATCTTTGATTTAGTGTGAATTTACAGAGTTAATATAACCATTTATTATTCATAGGTCCATTATTTTGCAAAATTACAGTAAATAATGCGAAACACAAAGGATTTGCCGCAATTATCTTCCTACTTCCGACTCAGCCTTTTATAAAGGACAAGTCCGAACACCAGTCCCAACGTCGCCCCGATGCTGTTTGCAAGGAAGTCCACCCAGTCACCGCTTCGTCTTCCACCCGTACAGTTAGCCTGCAGAATCTCTATCAGTCCGCTCATCAGCACCGGCGCCAGCCATGTCCACAGAAGCATCCTCCGCAGATGACCTACAGCCGTACCCGCCCGGAAACTCTCTATCCAAATCACCGAACACGTACCGCCATACATCGCCATATGAGTCCACTTGTCCATAAGCGGCACGTTGTCGAGCGGAGTATGTGGCGGAGTACAGAAGCACAATATCCATATCAACACGACGCAAGCCGTTGAAAACGGATATCTTTTAAATAAATGTACCAACTTTATCATGATTTCTTTATACCTTTATGCAAAAGTAAGAAGAAATTCATATATTTGCAACTATTTAAGGTAACAATAAACACTTGTTACACTTAAAGCATTTTACAAAAGACCAAATAAATAGACAAAGATCATGGAAAAAGACAACAGAGCGAATTTCGGAAGTAAGTTAGGCATCATCCTTGCCACGGCAGGATCAGCAGTAGGACTTGGCAACATCTGGCGTTTCCCCTATATGACGGGCGACAACGGCGGTGCTGCCTTTATCTTCGTTTATATAATGTGTGTGTTCCTGCTCGGAATACCCTGCATAGTGAACGAATTCATCATAGGCCGCTATTCGGCAAGCAACACGGCAAGGGCCTACCGCAAGCTCTCCAACGGCACCCCTTGGGCAATAATAGGATATATCGGTGTGTTTACAGGCTTCCTCGTCACGAGCTACTATTCCGTAGTCTCCGGATGGTGTCTGCAATATATCTATGCCTCTGCTGCTGGCCATCTGAAAGGCGACCCGCAATTCTTCGCCAGCTATTTTGCCGACTTCGAGAAAGACCCTATAAAGCCTGTGATATGGGCTGTCGTCATCCTCGTCATCACCCACCTCATAATCATCCGTGGTGTCAAGGAGGGTATAGAAAAGGCATCCAAGGCTCTTATGCCAGCACTCTTCGTCATTCTAATAATCCTTGTAGTATCGGCATGTATGCTTCCAAACGCCTGGGAGGGAATAGAGTTTCTGTTCAAGCCTGACTTCTCCAAGGTTTCCAAAGACCTGTTCCTTGGTGCGTTAGGACAGGCGTTCTTCTCTCTGAGCATCGGCATGGGATGCCTCTGCACCTTCGCATCATACTTCACGAAGGACACGGACCTTACAAACAGTGCCGTTCAGATAAGCGTCATCGACACCGTCGTAGCCATCCTTGCCGGCCTGCTGATATTCCCTGCGGCATTCTCCATCGGCGTAAGTCCCGACTCAGGACCTTCGCTTATCTTCATCACCCTGCCGAACGTCTTCGAACAGGCATTCTCCAGCGTACCAATCATAGGATACATCGTGGCTATCAGCTTCTACATACTGCTCTCACTGGCAGCCCTCACCTCACTAATCTCCCTTCACGAAGTGAGCACCGCCTTCTTCCATGAGGAGATGAACATCAACCGCAAGACGGCAGCAACCATTGTCACCGTAATATGCTCTGTGATAGCGGCTTTATGCTCCCTGTCGCTGAGCGACTGGAATGCCATCAGCATCGGCGGAAAGCCGTTGTTCGACATTCTCGACTACCTCACCGGACAGATACTTCTTCCTGTCGGCGGATTCCTCACCTGCCTCTTTGTGGGTTGGTATCTGCCAAAAAAGATTGTACGCGACGAATATACCAACTATGGCTCCATGCGCGGCAAGTTCTTCAACATCTATCTCTCATGCGTGAAATACCTCTGCCCTGCACTTATCCTGCTTATATTCCTACATCAGATAGGTGTCATCTAAGAGAAAAAAAGATAGGATAAATATAGAACACAGAATATCTATTCCGCTGATTTACGGATACTATAACAACAAAGGAATCGGTTGACAAATTGTCAGAATAAGCAGATAAATGATTAAATATTTTAAGCTTTGCTGACTATATGTCAACCGATTTTACATAATCGGCAAAATATGTCAGTCGTAAGCGTACGGCACGGAGATTGCATACTGGTAAGTGAAGCTTGAAAGACCGAGGGTCGCAAGACGGAGGTCGGGAGAGCTTCAAAGAACAAAACGATAAATTAAAGGACTAAAATAAAAATGGAGGTATTTGATATGTTACCAGTAATGAATAGAAATCTTTGGATGCCAGAAGAGTTTAATGACTTTTTCGATACCGACTTTATGCCGAGAGTAAACGCTACAGCACCAGCAATCAACGTTAAGGAGAGCGAAAAAGACTACACAGTAGAACTTGCAGCTCCAGGCTTGACAAAGGATGATTTCACCGTTAATGTTGACAACGACGGCAACCTTCATATCAAGATTGAGAACAAGAGCAACAAGAAGGAAGAGGACAAGAAGAGCCACTATCTGCGCCGCGAGTTCTCTTACAGCAAATACGAGCAGACGTTGCTGTTGCCTGACGATGTTGAGAAAGAGAAGATTGCAGCAACCGTAAACAATGGTGTATTGACTGTCGACCTTCCAAAGATTGAGAAGAAAGAAGAGAAGACAGCAAGACAGATTGAAATCAAATAATCTCAATCCGGTCTGCTACCGATAAGTACAAGTCCCGATGCTTTTCATGCATCGGGACTTTTTTTATTTCATGATGTCAGAGCATGACATTTTTGTTGTCAAAGCTGGTCTTTTTTTCATGCCTGAGCGTGGCATTTTTTACGACTAAAAAAACAGCCAAAAACAGAAAGTTACCGACTTTCTTATAGAAAGTTACCTAATTTCTATGAGAAAGTTACGTAATTTCTCATAGAAAGTTACCGACTTTCTAAAAACGGGACTTTTTACCGGTTTCACTTTTCTGTATTTTTTGCCATCAAAAAGACCTATAAAAAACAGGACCACGAACTATGCTTTTTCACACAAGAGCAACACATGACTGTCGTCTTGAAGCGTAGTAGCAAAGATATAATCCGAACCACCGTCTTTAAGCTTCAGACGCTTGCGCAGCTCTGCCACCGACAACGGGAAATTCCTTACGGCAATATTTGCCTTAGTGATGCCGGCAAGCGACTTGCGCAGCTCCTTCTTGTTCATCGACGATACTTGCCTTATCCTGAAACACCGTCCGTGGAAACCCTCCAAAGTAGCATCGGAGAGGAACAAATGACTGTTTCGGGACACTTGCGAAACTCCGAACCTTAATGAAAGCTCCGCAAAGCAACCAGCTTTCATCAACGAGGCATTAGGCTCATACAGATACATACCCTCCACGGGATTTGCAAAAGACGAAGACAGAAGCGAACCATTCCCACTCTCTACATCAAAACAGTCAGTAGCGAACTCCACACCACCGTCATCCTTCTGAATGCTGTCTACGCAAAAAAGACGGGCTTGAGAGGAGCTTTCCCCATCCTTTCCCTTACGGAGCAGCAGAAGAAGCTCCTTGCATTCGTTTCTTACCGCCACCACATGCACCTCCGAGACATAGCGCATGTCAGCCACAGCCTTATGCCAGTCGAGCATCGGAGAGAGCTTTATGAACACGTAGTCTGCCTTCTCTACAAGCATGTCCGCCAAGGCAGCCACATCTGGAGTGCAGTCGGAGATGGCAAAGGTCTTGCCGCCATTATCGTCGCGCCGTGCCGGATCAACGAAAATCATCGATACATGGTCAAGCGACTGCAGATATTCCGTGCCGTCAGCACACACAATCTCCGTCTCAGGAAGTCCTAACAACGGCATATTGTGAGAAGCTAATTCACACAGCCTCTGCTGACGCTCCACATAGGTTGCACGCTTGAAGCACCGGGCAAGGTAGGAGAAGTCCACTCCAAAGCCTCCTGTAAGGTCTACGAGTGAAAGTTCTTTATCCCCCGCTCCACCGCCAAGCAGTCTGTCAGCCACCCTATTCTTATAGGAAGCCGTAAGTTCCGACGAGCATTGCTCCATCGAGAGATGCGGCGGAAATACCACCCCCTCTGTCGAAGCCCACCTTGGAAGCTTCTGCCTGGCAGCCTGCCAACCGGCAATCTGCTCCAGCGCATAAGCCATATCAACACAAGACGGACGACTCTGCAAGGCAAGCTTGCGAGGGTCATCCGTCCGATGTTGTATGATATATGATAAAGTATCTTCGTTTACCATTATTTTCTGTTGAAAACCTTTATGGTCTTGCCACTCTGCATCTTCAGGATGTTCACGCCACGGGTCATTGTGCTGACACGTGCACCATTGAGGGCATAGATGGCAGCGACCTTATCGTCATCTGAGCTTACGCCGTTGATAGAAGAGCCATCGAAGTTATTGTCGCCAAATACAGCGTCAACATTTCCTATGCCAGGAACAACGAGAGTTATCATGGCATATAACTTACCATCCTTGCTGCGTGAGCCTTCCTTTACGGTAACGTCAATCTTTCCTCCGAGCATACCCATAATTCCTGTTGGGTCTCCATTTGTTATTGTTGCAGCCAGTGTGATCGGGTCGCCATTTTCGTTAACGGTAGCATAGTTGGTGAAGCCCTCTGAATCATCATCTCCCTGCACGCCATTCATAGTAACATCACCAATCAACTGTCCCATAAATGAAAACTGATTGAGCTTGATGGTATATTTACCTTCCTCAGTCTCTTCAGAAATAGTTATTAGAGCCTGTCCTGCAGACATTGTCTCACCGTTTATTGTTATTACGAGCTGATCATGATAGCCTGTGCTCTTGAGGTCTTGTGCCATTGCCGACATGGCAACGAGCATTACTGTGATAAGAGTAAAAATCTTCTTCATAATTTTCTTTTTAAATGTTGTTTTTCTGTTTTATTTCATTCTATATGTCACTCCAATCGTTCCGTATACAGGATACATCGTCTGGTCTATAACATGGAAGCTCTTCTTGAACACCCCCGTGAATCCCCACGACAGATCAGCGAATACGCCCCATGACTTATGGAAATGCCAGTCGGCACCAGCCATCACTCCCCATTGCAGGTTGCGCATATCGTCGGAGAAGTCGTATGAACCACGGTCTCCTTCCGCCGTACCAAGCTCCACCTTCTCGCCAGTAGGGTCGTTGACGCGCAGATAACCGTCGTAGGCATCGCCCTTGAAAGTATGAGACCGCACATAGGACAGGTAAGGGCCAATCTTCACACAAACCTTTTCATTAAAGGTATATGTAGCCTGTAAAGGCAATGTCAGCATCCACTGCTCCGCCTCAGAGTGGTTCTTTCCGGTGAACATACCCTCAAGCGACTGTCCTCCTCTCACGATACGCATGTGGTAGTTCTTCACCGTAGCGTCGATATTCATGCCTTTGTTCTCAAGGCGCAAACCGGAAGTCAGCCCCCAATGCTCTGTTAGCGGCTTATATACTCCGAGTCCTATCATCACACTCGGCGTGAGCTTGTATGAGTCGAGCGAGCGTATAGAGGCAGGCATTCCCATAGGTGCCGTGCCACCAAGATTATATCCGGCACGCAGGTCGTATCTCAGATTGTCGAATATGCCGTCGGCACAGGCTGGCACTACAGCCATTGCCGCCATCAGCAAAGATATAATGGTCTTCTTCATTTTCTTGTTCTTTTGTTATTCACAAACCAGTTCCAATTCATCCACGCAGAGCGTACTGCCAACAGCACCCTCAAACTTGTCGCCTTCCACACTTGAAGAGCAAACTACAGAGATGCTGTAGCCGTTGCTTTCGAGCAGAGCCTTATCCAAATCAGCGGAATATACGAAGTTGATGCTGAAAGTCTTCCATTCCGGGGTCTCGCTTATCTCGCCGAGGTCAGCCAAAGCCACGATGTTAGGATTGGTCTTGACATCGTTGCCATTCAGCACAATGACATTTCCGTTGGCATCATGGTTGCGATACATCACGGCATAGATGGTGCCACGGTCTATCTTGCCTTCTATAGGCTTTCCGTTCTTGTCCTGCAGCTTCTCACCCGGCTTGTATTTGTAATATCCTGTAAGGCGCAACGGCTTCTTGCTGAACGGCAAGCCGAAGCGGGTGCAGAGCAAGGTGTTGGTAAGGGCTGGCAGCGGGTCAAATACTCCGATAAAGAGGTTACCTGCGGCAAGACGCCTGTTTACTATCACGCCCCATGCGCCGGTGTCGCTGGTAGTCAGCTTCACGTACTTGCCGTATTTACCGCCCTCCGGACCATTTCCGTCGTCCATCGGCACGGTAGGATATATCTCCGGTTTGCCATCGTAGTTGCTCAGTTTGAAGCCTGCATTTCCCGATGCCCAGTCGTATATCTTCTTTCCGTTAGGACTAAGGTCATACCATATATAATACTTTGGTTTCAGAACCTTGTCTTTAGGATCTGTTTCATAATAGAGTTCTGAGTTCTCAAAGTCGTACTTCGTAGGCAGCTCGCTTATCTCGAAGCTCACGTTGTAGGTTCGTTTCCACGACTTGTCTTCCGAAGTGACGGTATACTGAACCTTCTTCTCGTCAGAGAAGTCAAACTCCGTGCCACTCTCAGGATATATCGTGGCACCAGGAGTAAGCTCAAACTGCGGTGCCATCTTCGACACATCCACACCTGGCTTGATATAAAAAACCACATCCGAAACATTAGACCTCACGTCAACGAGCGTATCGCTCTTCTGCGCAAACACGTCTTCCGGCTTGTCCATGTGTACAAAAGCCTTCTGTATGTCACATTCTGCATTAGGCTCCTCATCCTTGAAACAGGAAGTGAGCACGGCACATGCAGCCAATGGCAATAGGAACAATCTTGATTTTATCATCTGTCTTGCGTGTAAAATTCTATTTAATGAAAAGTCATGGAACTTTCCGCAGTTATGCTGAATACCACTTCTCTCTACCTTATATTATATAAATCAACGGGACAAAGTTACTCCAAAAAAGATTAACGCACAAGATTTCAGAGGCAATTCGATGTTATTTAACGCTAAAACTCTATATAATGCCTGATGGCCTTTATATCTTCGGGGGTAAAGGAATCCATCATCTCCAACTGGGAGATGGATTTCAATGGTCCATGGACACGTCGGAAATCAATAATGTCGCGTGCCTGATAATAGTTCAGATAAGGGTGCTGGCGGAGCTGACTGTACGTCAGCACGTTGATTTTCAGCTTGCGTATTGCTGACGCATCCACCTTTACATACCTCAAAGCCTCTTCCGGAAAGCCGTCAATCTCACGCAACTGCGATGCGCTATAGAATCCTCCAAGCTTCTCACGTCGTCTACGATGCCGTCAAAATCCGCCCACAAATCAACGAGTTCCAGCCCCACGCCTCCACTTTCAACCTCACACTCTCCCCAGCCCTCTCGCCCGAATTCTCGGGGCTCGCTCTTTCGGGGCAATTCTAGCGTTTAACGAATAAAATTCGACTTTTCTCCATCTCTATCGAATCCCATGCACCTTTTGTGCATCGCACATGCACCTTTTGTGCATCGCACATGCACTCGCTTTGGCTCGTGCATACAGCTCTGCGCCTGCCTCCCTACGGCGGCAGGCGGCTCCGCTATT
>OQVR01000655.1_pt1 | contig 15528 bp, 9 predicted proteins | sample 1691521 | NCBI WGS metagenome assembly OQVR01 (sample SAMN03418256, study PRJEB22391) | human gut metagenome | biome: human-gut; feature: organic feature; material: feces | host: Homo sapiens | place: Tanzania | collected 2013-01
TTTGAACATTAATTATCATTAATTGAACATTAATTATTTCATTAATTTTTTTCGTTAATATTCATTCTCGTTAGGCCGATAAATTGCAGTTTATCAACCCGATTCATTTAAGAATCATCTTTTTCTTGTAACTTTGCGCATTAAAAGAAACAAAAAAAGAGAAAATATAAAATATGAGTTTACAATGTGGCATTGTAGGCTTGCCCAACGTAGGTAAGTCAACCTTGTTCAACTGCCTAAGTAATGCCAAGGCACAATCAGCGAATTTCCCATTTTGTACCATTGAGCCAAATGTCGGCGTTATCACCGTTCCTGACGAACGATTGACAAAATTGGCCGAATTAGTTCACCCAGGACGCATCGTACCTACAACTGTCGAGATTGTTGACATAGCAGGCCTTGTCAAAGGTGCTTCAAAAGGCGAAGGATTGGGCAACCAATTCTTGGGCAACATTCGTGAGACTGATGCTATTATCCATGTGTTACGTTGCTTTGACGATGGCAACGTGGTACACGTAGACGGCAGCGTAGACCCTGTACGTGATAAAGAAATTATTGACACAGAGTTACAGCTCAAAGATCTTGAGACAGTTGAGAACCGTATCAAGCGCGTTGAAAAAATAGCCAAAGTTGGTGGTGATAAAAATGCTAAAGTAGAATACGAAGTACTATTGGCCTATAAAGCAGCCCTTGAAGAGGGAAAGAGTGCACGTAGCGTCTCATTCGAATCGTTAGAAGAGCAAAAGGCAGCTAAAGGACTTTTCTTGCTTACCTCTAAACCTGTACTCTACGTTTGCAACGTAGACGAAGCCTCAGCAGCTAAAGGCAATCACTACGTTGACGAAGTACGCGAAGCTGTTAAAGAAGAGGGGGCTGAAGTATTAGTACTTGCCGCACAAACCGAGGCTGACATTGCAGAACTCGAGACCTACGAAGAGCGCCAAATGTTCCTACAAGACGTAGGACTTGAAGAAAGTGGCTGCAACCGCTTGATTAAGGCCGCCTACCATATGCTCAACTTACAGACATTCATCACCGCAGGTGAAATGGAAGTGAAGGCATGGACATTCCACAAGGGTTGGAAAGCACCACAATGTGCTGGCGTTATCCACACAGACTTTGAGAAAGGTTTCATTCGCGCTGAAGTAATCAAGTACGACGACTACATTCGTTTAGGTTCTGAATCCGCTGTTCGCGAAGCAGGCCTTTTACACGTAGAGGGTAAAGAATATGAAGTGCAAGACGGCGACATTATGCACTTCAGATTTAATGTGTAACTCTTTTTTGTTGACGAGTTGACAAGTTAACGAGCCAATAACCAAGCTCGTCAACAAAAGAACAAGCTTACTTGTTAACTCGTCAACCTGTAAACTCGTTGACAAAAAATCAGTTTAAAGGGAAATGACCATTTGGAATCCTTCAATCGTAGCTTTTAGCATAGGTCCGCTCGAAGTGCGTTGGTACTCACTATGTTGGTGTATTGGACTGGCTTTGGCCTATATCGTTGTGTATAAACTTTACAAGCAGCAACGCATACCGCAAGAGAAATTCGATCCACTCTTTCTCTTCTGCTTTGTTGGCATATTAGTGGGTGCGCGCTTGGGACACTGCCTACTATACGAACCTGCCTATTTCCTAAGCCACCCACTTGAAATGGTGTTACCCATACACAAGCTGGCCGACGGAACGTGGAAGTTTACGGGCTATGCGGGCCTTGCATCACATGGTGGAACGCTCGGACTTATGATAGCCCTTTGGCTTTACGTGCGCAAGACGGGAGTTAAGCTCCTCACCGTACTTGACAACATAGCCATTGCTACTCCCATCACTGCCTGCTTCATTCGATTAGGCAACTTGATGAACTCCGAGATTGTAGGTAAATTCACGGGATCGGACGTGGGATTCGTATTTGTTCACCTTAACGAAACGCAACCACGTTACCCTGCCCAACTATACGAAGCCATTGCATACTTCCTATTTTTTGTAATAGGTGTAGCGCTTTACTTCCGTATGAAGAATAAGGTCGGCACAGGCTTTTTCTTTGGTTATTGCTTAGCCACTATCTTTGTATTCCGCTTCTTCGTTGAATACTTTAAGGAAGTGCAAGAACCATGGGAACTGCACATGCAACAACTCATTGGTTTAGATCAGGGTCAACTACTTAGCATTCCTTTCGTGGTATTAGGCCTATATTGCATGCTGCGAAAGAAAAAGTAACTATTATAAAAGAGCAAAATAAATTGATTAAAGGGTGTTCTATAGCAAATGCATAGAACGCCCTTTAATGTTTTGGCATTTTGGAAACAATACCATATATTTGCACCTTAAGTAGGTGTTCAAAATTAGTTTATATTAATCATGTTCCGAATTAGCCGATATGCCTTGGCGCATTCTTTCGCCCAGAAACATAGGTTTCATCGGTCACGTAGCCCGCTACGCTCCCTCTTCAACCTATGTTTCTGAACGAAATACTGCACCAATTCATATCAACTAATTTTGAACACCTACTTATAGCAACAGAATAAATAAAAAGAAATATGAAATTTTCAGTAGCCAATCCTATATACGATTCTGTATTCAAATTTTTAATGGAAGACGAGCGTATAGCTAAGACCGTACTATCAGCCTTGCTTAAGAAGGAAGTAGTAAGCGTTGAAATGCGTCGGCATGAACACCCTAATATAACACGCGACAATATTTCAATGTTCCGTATAGACTTTGCCGCAAGAGTGATGCAAGATGATGGATCGACACGCTTAGTACTTATTGAATTGCAAAAGACCTGGTTGAGTACCGAAACGCTTCGTTTCCGCCGCTATCTCGCAGCACAATATAATGCAGAAGAAAACATGCTGAAAGAGAGCAATTCCGAAGCAGGCCCTTATGCGATACCCATGATTGCAATCTACTTGTTAGGTCACCGCATTGGCGACATTGACAAAGCCGTTGTGTATGTAAATCATAAAGCCCTCGACTACGACGGAAAAGAAATTGAAAACGGAGAGAACGATCCCTTTATCAATAGCCTTACACACGATAGCATCATCGTACAGATACCTTTGCTACATGGAAAGATTAACAACAAACTTGATCGTGTACTCAGTGTGTTCGACCAATCACAACGAGATGATAGCAATCAACACATCGTTCGCCTTGACATAAACAACTACGAAGGCGATTCTGAGCTCATGCATCTTGTTCATCGATTAGGACTTGCTGCTATGAACGCAAGCGTAAGACAAGAAATGGATGATGAAGACGAATTCTTTTCTGCCATAGAATCTCGTGATACGCAACTAATGCAGATGAATAAAAGACTTTCTGAAACGACTTCACAACTGAATGAAACGACTTCACAGCTGAATGAAACGACTTCACAACTGAATGAAACGACTTCACAACTGAATGAAACAACTACACAGCTGAATGAGACGACTTCACAACTGAATGAGACAACTACACAGCTGAATGAGACGACTTCACAACTGAATGAGACGACAGCCCAATTAAAAGCTGTTGTCGAAGTCATGCTACAGAATGGCATGAGTGTAGAAACTATTGCAAATACCATCAATAAAAGTGCTGATGATGTAAAAGACCTATTAAAGTCTTAACAAGCCACCTCAGATTATGTCCCATTCTTAAAATATACTTAATCAGCTAACAAAAGATGACTAATAAGGTAAGTGTATAAGTATAAAATGCTTACCTTTGCTCATAGTCTTGTTAAGAAATCATACACTATCATTATAAAAATGCAAAACAAATTATTATTTGGAGTGTTGGCCGGAACGTTAGCACTCACTTCGTGTAATAATAAAATAGGATCGCTCTCAGCCGACAACTTTACCGTTACGCCTTCTCCACTTGAAGCTGTAAGTGGCAAAGTACCTTTCGATATTAACGGCCGCTTTCCCGAAAAGTACATGAAAAAGAAAGCGGTATTGAAACTCAAACCCGTCATTCGTTATGCAGGCAAAGTCGCAGACCAAGCACAATATGCAGCTTTCCAGGGCGAAAAAGTACAAGGTAACGATCAAGAAATTTCATACAAGTTAGGTGGAAACTTTAGCAACCGCTACAACTTCACCTTCGAACCTGGTATGGAAAAGAGCGAACTCTGGCTTGAATTTGATGGTCAAGTAGGCAAAAAGAAAGCCAACGTGCCTGCAGTGAAGATTGCCGACGGTGTATTGGCTACTTCAGAATTGCTGAAAAGTACCGTAACCTCTGCTCACACACAAATTGCTGCCGACAAATACCAATATGCTATCAAGCAAACCAAACAAGCACAGATTAAATATCTAATTAATCAAGCCAACATTCGCAACAGTGAGTTAAAGAGCACCTCTGTGCAAGACTTTATCAAAACACTGAGAGAGATTAAGGCCGACCAAAAGGGCTATATGCTCGACAACATCGAAGTGTCTGCTTATGCCTCACCCGATGGTGGCATGAAGCTCAATACAGCTTTAGCTCAAAATCGTGAAAAGACCTCTAAAGGCTACGTAGGTAAGCAACTCAAAGCCGCTAAACTCGACGCTGATGTTGACTCAAAATACACTGCCGAAGACTGGGAAGGCTTTAAAGAGTTGGTAAGCCAATCAAACATTCAAGACAAGGACATCATTCTTCGCGTACTCTCTATGTATGAAGACCCTGAAGAACGCGAGCAACAGATACGCAATCTCTCAGCTGGTTACAAAGAGTTAGCAGACGAGATCCTCCCCGAATTGCGTCGTGCCCGCTTGACCATCAACTACAACTTAATTGGCCGCAGCGACGATGAAATCGAAGAACAATACAAAGCTGATGCCTCTAAGCTATCTGTTGAAGAGCTACTCTATGCAGCAACGCTGACTGAGGACATAGCCGAGCAAAAGGACATTTACACCAAAACGTCTACACTCTACCCAGACGATTATCGTGCCTACAACAACTTGGCAACATTAGCCTACCAACAAGGTGACTTGACAACAGCGAAGAACTATTTAGCACAAGTTCCTGCATCACAGGCCGATGCTCCCGAAGTAAATGCCAACTTAGCGCTCATCGCCATGGCAGAAGGCAACAATGAAGCTGCAAACAACTACTTGATGAAGGCTACCTCTACTGAGAACTACAACGAAGTTTTAGGCAACCTGCAAGTAGCTGCTGGCAACTATGCCAAGGCTGCCAATTGCCTCAAGGGCGTTAAAACGAATACTGCCGCTTTGGCTCAAATCCTGAATAAGGACTATACGTCGGCTGCCAACACATTAAAGGCCATAGCTCGTCCCGATGCAACAACAAGCTATCTCAAGGCCATTGTTGCAGCACGCACCAATCAAGATGCTGCCGTAGTAAGCAACCTCAAAGACGCTTTTGCTAAGGATAGTTCTCTAAAGAAGCGCGCAGCTAACGACCTTGAATTCGTATCACTCTTCAACGACGCTGCTTTCCAAAGCATAGTGAAGTAAGACAAAAGTTTTATAAGCTCTATCACATTCCCTATTTATCCCCCTCTCCTTAAACAGAGAGGGGGATAAGTTATACCTTAAATATCCCTACCCCACATATTAGCATATATATATGTACAAAAGTCTCTTTTACACATTGAAGCCAATCCTTTCAAGACTTCCCTTCTTCATAAAAAGCAGCTTATCCTCTATTCTACGTGAGGAACAGGGAGTAGGAAAAATCGTCACCTTTCTATTATTCGTTTTTATATTATTTACCTCTTGTGGCCCTGATAAGTCACACATGCGTTTTGAGGGAACGCTCAACGGCATTAGCGATGCCGAATTTTACGTATATAGCGAAGACGGAGCCTTTGAAGGCATTGACACGGTACGCATAACCGACGGCAAATTTACCTATGAACGTCAACTCACTCATGCTGCTATCTTTACCCTACTCTACCCCAACTTCTCACAAAGCTATATCATTGCCGAACCAGGCAAGACTATCAAATTAAAAGGCGATGCCTCAACCATTAGCGAGGCCACCCTTAGCGGCACAGAACAGAATGAAAAATTATCCGACTTTCGTAAGAAGCATGCCAACGACGTAGCCACCAATCAACGCTTAGCCGCAGCACAGTTTGTGCGTGACAATGCCAAGTCCTTGGCCGCAGTGGCAGTCTTTCGCATGTACTTTGCTAACCAACAATCCACCGACCCACAAACGGCACTACAACTGCTTAAACTATTGAAACAAGCACAGCCCAAGGAAAGTGCAGTTATAAGCCTTGACCAATTCTTCCGACCCATTTTTCAGAATGGCGAAGGACAACTCTTGCCTGCGTTTACAGGACAAACGCTCGACGGTCGCAAAGTCTCATCTGCCGACTATCGCGGCAAAAATCTTATCATTGCCTTTACGGGAGCTTGGCAAAGCGATTCTCGTTCACTTTTAGTACAACTGCGTCGCAAACTACAGACGCTCAATGGCAAATGGTCTTGCCTTATTGTTTCACTTGATGTCGACCGCAACTTATTACGCTCCAATTTGCGTAACGACTCTATTACCTATCCCGTCATTTGCGACCGAAAAGCCTTCGACTCACCTTTGATCAATCAATTAGGCGTACACTATGTGCCTTCATTGATGCTGATTAACGCCCAAGGGCGCATCATACAGCGCGATGTAACTCAAGTACCAGACGCAAGATTTTAATTCTTTTGTTGACGAGTTGATGAGATAACCAGTTGACGGGTAAGTTTCTCTTTCTCCATTTCATCAACCCATCAACAAAAAGGAAAAACTTACTCCTCAACTCATCAGCCCAAAGAAAGCCCTCGTCAAACTAACAAAAACATATACGCTATGCTCTCCACCATTCATACATCAGCAGTTAACGGACTCACGGCAATGCCCGTCTTTTTAGAGGTGAATGCTACCACTTTGCCCGAACGACAGGAAAGCAAGCCTATTTTTATGATGGTGGGATTGCCCGACAACGCAGTACGCGAAAGTCGCCTACGTGTTGAAGCAGCCTTAGAGACAAGCCGCCTAACAATTCCGCACCAAAAGAAATATACGATCAACTTTGCTCCTGCTGATGTGCGCAAAGAAGGGTCAGGCTACGACCTTCCCTTAGCCATTGGTTTGTTAGTAGCTGCTAAAAAGTTGCAATGCGATGCTTTAAGCCGTTACGTTTTTGTGGGCGAATTAGGACTTGATGGTTCAATACGTCCCGTAAAGGGCGCACTATCTATTGCTATCAAAGCACGCGAACAAGGCTTTGAAGCCCTATTTGTGCCTAAGGAAAACGAGCGTGAAGCTGCTGTCGTCAACAAGCTCAAAGTATATGGTGTGAGCAGTCTGATTGAAGTAGTTGCCTTCCTACAAGGAGGCCTACAACTTCAGCCCGTAGTAGTCAACACACGCGAAGAATTCTATGCTGCCCAAGCACAAGCAGGCCCCGACTTTGCTGACGTAAAAGGACAAGAGGCCGTAAAGCGAGCCTTTGAAGTGGCAGCCGCAGGCGGACACAACATCATACTCATTGGTTCCCCTGGTTGTGGCAAGAGTATGATGGCCAAGCGTCTTCCTTCTATTTTACCTCAACTTACATTAGCCGAAAGCCTTGAAACCACACAAATTCATTCCGTGGCGGGTAAGCTCGGCAGTCAGACTTCCCTTATTGCGCAACGTCCCTTCAGAGCACCTCACCACACCATTAGCGACGTAGCACTGATTGGAGGCGGAACGGTATATAAGCCAGGCGAGATTAGTTTGGCTCACAACGGTGTACTCTTTTTAGATGAGTTGCCCGAATTTTCACGCACAGCCCTCGAGACGCTGCGTCAACCACTTGAAGACCGCGAGATAACTATCTCACGGGCCAAATACTCCACTACTCTCCCCTGCTCCTTCATGTTAGTAGCCTCCATGAATCCTTGTCCGTGTGGCTATTACAACGACCCCAACCACCACTGCACATGTACCCCTACCCAAGTACAACGCTATAAGAGCAAAATATCAGGACCGCTACTCGACCGCATTGACATACAGATAGAGGTAGCTCCAGTCTCCGTTACCGAATTGGCACGTGCCCCTAAGGGCGAACCAAGGAACGATTTTAGTTGACTGCTTTTATTTTTATTTGTAAGGTAGGTTGACTTGCTTTTTGCTCACTTATAAAGTATATTTATTAGATAAATTGCAATTTGTTGCAGTGCATGGTTTATTCTCCCCAGTCTCCACGGTCGAGACTTCGGTAGCCAATGGCTTCCTTAATGTGGCGTGCAGCAATTTGGGGCGACGCATCGAGGTCGGCAATGGTACGTGCCACTTTGAGTATGCGGTCGTAGGCACGCGCTGAGAGGTCGAGGCGTCGCATGGCTCTTTTCTTTGTGATTAAACGATTTTGTTTTAACCTCTCCAATCTTTATTTGTAAGGCAATTTGACTCTTTTCAAACTTATTCTTAGTCATCGTTGACTCGTCCCAAATAGATTATTTCCCTCAAAAAGCTTCATTTACATACTTTTCTGTAAATTTGCCCTCACAACACTAATACATTATCTAATACACGCTAATGACACCTTATCTAAAACAATGGTTGCTGGCCTCAGCACTATTACCTACCGCACTCTGTGCGCAGGTGGCTGTCGACCGCAGCAAATATCCCGACTATTCTGACAAGGTTAATCCTGACCCTTCACTCATGCATGTGAAAAGGAGCAGCACTCGTGCCACAACGACACGTCCCGACCACGTGAATAATGCCGACACAAAGTACTTTCCTCCCGTCATCTACCAAGCAGGCGGTTCGTGCGGCTCTGCCTCGCGCATTTGCTATATGTTCTCACACGAGTTGAACTCGTTCCGCGACTTAGACGGAAAGAACGCTAAAAACTATTACCCCTCTCACTTCGTTTGGCTTCTAACCAATGGCAACTCTGGTAAGGACGCGTTTGTGCAGTTTGTAGGTGTACCTTCGGCCGAGACCTATGGCGGACAGACCTACTCTAAGATTTTTGGTAGCCAAGATACTTCGTCTGATTGTTTCGGTTGGATGACAGGCTATAAGAAATGGTATGAAGCTATGTTCAATCGTATGCTCAAACCCGTTCACTTCACCGAGAACTTGGGCACAGAGGAAGGCCGCGAAGCCTTAAAGAATTGGCTTTGGAATCATAATGGCGACACCGACTTCCACTCGGGTGGCATTGCGGGCATCGGGTGCGCATCGAAAGGACTTGAGAATACGACAATTGGTAAAACTCCTACGAACGACGAATTGGGCGTGACGGGTAAGTATTACCTCAAGAAGTGGGGCACCACAACCGACCACGCCATGACTATCGTAGGTTACGACGACCGCATTGAGTTCGACATCAATGGAAACGGCATCTATGGCGAAGCCTCAGCCGACGAACGCGGTGCTTGGATTTTGGTCAACTCTTGGGGCAAGGAATGGGGCAACGATGGCTTTGTTTACGTGCCATACGCTTATGCAGGTGCCACTTTTAATGCAAATGGAAATTTTACGGGAAATTGGTGGACCCCCGAAGTATACCGCGTACGCAAGAACTATCGTCCGCTGCGAACGATTAAGGTAAATATGGACTACAACCGCCGCTCCGAACTTTACTTAATGGCAGGCGTTTCGAGCGATGTCAATGCCACCTCGCCCGAAAAGTCACAAACCTTCGACCACTTTAAGTACGCTGGCGACGGCAATTATGGCAATACCGACCCCGCCCCCGAAGTGCCTATGTTAGGTCGTTGGGCTGACAATAAGTTGCACAGCGAACCTATGGAGTTTGGTTACGACTTGACAGACTTAAGCGCAGAGTTCGACCAGAACGAAGACCTTAAATACTTCTTTATTATTAAGACCAAAGGTTCGGCCATTGGCGAGGGACACATTTATAATGCCTCTATCATCGACTATGCTAATGACCCTGAAGGACTTGAAATTCCTCTCAACGCCCAGACTGTCAACGTGCTAAGCCAAGGCGACCAAACGGTACTGAGTGTTGTCGTTCCAGGGCGTGGCATCAAAGCACCGCTCAATGTCAACATTGCCAACAACCGCTTATCATGGAGTGCTCCCAAGCTTTCGAACTATACGCTCACGGGCTATAAGGTAGTAAAGAACGGAACTACCCTTGCCACGCTCGACAAGGCCACTACCCACTACGACCTCCCCACCGATGCCACAGGCAACTATGGTGTTATGGCCGTTTATGGCGACAAGGAGTCGAGTCTCATCACGGCTAGCGTACCAGTGCCCTCACTCGACTACAATCAATGCATCAAGATGGAGCACAACGGACTTACACTGCCCAATGTATTCACGTCTAAGTACGACAAAGCCACGATTGAGTTTTGGATTCGTCCACAATCTCTCGCCAATTGGAATCAAAGTGCTGGTCCTGGTTGGGGTACCTTTATGTTCCACGCCAATGCCAACGGCACTTTCACGGCAGGTTGGGACATCTCTGACCGTCTGAACGCAACGGGTGTCTTAACTGTAGGCCGCTGGACACACATTGCCTTAGTCGTTGACGGCAGCAAGATGACGGCTTATGTCAATGGTTCACAGAAAGGAACGGTCACCTCAAAGTCTTATAGTGGCATAGGAGGCTTTGGCGATCTCGTATTCTCAAGCAATGGCACGCAGAACGACCAGCACGCCTTCTACGATGAAATCCGCATTTGGAAAAAGGCACGCACCGCAGCCGAGATTAAGGCCGACTACAAGCAACAATATGCTACAGGCTTACTGCCCTCCCAACTCATCGCTTACTATCGTGGCGACCTGATTGAACAAGACGGCAACCGCCTACTGCGCGACCTCACGTCCAACGGCCACCACGGCACCTTTGCGAATGCTAACTTTTCACTCAATAGTGGTTACGCTCAGACGCTGAAATATGCCACCACTACTCAGGTAGCCATTGAGCAACCCTCCATACCCATTACGACAGGCCAGTCCGTCACACTTCAGGCCACGGGTTCTACCAACATTCAGTCACTGCGTTGGACGGCCGAAGGCGCAGACGTAAAAGATCTCGTATGCACCGCCCCAACGCTCACTTTCAACCAAGCTGGCGAGCAACAAGTGAAGGTCGTTGCTACCGACGTTACTGGTGCTGAGACAGAAGCTACTATCACGCTCAACGTGACTGCCGCAACTGCCCCATCGGCCGAGTTTAAGTCAAGCAAAACGAACGTACCCACGGGCGACCGCGTCACTTTCATGCCTACCCAGATGAAGGACGGCTATCGCTACCATTGGACGTTGCAAGGAGCTTCTACCACCTCGTCTGACCAACCTTGCGTCACCGTGTCGTATGCCGAGAGCGGCAGCTATCAAGTGCAGCTTACCGTAACGAACGCTGTGGGCCAAAAGGCTACGACCACACAGACCGTCAACGTAACGCCCGTTGCTCCCCAAGCCGCCTTCGACATCGAACCTGCCGTAGTAATGAAGGGCGACGAAGTATTCTTGACCGACCAATCGCTCTATGGTGCTGAACATAGCCGCTGGACGCTCGTTAGTCCACAGACGGCCATGCAGGGCGAAGGCGCACGTATCAGTTTCCGTCCTTCCGTCCCCGGCATCTACGACGTTACGCTGCGAGCCTCCAACACTGCTGGCAGCAGTGAAACAACGCAGAGCCATGCCTTAGTCGTATGCAATGCCGATAGCAAGTCGGGGCTCAGCTTCATGCCCGCAGGTTCTGCTCGCGTTAACCTCACAAGCGTACCGCTTACTACTGGACAGGACATCTTCACCATTGAATATTGGATGAAGCCCAACTCGCTACCCGCCGTATGCAACGGCATTGGCGAAAGCACTTCTACCTTCCAATTGCAAACGGTTTCGACAGGACAAATGCGCCTTTACATCAACGGCAAATATGCCAAATCAGCCAACGGCTACGTCGTTCCCAACGAGTGGCACCACTATGCCGTCACTTACTACAGAGGCTACGTCTGCTTCTATCGCGACGGTATACAGATCAGCCGCAGTTCTGTCAACGGTACATTCCCCTCTCTTAGTAGCTTTAGCTTAGGTAGCACAGACGCTCCGATGTGTGGTACGATTGACGAATTCCGCGTTTGGAACGGCTTCGCCTATAACGAGTACGATCTGAAGCCTATGCACGACAATAGCATCGCTCCCTTATCGGCCGAGGACGTGATGTCAGCCGAAACGGCAGGCTTGAAGGTGTACTATCAGTTCAATCAGAACGGAGGCAACGTCGAAGACCTCACCTCTAACCACAATACAGGCCTTCGCGTAGGCTTTGGTCCCGACGGCGATGCTTGGGGCGAGTCAAAGGGCGTGTTTGCGCTCAACTTTGACGGCGGTGCCACCGACGTTACGGCAGAGTATTTAAGCAATACACGCGCACCGTTCGAGACGACGGGCAAAGAGTTTAGCGAGGCTTACTCAGGTCGCTTCATGACACTGAAAGCATGGCAGTTAGAGAACATCAATGCGGAGAAGTACAACACTGGTGCCCACATTGATACGCAGCGCGACAAATGCTTTACGATCACCACTGGCAACGACGGCTTTGAAAGTCTATTAGAGAATCACAAAGTCTACCAGACCATCACCCTGCCTGCAGGTGCCTACGTCTTTGCCGCCAACTATGGCAATTATGAAGGCCAAGCCGACAACTGCTACCTCGTAGCAGCCGAGGGTACTACCCTACCCGACACCAAAGCACTCGACGCGTCGTCTATTGCCTACAAAGCCATGGCGAGCAAGGGTGAAGTGAGTCAAAACCATCTCTTCTTCATTCTCTCCGAACCAACCACACTCAGTCTTGGTCTCTTAGCCAACATGAGCGGTCAACAATGCTTAAGCATCCAGTCATTCACCTTGACGCACTATCAGCTCTCTCCCATGGAGGGCTTAACGAGTGGCATTAACACCGCCCCCATTGATACCCCTGCAAGCCTCAACGCTGCCCCCGCCATTTACGACCTCAGCGGTCGCCGCGTCAGCATTCCTGGCAAGGGCATCTACATCATTGGTACAAAGAAGGTAATTCGATAGATTTTTTTGAGTAAACGAGTAAACGAGTTGACAAGTAAGTTTGTTTATAGCCCAAAAGGTAACTTACCCGTCAACTCGTTTACCCATTTACTCATCAACTCAAGAACTTGTCAATCCATCAACTCTCATATTTTTTCGTACAAATATTGCACAATTCAAAAAATACTTGTACATTTGCAATCGCAAAAGAGGCACAATACGTGTCATGCCATAGCATTTTGCATCGGACTTGTAGCTCAGTTGGTTAGAGCAACAGACTCATAATCTGGAGGTCCTAGGTTCAAGCCCTAGCTGGTCCACTACTGAAAATCAAGCACTTACGAATTTCTCGTAAGTGCTTTTTCTTTTATTGGTGACCTTCAAGTAACCTTTTTGAGGATAAAGTGACCTCGCGTAACCTTCTGAAACGTAGAGTGATTTTTTTGTGAGTTCAAGAAATGTTTTCGCTATGATGAAAGCGGGAAGAAGAACCTTTGCAACAGAAATAATTGGTGTTTTCTTCAAATATTTTGCGTATTTAACTTATTTTTATCGGTCAGAAGAATATATTTGGCAAAAATATCGTATCTTTATACTTTAAATACACATTATATATTTTATGGACAGTAAACATCTCAACCGAATCAAGATTGCTTTAGCTGAGAAAGAAAAGACGAACAAGTGGCTGGCTGAGCAATTAGGCAAAGACCAAGCTACCATCTCCAAGTGGGTGACGAATACAACGCAACCTAATTTGGAAATGCTGTTGCAAATAGCAAAAGTACTGGAAGTAAATGTAAATGAATTAGTACGTCCTTTGTAATAATGGCAAACGTAAAAAACGGATCATTCAGAGAGAGTATCATTGACAGATGTCTCCAAAGTAGAAGGGGCTATTCTACTCAGGAGATATTTGACAGATGCAATGATGCCTTGGAACGACGTGGCGAGATGCCTATCTGTGCATTGAACACCATTCGCAACGACATCTTATCCATCGAGAACCGTTGGCATATTGTGGTGGAACAGATTCGAAGTGGGCGTGAAATCAAGTATCGCTATGAAGACCCGCACTTCTCTATTTTTAACACGCCGCTGAATGAAGAAGAGATAGCCCAACTAACTCAATCTGTATCTATGCTTCGCCGTTTTGAGGGGATGCCTGGATTTGAATGGGTCGAAGAAATGAATGCCCATCTTCAAGAAACAGTCAGTGCCAAACCAGAACCAGTCATTGGTTTCGATGAGAACAAGGAACTGAAAGGCATGTCTTTCTTTACGCCATTGTTCAGGGCCATTTCAGAAAAGAAAGCCATCAAGATTATATACCATACATATAGGAATAATAAGGTGATAGAGGGTGTTGTTCATCCTTACTACCTTAAAGAGTATAATCAAAGATGGTTCCTATTCGCCCTTAATAACGAGTATAAGAACTTGTCTATCTATGCACTTGATCGTATTGAGGCTGTGGGGAAGGCTTCTGCCAAATTCATTCCCAATACAGATATAGATTTCTCACATTATTTCGATAACGTGATTGGTGTTAGTGTCAAGTCAGATGAATCTCCACAAATCGTAAAAATTTGGGTTGATAGGGAACAACTGCCTTACACACTATCAAAACCTCTGCACAAATCACAGACTGTGATGGAAGAGAACGAAGACGGTAGTGCTATAATAGCCATTGAGGTAATCCCCAACTTCGAGTTAGAGCAACTGCTTCTTTCCTTTGGTGAACGATTCGAGATACTGAGTCCTCCATCACTAAGAGATAGAATTTCAGCAAGAATCAAAAAAAATCTCGAAAAATATCAATAGATTCATTTAGATTGAACGTATAGTCACTAACTTTGCACCCAGAAAAAAATGTCAGATATGAACACTATAGGATTCAACAATTTTCGACGCTTTGCCACGTTTCCGGAAATGGATTTAGGAGACATTACTCTCCTTGTTGGCGGCAACAATTCAGGTAAGTCCACCTTGGTAAAAGCACTCTTGCTTTGTGTTGACAATCTGAAGTTGATGTCTTCATACACGAAGACAAACATCTTCGAGTTTGGTGCTCCTAAGTTCCGCTTTGATGCTAACGAATGGCATGACGTGAAGATAAAGACATTCTCACGCGCCATTCACAACAAGCCTGTGCCCGTAATTGACCTGGGCAGTGACGAAGAGAAGACTGAACTTCCAAGCGAAATGCGTTTTGTCTTTTCCATTGGCTCGTTCCGATTCGTTTTCGATGTCTATGGCGAACGCGATGGCGATGAGGTAACTGGAGAAGTATCTTATATATCCATCGAAGACCGTGGAAACATGGTAAAGTATGACATATCCTTCAAGTCGCACAACATGTGCTACTCAGTACTGGGTTCAACATCCGAACGCGAAACACTTATCAAGCGTCTCTACCGTGACTACAAGTCTGCAAAAGAGGAATTAGAAAAGTTATCTGACGAAGGAAGTGATATTGCAGCCATTTCTTCACAAAGTGAGAAAGTTGCCTCATTGGAAAAACGCATCGAGGAGTTTGTT
>OQVR01000656.1_pt1 | contig 15496 bp, 14 predicted proteins | sample 1691521 | NCBI WGS metagenome assembly OQVR01 (sample SAMN03418256, study PRJEB22391) | human gut metagenome | biome: human-gut; feature: organic feature; material: feces | host: Homo sapiens | place: Tanzania | collected 2013-01
AGCTATCAGAAGAGTAATGTTTCAGGTGCGCATAGTTTTTCACACCTGGAAGAGCGGCCTCCTATTGTTTTACAGGACAGAAAATGTACGAGAGAATACCTTTGTATGCACCGAATATACTGAGGCGCGACATTGGTACAGAAAGCACACTTCTGGTGTACCTCTCTTAACCAAGAAGCAATTGTTCCCCCCCCTCGCACAAGAGAATATTTTACGTTTGCTGAAGGATCGGCAAGTTGGATATGGCGATGACTTTGACTTCTACAAGAACAAGATGAGAAGGCTAAGAAAGAGTTCCAAGAAATCAACGCGGAATATTTTAAGGCAATCTATTTCAGTCTCGCGCCACTTCTTTACGTACCGATGTACCAGCAAATAAGGCCTTTGGAGGCGATTTATGGCAGAGGAACTCTCAAGCGCAGCTCATTCTGGGAGGACGAATCTTTGGCTAACTTCTGGGGAGAAGATCGCTTTAAGCACCCAAGTTGTGTCACTGACAGTATCCTCAAGACAGAGAAACGGGAGGTGGGGAACGGTGATTCGGTCATAACGGTCTATGCCTATGGTTACCGTAGAATGCAACGACTTACATATGTCAGCGTATGGGGTGGCGATGGAAGATCACATCAAGTGCCCGTTTATCGGGATGAATACATAAGCGTCACAGGACAAGGAAGCATCCGCATACGAGAGGATATTGATTTTGAGGATAGCGCGATCAGCCAGTGCGAACGTTTGGATCATATCAACACAGTACTGGACAGTGCGAACCTGAACATCTACAGAAGACACATAGCGCCTAAAGTGTAATGTACTTTAAGCAGAGTACCAACCGAAGGCCAAGCAGCGTTTTGGCAGCGTGGCAGATAACTAGCTGATAATCAAAAGAAAACACAAACTCCTGGTACAGGATTCGGCACCAGGAGTTTATTTAATCAGTTGATTGTCAAAGGCGTAAATGCCACGTCATTCAGCGGTATCTGATGACATCATCGCTACTCCACGTAGAGAAGGAGTCCCTTGAGGTACTCGCCTTCCGGGTGGTAAATGTTGACGGCGTGGTCAGCGGGCTGGTTCAGACGATCGAGGATACGGACGCTGCGGCCGGTCTGGGCGGCGGCGGAGAACACTGCGAGGGCAAAGCCCTCCTTGTCAACGACTTGCGAGCAGCTGAACGTGAAGACCAAGCCTCCGGGAGCGACCTTGGAGATCGCGGCGGCGTTCAGACGCTGATAGGCACGGAGGGCGTTGTTCAGGGCACCTCTATGCTTGGCGAATGCCGGAGGATCCACGATCATCAGATCGTACTTGTCCTCTGGGACGTTGCGCAGGAACTCGATGGCATCGGCGCAATAGCCCGTGTGTCGGGATGGCTCGAAACCGTTCAGGAACATATTCCTTTCTACCATATCGATGGCCTTGCGGGAGCTGTCCACGGAATCAACGTGAACTGCGCCGGCGCCGAGGGCATAGACGGAGAAGCCTCCGGTGTAGCAGAAGAGGTTCAGGACGTTGCGGCCTCGGGAATATTTCCCGACAAGGGCCCGGTTCTCCCTTTGGTCGAGGAAGAAGCCGGTCTTCTGGCCTTCGGTCCAGTTGACAAAGAATTTATGGCCGTTCTCAAGGACGATCTGCTCGTCATCGGAGAAGCTCTCGGAGCGGTAAAGGTAGCCGTCAACAAGGTCGAGGCCGGCCTTGAACGGGGCTGTGCCGGAGCTCTTGTCATAGACTGCCTTCAAGGACGGGCCATAGACGGATTTCAGGGCCTCGCAGATCGCGCCTTTCGCACGGAACATTCCTACGGAGTGGGCCTGCATAACGCAGACGCCATCGTAATAGTCTATGATCAGGCCGGGGAGACCGTCGCCTTCGCCGTGGATAAGGCGGTAGCAGTTGGTGAGGGCGGGTTCTCTGACAAGGCCAGTCGCTTCGACAGGCTCAGCGACCGGAGAGACAGGTTCAGCGACCGGAGAAACCGGCTCAGCGACCGGAGAGACAGGCTCAGCGACCGGAGAAACTGGTTCAGCGACCGGAGAAACTGGCTCGGCGGCCGAAGAAACCGGGCAGGCCAGTCCAACGGCGACACGTACCCGGAGCGCCCGGGCGATCATATTCTTCCAAAAGTCTGGCGAAAGGACATCCTCGCCGGCGAAACTCAGCACACGGACGGCGATAGATCCTATCTGATAGTGCCCGTAAGCCAGAAAATCCCCGCCCTGAGAGAACACACCGACGATGTCACCTTCAGCCGGCTCGCCGACAATCTGGGCGATGGCACCAGAGAATACCCACGGATGGAATCTCAAAAGAGAGTCCTCTCTACCTTTCTTTAATATTATCTTTGTCATTTTCAGTGTGTTTTGGAGGGTTTGGAAGCATCTGCTCCGGAGTCAACGGATTCTTCTCCGAGGCCAATAGCTTGTAGTACATCTCACGGCATATCCAAGCGTCTGTCGCGGCATAGGCCTGCTGCGAATCCGAGAGGACATCCGCCTCCCAGTTGGAAAGCTGCTGGGTCTTGGAAATCCGCACCCCAAGGATTATCGCGGCCATTTTCTTGACACTCTTGTCCTTGATGCCATATTCCCAGACCATCTTCTGGAGATCGACGAAGGATTTCGGCTCGAAATCGTGATGCTTCTTCAATCCGCGGACATCATCAGTGACCGCTGCTCCCACCTTGATTATTTCTTTGTTACCCAGTATCTTGCGAAGGGACTTAGGGATTCCGCCCATAAGCTTCACCCTGAACAGGAAAGCCCTCTCCTTGCCGGAAAGCTGCAACAGAGAGACCCCGTAGTGCGGCTGGTTCGCCGAGAAACAAGGCCGGGACTCCGTGTCGAAACCGATAACCTTCTGCCGCCTCAGATAACTGATGGCCTTGAGAAACTCAAAGCCTTGGTTGTCAATGACCTTAATCTTACCTGGAAAGCTCGAAGGCTCTAGCTGTTCCATTTCCTCCGGACTAATGCTGATTTTGTACGTCATAGGAATAATAAGTGTTTGGAGCAAGAACCTCGACCGTGTCTGGGTACGAAGCCGGGACAAGACTGTCAATGAACGGAAGGACGGACACCTTGGAATCCAAGGAATCACGCACCGCCATATAAAGCCTTGCGACAGGGTATGCAATGTTGTGCGTGAAAGCGTCCCTTTCCCTCATCTTTCGGAAGCAAGCCTCAGTGAATGAAAACGTTGTGTCAGACGAACATATTACCGGGACATCGCAGCCTATCCTTTCGAAGAGATCGCTGACATCGCTCCCGCCATATTCAGAAAGAATCGGGTTGCAGATGATGAGGATCTTGCAGCGGGAAGGAATTTTGAGAGCGGCGAGCGCGCCGTTTACCGTCAACTCCCGCAAGACAGTCTGTCCGTCTTTCGTGGCAGGCCGGTTCATATAGGCGGTGTCGGCGAAATTCAGGATAGAGACGATTGTCTCCCCCGCAAAGTCCGGCAGGCCGTCGCTGATTTTCCGCGCGTCAATATTGTCGAAATCGTCACAGATCATCATCCTTTCGCTGAGACGAAGGCACCCCGACGGATCGCCGACCAGAACTATCGTCCCCGAGGATTTGCCGTTGCTTTCAGCCAATGTCCGCAGTTCCGGAAGGGAATCCGTCAGGAGGGAATTGACGTAGGCTATTGTTCTATAGCCATTTTCAACCCGCCTTGAACAGCTGGAAGCCGCAATGACGGATAGAGCCAACAATATTACCGCAAAAAATCTCTTCACTGTTATCAAATACCTTCCAGACGGCATAGCCGCCCGGACCACTCTTAAATTCGTACAATTCCGAACCGTTGCCTTGATTCGTCCGCCTAAAGATTTCTCACCTTTAAAACATTTCAGACAAATTAAAACTGATTCAGACTGCAAAGGTAAAAAAATCTTCACTATCTTTGAAGATAGTAAGCCTTAAAAAATAAGTTGATAAAGATTTGGCAGTATTTTCGAGGATATAGTTCTTTTGGAAGAAGGAGTGTGCCGGTGGCACATAACTGATGAGAAAAGAAATATAGACCGAAAAGACAATCAAAGATTATCAAGTAATCTTTTAAGGATTGCTTAGTTGTGTATAAAACTCCTTGACAAGATGGTTAAAGTCTCAAAAAAATCGAGCTTGATGCCGGCTTCCGCTATCAGAAAGCTTGTGCCGTTCGCCGACGCGGCCCAAAACGACGGCATCAAAGTCTATCACCTCAATGTCGGCGCACCTGACATCAAATCCCCCGAATGCGCCCTTGAGGCGGTGCGCAAAAACACTCTCGACCACGTTTCCTACACCAATTCGGCGGGCCTGCCGGAACTGCGCAAGGGACTGGCGGAGAAATACTACCGAAGCATCGGCATCGAGGTCTCCGTCCCCGAGATCATCATCACAGTGGCCGGAAGCGAGGCGGTCAACCTCGCGCTTCAGATAGCCTGCGACGAAGGCGACGAGCTCATCGTGATCGAACCTTTCTACACGAACTACAACACGTTCTGTTTTGAAAGCGGGATCATTCTCAAAGCGGTCCACACCGACATCGAAAGCGGCTTCAAGGTCCCTCCGATCGAAGAGTTCGAGAAACTCGTGACACCACGCACGAAAGCCATCCTCATCAGCAACCCCGGCAACCCGACCGGAACATTGTACTCGAAAGAGGATATGCTCGCGCTCGGAGAAGTAGCCAGAAAGCACAACCTTTTCCTGATTTCAGACGAGGTCTATCGCGAGTTCAGCTACACCGACGAACCTCGTTTCTCGGCGATGAATATACCCGGTCTCGCCGACAATGTCATTCTTGTCGATTCAGTCTCAAAGCGTTACAACCTCTGCGGCTGCCGCGTCGGCTGCATCGTCTCCCACAACAAGGAGGTGATGGAAGCGGCGATGAAATATGCCCAGTCCCGCCTCTGCCCGCCGGTTTACGGCCAGTTCGCCTCGATCGGAGCGCTCGACACCCCGCAATCCTATTTCACGGAAGTGAGGAATGAATATGTCGCCAGACGTGACTATGCGATCTCCAGGCTCAATGCGATGGAGGGGGTATATTCCCCTACCCCGATGGGTGCGTTCTACACAATCGCCCGCATTCCGGTGGACGATGCCGAGAAGTTTGCGAAATGGATGCTGACGGATTTCAGACTTGACGGCCAGACCACGATGGTGACTCCGGCGAAGTCCTTCTACAAGACTCCTGGATTCGGAGCCGACCAGATCAGGTTGGCCTACGTCCTTGGAGTTCCGGAACTTGAAAAAGCGTTCGACGCGCTGGAGGCCGGGCTAAAGGAATATCCCGGGAGAACTGTCTGACAAAAACAGTTCAGCCAAGTAATCCAAAGGTTTTATGAAAGCGATCATCGCCATAGATTCTTTCAAGGGATGCCTGACCTCGGCCGAGGCCGGGAAGGCGGCTCTTAAAGCATTCGCCGATGGAGAGGCCGAAGTCATTCCGGTTTCTGATGGCGGTGAAGGATTTTCGACAATTCTGACGGAGAGTCTGGGCGGATCATTCAGGACGGTTTCCTGCCACGATCCGCTCGGGCGTTCCATCAAAGCGAGATACGGAATCATCGGAAGGACCGCTATCATCGAAACCGCCGCGGCCAGCGGACTTGGCCTCCTTCGCAAGGATGAGCTCAATCCCCTTCTGGCCACCTCCTACGGCACAGGCGAATTGATCTCGGACGCTCTTGAATATGACTGTGAGGAGATTTGGCTGGGTCTTGGCGGCAGCGCCACCTGCGACGGCGGGACCGGAACGCTGCAAGCGTTGGGCTACAGATTTCTGCCGGACGATAGCGGCTCATTCGTTTCCGGGGATGTCCAGCGAGCCGCTCCAAGAGAAGAGTCCGTTTCAAGGAATATCCCCAATGTCATTCTCAAAGACATTCACGGGATAGACATCCCGGAACGAAACAAGTTGCTGGATTCCTGCAAGATAATCGGCTTCTACGATGTTTCCGTACCATTCTGTGGTCCTGGTGGGGCGGCAAGGATGTTCGCACCGCAGAAAGGAGCGGATCCCGAAATGGTTGAATCGTTGGATGCCTGGCTCACAATGCTTTGCGGAGTCTATTCAAAATATTCAGGAAAAGATGTCTTGAATATTCCGGGAGCGGGGGCAGCCGGAGGAATCGGCGGGGCGCTTGGCGGAGTGCCCGGAGCGTCAATGGTTCAAGGGATTCAAAAGGTTCTGGACGTTTCAGGTTTGGACAGCAAGCTGGAGTCCTGCGACATTGTCATCACCGGCGAAGGTCGGGCGGACGCACAGACCCTCCGTGGCAAAGTACCTGTCGGGGTTCTTGAATATGTCAGAGCGCATACTGTTCCGGTTCATCGTCCCAAGGTCATCCTGATCGCCGGCCAAGTCTCTGACCGACAGCAGATTCTCAATGCCGGATTCGATGCCGTGCTCCAAATCACACCGGAAGGGATGCCTCTCTCCGAGGCCCTTGATCCAGTCACGGCCTCAGCCAACATCACGCAATCAATGCAGTCCTATCTCCAGCAAAGATGCTCGGGTGAAAAGTAAAGTATTTCTCACCCCACAATCCATTCAAGACTACTTTCGGGTGAAAAACCGGTCACTATTCACCCGATATTCCTAAAACCTCATAGATCTTAGGAATGAGGAACGAGAGAATATATTCATACTCCATAAAGTGAGTGCCGTCGTAGATGGTCCAGGTGCCGTCGCCGAAGTATTTTTTCCAGGTGCGGATGGAGACAACGCCGCTGCGCCGGTAATGGTCACGGGTGCCGAAAAAGGCATAGAAATAGTCCTTGCCACCGTTGCGTGGGGTGTTTTGCAAAGCGTCGCCGAGAACCCGCCTCCACTTTTTCAAAGGCTTATAGGTGAAATGCAGTTTCTGGCGGTCACCCGGTTTTGGCCTGTAAATCCTGTCGAACAGAGCCGTGACGCCAGGAATCAAAGTCAGCCAGGCCAAGGCAATGAAATATCGCGGAGCGTTCAGTGACGGGGAAACGAAAAGATGCGGATAACCCCTCAGCGCGATGGCGTGCGTGGCACCCATACTCTCCCCTATCACAAGCTCCGGCCGGACCTCCTCCGCCCAAGCGGCCAGCTGGCCTTGAGCGATTTCCGGATCAAAATCGTAAGTCCTGATGATGACCTCGAAATCAGGTCCCAGATTATCCTTCAAAATGGACGGGATGCGGCTGTCACCGCCCCCGCCCATTCCGTGGACATAAAGTATAACGTATTTTCGCATCCGCTATTTTTTGGCGACCAAGTCGCTCATCGCCAGATTGATAAGTATGTACCCCAGGAAACTGGTCAGGAATATGAACGACCAGTGGGAACGTTCGACAAGCGCGATGATGACCGCCAGTCCAACGATGACCAGAAAGGCGATTCGCTTCGCCACCTCCAGTTTAGAGGCTTTCTTTCCGCCACCGAACTTCATCGAGAACATCGGGATCTCGCAGATCAGAAGGTAGCACAGAATAAGTGTCAGAACCGGAATGAAAACCGGTCCCTGGCACCAATGCGCAAGAAAACAGTCCGGCCTCACGGTCACCAAGGTCGCCAACGAGCCGCAGATCATCGCCGCCGCCGGGGTAGGCAGCCCGATGAAGCTGTCGTGCTGACGCTCGTCAAGGTTGAACTTGGCAAGCCTCAACGCTGAGAAAGCGGCGAGGACAAGCGGTAAATATTTCAGGATCAGGATGTCCGTCCCGCTGATCTGGTAAAGCATCACGGCCGGGAGCACTCCGAAACTCACATCATCCGCCAGCGAATCCAACTCCTTTCCTATTTCCGAATATGCCTTCAGAAGCCTTGCGGCCAGTCCGTCGCAGAAATCAAAGACGGCGGCAAGGATCATCAGTTCGAATCCGAGTTCCAGCCTGCCGTTCAAAGAAGCGATTACCCCCAGAACTCCACAGAGGAGATTCATAGAGGTAATCGTGTTGGGAATATGTCTTATTATATTCATTTACTTTATTCCAAGTTTCTTCTTCAGATCCTTAGAGAGGGCATCCTTGTGGACGAGAACATCCATCGACTTCGCGCGGACGAATGAATCGGAGCAGTACCAGATTCCGCCGTACTTGCTTGTTGTTCCCCAAGAGTTCTTGACCATGAAATAGTTGGTACCGTTCTGATCCTTGGCCACTCCGAAGATCTGCATTCCGTGGTCATCAGTGGTGGTCTTGTTTTCAAAGCCTTCCTGACGGGACTCCTGGGTCACGGAAGCCTCCTTTGGCAACTCGGCGACAACTTCCTTCTTCTCGCCGGCCTTGCCGACCCAACGCTCCTGATCAGAGCCCGTGGTCGCCTTAACATCATCGAGAAGCACACCGATTCCATTTCTGGTGAAGCCCTTCTCACTCACGTCTGATCCCCAAGCGAGGGTATAACCCTTGTCGATAGCGTTGTAGATCACCTCCATGAACTCGTCCAGAGGAATGTTGTAGGCGGAGTCCCACCTCCAGTTGTCGGCGATCTCAATGATGAACGAAGTGTAGAACGGGTGGTGGGTGAACGAAGTGAGGGTCACATAGTCAGACGGAACGATTCCCATCTCGTCCCTGTAGGAGGCTGGGGTATAGTTCTTGCCGTTATATTCAAATGTCTCTGGGGTCTCGCCGAGGAAACTGTCCACGATGGCGTCAAAGCCTTTCTTCCAGTTCGTGGAAAGGGTTCTGTTAGGATTCTTGGCGATGGCCTCCACATAAGCCTTCGTGGTGGCGTCAAGCTCTCCGTGGATCGGGAGAGGCTGGAGTCCAGGCATCGCGTCCTGAGGCACAAGGCCGTAGTCCTCAATGACATGTAGAACATCATCGGCCTCTGAACCGGCGGCGAAGTTTATGTGGCCGTCCGTGCGGACATATTTCACAGCCCTGTCCTTGTAGGAATGCGAGACAACGAACATCTCCGAGAAATCCGGGTAGAGTGTCGTGTCCTTGATGTTCTTGATTCTTATGGCCTCTGACTCAAGGAATCCGAGTGCCGAAAAGCACCAGCAGGTACTGGAACGGTACTGGTTCTTGACAGATGTGATAGGGTTCTCCTTCACAACGGTGAACTTGTACTCGGCCTCAGGCTGAGCCGGCTTTGGCTGCGCGTTTGCAGAAATAGAGACAAGCGCCACCGCCGCGGCAATGATGATTTTCTTCATATTCGATAATTTTAATAGTTCTCAGCCTTGATTTGGAAATAACTTCTCGGGTGCTTGCAGACAGGGCAGACCTCCGGTGCCTTCTTGCCGATCACGATGTGGCCGCAGTTAGAGCACTCCCAGATCATATCCTCGTCCTTGGAGAACACCACCGCATCCTGCACATTCTTCAGCAGCTTCCTGTAGCGCTCCTCGTGGGTCTTCTCGATCGCCCCGACCTTCTCGAACAGGAACGCGATCTCGTCAAACCCTTCCTCCTTCGCGGTCTTGGCGAATCCGGCGTACATGTCGGTCCACTCGTAGTTCTCCCCTGCCGCGGCGTCCGCAAGGTTCTCCTCCGTAGAAGGCACCCCGCCGTTGTGCAGAAGCTTGAACCAGATCTTGGCGTGTTCCTTCTCGTTCTTCGCCGTATCCTCGAACAGCTTGCCTATCTGCACATAGCCGTCCTTCGCAGCCTTCGACGCATAATACAAATACTTTGTGTGAGCCTGGCTCTCCCCCGCGAACGCAGTGCGCAGGTTCTCCTCGGTTTTCGATCCTTTAAGTTCCATATTCTATGAATATTAAATATTACCTTTTGTGTTCCTTTCCGTGCCTTTGCCGCCCCGAGTCCATCATCCATCCCCAAGTGAGCCTCCGGCAGATACTTCCTTCCGCCTTTCGTCAACATCATTCATTCCCCCCGAGCCACAAGACACCGGCCTTGCAAATGTAATAAAATTAACTTGATAAAGAAAGCCCTCCACGACTATTGGTCCCTATTGGTCACGCGAACCGTTTACGGGTCCCCTCCGGAGGAGCAAAAACAGGCAATATCGCTTCCATCGATGGCAAATTAACGTATGACGGCAGCATAACACGACAGAAATGCCACCGTGACCTACAGAGGAACGCTCCCGGGCAGCACTTCAAGCCGATTTCGCTCCCGTAGAGGGCAACGAGGTGTCCCCCGGCGACACTTTCTGGCAAAAACGTTGCCCAGGAACACGCCCCATCGTATCCAATAATGACAAAGAATGCAGTTCCCGCAAGGTATATTGGTTTTACGAAGAGATATTCATAAATTTGTCGGAAGGGAAAAAGATAGTATTCACACTTGCGTTGTTTGCGGTTATGGGCTATCCTATAAATCAATAAAATCGGGCAAAGACTATATTGGCTATATTCACAACCATCATTTTTGACAGAATATGAGCATAACAAGATTCAAGGAGGCGCAGGAGCGCTTCGGGGAGTATGAGACGGCGCTGGAGGAGATCCGGCAGGGACGGAAGAGATCTCACTGGATCTGGTATATATTCCCGCAACTCAAGGGGTTGGGAAGAAGTTACAACTCTGAATATTATGGGATCGCATCGTTGGAGGAGGCTAAGGAATATCTTGGAGATGCGCTGCTGAGGGGACGGCTGCTGGAGATTTCAAAGGCGCTGATGGAGCACAAGGAAGAGGATATTCATAGCATTATGGGAGGAATTGACGCACAGAAGCTGCGCTCCTCGATGACGCTGTTTGAATCCGCCGCTGGCGATGACGATGGATGCAAGGTCTTTGGAGAGATTCTTGACACCTTCTTTGACGGCAAAAGGGACGGGCGCACCCTCGGGATGCTCAAGGCGCAAGAAAAATAAAGAGCGGAAACCGACATTTGGATTTCCGTAAGAAAAACGTTAAGTTTGAAACGAGGAAACACGTAAAAGACAGATGCAGAACCTTGATTCCATAGACCTCAGCGCGACTCAGCGGCGGGCGGTAATGAAACTTGCGGTTGAGTTGGTGAAAGCGGACGACCGGATCCACTCGAAAGAGGTCGCGGTGCTGGACAAATTGCAGTCCGGGCTTGGGCTTGATCAGGAGGAGCTGGATCTTACACACTACCTGTCTTTGGAGAGTGCAGTGGATTGTCTCAAGAATCTTGAGGAAGAGCCGACAAGGCGCATCATCAACCTTTTCAACGAGATAATGTGCTCGGACAACGACATCGACTTCGAGGAGAATCTTCTGTTGTCCTCAATCTCAATGTCCTGCGACAGCGGATCCAGAGACTGGTGCAGGATTCTGTCCGCGGACGCAGCCGAATCCGAAGCGCCTGAAAAGCAAATCGTCTTTCTTGAAGGCCAAACTTCGGAAGCGGCGCATCTGGTTCTCGATGACAAATACGACAACTTACTCATTTCAAAGGCATTCGGCGACATCGGAATCGAGTTTTTCTACCTTCCGGACATTATTCGAGAGTTCGGGCAACATCTTGAGGACGATGACAAATTCGGGCTTCTCCAGCGTTCGATGGAATACCTCGTGCCGGCCGGAGACAAAATAAAACTGAACAATCTGAAGGAATCACTGGCGACCCTCGACACCAGAACCTTCTACCACCTCATCCTTTCAAGGTTCAACATTGATCCTGAGCGGATTCCGTACCAAGCGTTCCTGCTCGTCAAAATCAGGGACAGCCATATTCTTGACGACAGCGACACGATGCGCCGCACGGTGGATTTCCTCTGCATAGACATCTCATCCGAGGTCAAAAAACGAATCCTGGCATTCGTCTCCCGCTTCGACGAGCGCCGCGACCTCCTCTCCTACAAAGGCTACTACAAGTTCATGTACGACTATCTCAGTTCAGAGGCGAAAATCACCAACCCCATCAGCATCAACTCAAAAGGCGACTTCATCCTCGGCTCGGGCGAGATCATCAGGTTCAAATCCGCCCCTCAGGCGAAAACCCTCTACGTGCTTCTTCTGAGCCGCGGCCACAAAGGAATCTCCCAAACCGACTTCAACAAAGCCGTCTCATTTCTCAAAGCACTGGACATCAATGAATATCTCACCTCATCCGGCGATTTCGACTTTCCGCGTTTCAATGAATATCTCGCCGGCAAGGCTGATGAATATGCCCGGATCATCCTCGACACGATCACAATCTACCGCACGCTTTCGACCAAGGACTGCCAGAAGAAGAATTTCCTTGAATATATCCAGAGCATCCTCCAGCACCGCAGTTCGCTGAAGACCTACATCAACTCCGGTTTCGCTTCCGCCAGGAAACTCGCTAATCCGGAGCACTTTACGGTCCGTTTCGACACCGCTTCCCAAACCTACTCAGTGTCGGCCAGTCCATCGCTTTTCACCTCAACCTTAGGTTCCACAAGCACCAAGCCTCTTACCGAGACTACTTTCTGGCACTCTCTTAGGTAGCCCGTTGGACGCATCATACTGAATTTCAATCTATTACAGATTACTGCCAGCCAATTCGAGAGGGCAGGATTACACAACAATATGGTCATCAAGGAGTTACAGTTCAGCCATATTTTAAACCATTCACGGGATATTGATTTCAGGAGACAATACAGCGACATTGTTGTCAAGTAGTGTGTTTATTTTCCAAACGGTTGGATTCCTGGCGGAAGAGTCTGGAATGAGCGTTATCTTAGCGGACTCCAAGTAAGAGTTATAGGATTATGGCTAAGGAAAACAACGGTAAGGTTACGGGATATTTCCAAAACTGTGAGACGCAAAATAGCACAAAGACAATAAGTTATCTGTGCGGAGACTCAGTGGAAGTTATCGAGAAAAAAGGACGGAACGTCATTCCGGAGGCAGAGAAGGAACCACTTTGGAAGGCCTATCTGGAGAAGTTCAAGGATCCAATCATCATCATATTGCTTGTGGCGCTGGGACTGTCGCTTGGAGTGTCCGGATATGAGATGGCATATTCAGGTAGGGATGCCTCGTGCCTGATCGAGCCACTGGGGGTGCTGGTGGCGATACTTCTGGCGACAGGGATCGGGTTCATATTCGAGGTCAAGGCGGAGAAAGAGTTCAAGATTCTGAACAAAGCCAAGGACGAAAGACCGGTCAAGGTGCTGCGACTGAAAAACAGGAACGACATACGTCCGCAGACCTATGAGATTCCGAAAAGCGATGTCTGTGTCGGAGATGTGGTGGTGCTGGAGAACGGGGACGAGGTTCCGGCGGACGGCAATCTGATCAGCGACCGGAATCTGATAATAGACGAGTCGAACTTCACCGGCGAGCCGTTCACGAAAAAGAGGACCGAATCCGATGGCACAAAGGAAGAAAGCACCTATCCGGAGAACTTTCTGCTTCGGGGCACAACTGTGATCGAAGGCAGCGCAACTTATAATGTCACAGCGGTCGGCACGGAAACGGAGGAAGGAAAAGGCGCGAGAATATTACAGGAAGAGCCTGAGGTAGAGACTCCTCTGAACACCCAGCTTAACCAACTCGCAAAATGGATAACCTACGCCAGCTACATCATCGCGGCGCTGATCGTGGTCGGGAGGATGAGCATATTCTTCCTCACGAATGACGCGGAGACATATTCATTCATCGAAATTTTCCGGGTGGCGCTCAACTCGCTGATGATCGCCGTGACGCTTATTGTCGTGGCGGTGCCGGAAGGGCTGCCGATGAGCGTGACGATCAGCCTTGCGCTGAGCATGCGCAAGATGCTGAAAGAGAAGAATCTGGTGCGGAAACTTCACGCCTGCGAGACCCTCGGGGCGACAACCGTCATCTGCACGGACAAGACCGGAACGCTGACAGAGAACAGGATGAGTGTGGTGGAATCCGAGTTCTGGGGCGTCGATGAAAGTCTTGTCGCCGACAGCATAGCAGTGAACTCCACAGCGGCGCTGAACGTTTCGGAGGGCGGTGAGCCACGCGCGATCGGCAACCCGACTGAGGGAGCGCTGCTGCTCTGGCTGCGCAACCGTGGAACCGACTATTCCGAGCGCCGGAACGCCTACAAAATCCTGAACCAGGAGGCGTTCTCCACGGAAAGGAAGAAGATGAGCACCGAAGCGATTGACCCGGTTTCCGGCAATGAATATCTTTTTGTGAAAGGCGCGCCGGAGCTTCTGCTGGAGACTTCCGATGTCATTGACGGCGGCCCGTCCAAGGAAAGCGTGCTCGCCACCCTGGCGACATGGCAGTCAAAGGGGATGAGGACATTGGGATTCGCCATAAGGAATATGTCAGCGGATGACTCCAGACTAATATTCATAGGCATTGTCGGCATCGCCGATCCGATCAGAGACGATGTGCGCCAGGCGATCGACACCTGCTCCGGCCACGCCGGAGTGAGGGTGATCATGGTGACCGGGGACAACGCCCTTACCGCCAGCGAGATCGCCCGTCAGGCCGGAATCATCGGCGCCAACGAGACCAATCCTCTGACCATCACCGGCCCCGAGTTCGCAGCCAAGAGTGATGAATATCTCAAAAAGGAAGTCATCCCGACTCTGCGGGTTCTATCCCGGGCGCGTCCCGAGGACAAGGTCCGCCTTGTCACACTGCTTCAGGAGATGGGCGAGGTTGTGGCGGTAACCGGCGACGGAACGAACGACGCTCCGGCTCTGAAAAAGGCACAGGTGGGGCTCTCGATGGGTGACGGAACGGCGAGAGCCAAGGAGGCCAGCGATGTGACAATCATCGACAACTCGTTCTCCAGCATAGGCAAAGGCATCCTGTGGGGACGCTCGTTGTACCTGAACATCAAGCGGTTCATCCTGTTCCAGATGACGATCAACGTCTGCGCCTGCCTGATTGTACTCCTTGGCGCGTTCATCGGACTGGACTCACCTCTGACCGTCACGCAGATGCTGTGGGTGAACCTGATAATGGACACATTCGCGGCGATGGCCCTGTCATCCCTGCCACCTGACCGCCGGGTTATGGAAGACAAGCCACGCGACCAGAAGAGCCACATCATCGACCGACGGATGGGTAAGCGGATAGCCTTTTCGGGAATATTCTTCTTTGTCTATCTGGCTCTTCTCTGGCAGCTTCTCTGGCATATGGACATCAGCTCGGTTGCCGACCTGCTTCACTGGAATGTTGTCGGAGAGTTCTTCAGCGGAGCGTTCTCGGCCCACACAAAGGCACATCTTTCAGGCTACGAGCTGGGAGTGTTCTTCACGACATTCGTGCTGATCCAGTTCTGGAATCTGTTCAACGCCAGATACTTCAAGACTGACGGAAGCGTACTTCAGGGCATTCTTGATTCCTTCTTCAACCGCAAGAGGTTCAAGGCTTCCGCCTGCTACGGATGTCTTTGGGTCGCTGGAATCATCCTGGCCGGCCAGTTCCTGATCGTCAACTGCTTCGGAGCCTTCTTCGAGGTCTCCCCGCTTCCGCTCTCCGACTGGGGCTGGATTCTCCTCTGCACCTCGCCGGTACTCATCCTGCCGGACATTTACAGGTTCATTCGTTCTAAAGCAGCATCATCACCTGCCCGGAAATGACACGCAGAAACATCTCCATCGGATAGACAGTGGCATAGGCAACGGACGGCTCGTCGTCATCGACAGTTGTAAGCGCATAGTTGAGAGCGATAGGATT